>Ga0209777_10008616_pt1 | contig 11133 bp, 12 predicted proteins | sample FrelakmetHBP12HB_FD_187147 | JGI IMG/M metagenome (GOLD analysis project Ga0209777, IMG submission 187147) | Freshwater lake sediment microbial communities from the University of Notre Dame, USA, for methane emissions studies -HBP12 HB (SPAdes)... | ecosystem: Environmental > Aquatic >...
GGGATGAACTGCTCAACCGTGAAATCTTCACCACACTGACCGAGGCTAAGGTATTGATTGCCGATTGGAGGAAGGAATATAATCAGTTCCGGCCGCATAGCTCGTTGCGTTACAAGCCACCAGCTCCTGAAGCTAAAATGCTCGTAACTCTAACTCTGTAAGTGGTACCATTTCCGGGGGCAGGTCATAGGCAGGTGTTAGAATTTGAATTTTTCGGTGAACACAGAGGATAATCAATATTTCCGCTGACCATATGCTGAAACACATTGGTCTTTGGATGAATTCAAATGTTGTCAAGTAGAATTCCTTATTCGTGGAGAGAGATAAGCGATATACTTCGCTCTATTAGGAATCATAATGAGTGTCCTGTCAAATACATATATTTCGGGATAGGAGCAGAGCGTTTCGAGAAGGTACTGAGACACCCGAAGTATGAATCTGCTAGGGTAGAAACCGAGCTTCTGAGAAAGAAAGCGATTAATATTGTGCATCGCATGAAGAAGCCCGACAACCTAAATGTCATCGACCTAGGCTGCGGAGATGGAAGTAAGGCTTTGACGCTACTCAAGCGATTTACTGAGCTTAATCAGGCTGTCAAGTATTATGCTGTTGATATTAGTGGAGATATGCTTAACTCAGCAGCAAATACAATTGAGCGAAATCTTCCTAAAGTAGAAATCGAGGTTGAAAACCGAGATTTTGAAGAAGGCCCGCTAAGCGAATTTTGTGATCAGATAAGAACGAGGAAGTATCCTATTAATCTTCTTCTCTTTCTGGGGCACTCTCTTGGTAATGTTTCGAACATTGACAAGATGGTGGTCAATATTGCAGCAAGCATGAATGCTGATGATTTTTGTCTAATAGGTGTTGAGCTATTTCATACTATGCGAGTTCAAGCAATAGAGGCTGAGTATGATTTCGACGAGATGTTTCAACTGGTTTTCACACCTTTGGAGTATCTTGGTGTGCCACGTCGAGTTGGTCATTTTTCACGCCCTAGATTTAACTATACTCGCAAAGAAGTGGAAGTGGCCTTCGCAGTCCATAAACCATGGGTCAAGGAATTTAGAAGTAATATGTGCCTTGAATTACGTCCAAGACAAAGAATCATAATGGCTCGTTCGCATAAGTTCACAAAGAAGGATCTAGCACGATTGCTAGCGATGCATGATTTGTCCATACTCGACTCATTTGCAGATCGGGAATCAAAGTTCCTTCTCTTATTCTGCCAACGAGGGAGTAGATGAGGTCTCATCCTGTCGTTGGTTCGGCAACCAATTGTTCAGGCGCAACTGTCCCTCGTTCGCTGGCTACCTACAGTCGCGAAGTGCTCCCTGATGTCCTCAAGAGCCGTTTCAATAGTGTGAGTATCCGTCGAAAGGCCCGCCGATATTCTCAAAGCGGGCTTTTGAATAAGTAAAGAAGACACCGACTAATGTTTAGCCAAAACTACTTCCCTTTCAATAGTTTGAACAGTTTTCTGCACGGGTGTGCGTGCAGAGTCTATTTCCTTGGCAACATAGCGCTCAAAATGAAGCTATGTTGGTAGGTGAGTTGAGGTAACGACCTAGAAGTAGTTGTTGATTATTACAGCCCTATATTTCGATTCTAGGGCTCGTGCAATGGCTCATGAATTCCTATGGCCTCTTGGGTAGTGGCCTTACCAGTGTCAATGGTAATGAGGTAGTTGCATCCACACCGTTACCATAGAGTAGCTCTGCACCGGCTCCTTGCGCTACTGTACATTTCGTCATCTTGTTCAATCATGCCGACATAGTACTGCCCCTGCCACCGCACCGTCCCGTTGCCCAGCACTACGACGGGCTGAAGAGATCTACAGGCGAAGGCCGCTTGACATCCTTGCCAGACGGTGATATAAGTTAGTCAAGCACGAACTTCCTCTGCTACATTACACTATGTTCGTGCTGATAGTTTTCTTCTGCTTCCTCTGAGAAGCAGACCTTTGTTGCAGGGTGGTGCTGAGTTAGGGGGGAAGGTCGCTTTCCTGTCCTCACGGCATCAATTCTTGTCCTTCGCTAGTCTTGACTGTTTCTCCGATTTTGCTCTGCTCCCTCTGAGGGGCAGACCTTTGTTGCATGCATTGTTGCATGTACTGACAACAAAGACATCGAATCCCCTGAAAACAATAGACTGTACCCTTTGGGCGTATAGTCATATTCATTACCTGTAGTAAGCGACTAGTAAACCGGCTCAGCTTTAACATCAACAAAAAGAAAGGAGGTGAGCGAGATGGCGAAATTCCTGGTACTGCACAGCCTTGACCCAAGGACAGCGACGAGCGAGTTCCAAATGGTCGTGACTAAGGCGACGGTGGACATGTTTACTAAAGAGACTTACTGCATTGCTAGTTGGTTAGCAATAGGTGCTGGGAAAATAGCCTGCCTTTGGGAAGCACCCTCAGAGCAGGCTCTAATAGATGCGTACGCCGCCAAGGAACCCAACCTGGCTATAGATGGCATCTATCCAGCCACAGTAATTGACTGGGCTGAGATGAAGAAATCGCTGAAACAGCGATAGTCTACGGCAACTGAACGGCTTGCACTGGTCAGACAAACTAATTCTTAGGAGGTCAAAGCCGATGGCTAGATATTTATCGCTCTGGGAAGTAGACCCCAGTAGGGTGCCCATCAGTCCTCAGGAGAAAGCGGCTGGCTGGAGTCTTTTGACGAATATGGTCAAGGAGGACATGAAGAAAGGCATAATCAAGGATTGGGGCGCGTTCGTTGGCGAAATCAACGGATATTCGGTAGCTGAGGGAACTGAAGTAGAAATCGGCGAGATGAACGTCAGGTACGCACCCTTTGTTCGCTTCAAGGTATATGCTATCTCCCCGCTGCGTGATGTGGAAAAAGTCATAAAAAGCCTGTCCAAGTGATTGAGAAAGGGCGCTAAAACCGCTGAATTATATCGCAGTGGCTGGTGGTCTTCTGTTTGGAGAGGAGGTTATGCCTATGAACGATTTAAGCGTAGCTGCGCATTGCAGCGAGTACTGAGAGATGGTGACTGAGGATTCACCATAGAGTTCCCAATTTCTGTAAGAGGAGGGTAAAGAGATGTTTGTTGTGGCAACGGCGACATATCCACCTGACAAGGCGGCTGAGGTCACGAAGAAGTTCCTCAAGGGTGCAGAAAAACAACTACCATCCTTTATAAAGCCTGGGCACATTCTCACAGCGCCCGGAGGAGAGCTTGGCATAAAGGTCCTCGCGATTTACGACATAGACGACGCCAAGTTTAAAGAAGGTGTCAAAGAGCTTGCGAAGCGCTACGTGCCGTTCTATGACGTTGAGGGATTCAGATACAGCTTTGAGGTTATGATGTCAACAACAGAGGCTATTCCCCTACTTGGGACCTAGATGCCCTGGTGTCAGGAGTTGGTGGTGATGATAGAAAAGCACGCCTAGTGAATGCGTGAAATTGGTGTCCAGACAATGAATCAAATATGAAGGAGGAGAAAAAGATGCACGCGAGAGTGGTTTTATCTACTGCTCAGCCGGGCAAGATGGACGAGTTGATCAAGATCTGCCGAGATTCCATCTTGCCCGCCGCAAAGAAGCAGAAAGGATTTAAAAGTTGGTTCCTGCTAACGAATAGGGACGCTGGCAAGGGTATAGTCATCGCAATGTGGAATACGGAAGCTGACATGATAGCTAATGAGAAGAGCGGGTTCTACCAAGAGCAAGTTGCTAAGGTGATGCCACTCCTTACTGGGCCACCTACTATGGAACACTATGAGGTTAGTGTTAAAGGATAACCCCAAGGACTGGTACTTCGATTGCTCGTAAGATGGTTAAGGAGGCAGGTTTCTCTCAAACACCTATAAGAAAGACGATTGAGAAAGCAGTATACTGGTTCCGAGAGAACGGGTATGTGGGAAAAAGTGTAGAGTTCAGCGGTCGCTGCTGAAAAGTTGTAAGGTAAGTGAAGGCAGCGAAACCTACCTTGCTATGTCCTGAACCACTGCTTGCCTGGGTGCTTTGCCCCTTTAACAATATCAAAATGGAAGGGAGGAGGAGAGATGAAGTTTATGACCTTGGTTGTTCAGCCTGTTGAGAAGGCAGCGGAGGTCGCTGCGGCAAGCGATAAAGGATGGGCCAATTGGCCACGAGAGAGCAGACCAGAATCTGGATATGTGATGTTGTGTGTCCCAAAGTTCGAGGTTCCCCCGAATTCATTGGTCGCTTTTACAATCAGTGAAGCTGACAGTGCTGACAAGATATCTGCGAGAGTGTACCCTCAAATGGTCGCAGGTGCTACGATCAATGTAATTCCTCTTGTGGAGTACCCTATGGGCGGTGCAGCAAAAACAGAAAGGAAACTTAGGAGTTGATTAGGTAGGCTTATGTCTTCTTAAGGGGCAAGGCATCCAGGCTGTGACTGAATACAATGTTATATTGCACCCGCAACGTATAGGCTTCTAGGTGCTATTGCCTCTTGGGTAGCGACCTTACCAGTGTCAATGGTAATGAGGTAGTTGCATCCACACCGTTACATTAGCTTGTTTCTGCGCAGACTCCTTGCGGTCAGTATACAAATCGCGGTAGAATGTCGCAAGGAATCTTGGTTGGGCAAGGGGGCAAGTATGCGAAAACTAGCACCTATACTTGCGTCATTGCTCGTGTTATCACTTGTCATTGGCAGCATTGGCTGTGGTAGTGGAACAGAACCTACACGCACGTCAGTCAATCCCGCTTTGCATGTATCCTTGGATTACGTTGGCGCCACCTACGACCACAATCCGTCTGGCCCTGGACAAATATTCTTGATTCTGTTGGTTGATGATGGCATACAGCGGAAAGCGATGTCCATACCTCTTGATGGAGACACTCCTATGGCGATATCCGATTATGGAACAGTACCAATAAGCGAACCTTATAGAAATGTGTTTGACTCTGGGAGTGTAGGTTACTATTTCAGTATGGTCATCTTGGCATATCATAGGATACAGCAGGGCCCATCATACGGGTCCATAATTGAGCAGTTGGCATATTATTTCTTTGGATCGGGGGAGGTTGGAGCAGATTTCGGCTCTCTGATTGACCAAATAAATTCACAAGCTCCGCAATACGACTATGTGGGTTCTTACTACGCACGGTGGAATAACAGCAACTCTTGGGGTGTAGGCCAGTACAACGCCGTTGGCGATGACGACTTGCGCTTGTGGTTCCGTATATGGTCTGATTCGCCCCAACAGCCCGTGCCGCTACCTACGCTTTGTGGCAATGGTGATCAGGTCGTTGTTTTCCCCGATCTTAGTCTTGAGGCAGTAGTTCGTGAAACAATTGGCAAGCCGAGTGGTGACATCTACTTCTCTGATCTTGAGGACTTAGCTCGGCTTGATGCTGATAGTAGAGGCATTACTGATCTATCTGGCTTAGAGTATTGTAGAAACTTAACTCAGCTATGGATGGGGTACAATCAGATAGAGGATCTTACTCCGCTCTCCAGTCTAAAAGACCTGTCAATCCTGTATCTCGTAGGGAACAAGATAAATGACTTGAACCCACTGTCTAACCTCAATGTATTGACAGAGTTGTACCTCTGGCAGAACGAGATAAGCGATATCTCTCCACTCTCAAATCTCAGCAACTTAACACATCTCAACCTTCGGAGTAATGACGTTAGCGACGTTTCCCCTCTTGCTGGTCTCACGAGTATTACTGAACTCAACTTGGGTACCAACCAGATCGACGTTATCACTCCACTTTCCAATCTTAGCAATCTGACTGATCTCACCCTCTATCAGAACCAGATAAGCGACCTGAATCCTCTCTCTAACCTTACAGGTTTGCTCACACTCTCCCTTCAAGTTAATCAGATAAGCGACATTTCATCTCTCTCATATCTGCACAACCTGACTGAACTTCGCCTGAGGGAAAACCAGATTCATGACATCTCACCCATTTCCAACCTCACCAACTTAGAATGGCTTGATCTATCAGAGAATCAGATAGGCAATATTTCTCCACTTGTGGAAAATATTGGACTTAGCAATGGGGACACTACTGATCTTAGAGGCAATCCACTAGATACGACTTCAGAAAACGTCTACATACCGCAGCTTGAACAACGAGGTATTAACCTTGGGTGGACTACTGCACCTGCTGGCATTCCTACTCCTACGGCTTCACCTTCACCTACACTTATTCCGACACCGCATCCGCCCCCGTGCCGCTTCTGGGGCAGAGTGCAGATTAATGGATTTGATGCACCTGCAGGCATACTAGTCGAAGCAGTGATAGAAGGAGATACGTACACAACAACAACTGAACATGATTCAACATACGCCCTGATCATAGGTTCTTCGGGGTTGCAATACGAACAAGGGACAGAAGTAATTTTCATTATCGTCAGCAGTCCAGCTGATCAAGTGGGCAAATGGAAGGCTGGCGCTAATATAGAACTGAACCTTAGTGTAGGCAGCAATAAGTAATGCGAAAAATAGCTAAGCAGCCAGTCCTGCCATTATCCATTAATCTTTAACCACAACAGCTTGTATATGTGATTTTCAGCGGACCTTTACATCCCCATATCGTCTAACGAACTGAATTTTCTGTGAGCATGGTCTCCAACAAGCAATCACTCTTTGACTTCCCCAGCAGGGTCACCGAACTTACTCTGCACTTTCGCAAATACCACTCTCAATTCCAATTGTGTAATTGCATTCTGCACGGGGTTAATCTGCTTTCTTGGCATTAGGAAGCCCAGATTTTGATTAGGGGGCTTATCTAGGGGCTTCTGAGTTCCTATGGCCTCTTTGTTAGTGGCCTTACCAGTGTCAATGGTAATGTGGTAGTTGCATCCACACTGTTACCACCGCCCTGTAATGCTTCATGCTATCTGCAGAGGAACTAACCTCATCGGTCGATGCACTATCTCCGTGGCAGCACTTTGCTCAAAATGAAGCTATGCTGGTAGGGTGGTTGAGGTAAACACCTAGAACCAGGTGCTCGCCGTCCCCCGCGTCTATAAAGGCAATGTCAACACATCGCTGATAAAGGTCGGCGAGCTTTTCAAAGAAGCGGTGCGAGAGAACTGCCCCGCCCTGGTGGTGGTTCACAACCACCCTTCAGGAGACCCCACGCCCAGTCCCGAGGACATCAAGGTCACAGAGCAGATTGTGAAAGCAGGCAAGCTCCTCGACATCGAAGTGCTCGACCACCTCATCATCGGCCAGCAGCGCTACATCAGCCTCAAGGAAAGAGGGCTCGGCTTCAGCTAAAATGCCGTTCGTGCTACAATTGTCTCACCCTCACCTAGCCTCTCCCATCAAGGGAGAGGAAAAGAGGGCAAGGCAACCTCGCCCCTTCATCTACAATTAGTTCCTGTAGGGTGGTATAGTCCCTGGCTGGTAATGATGAACCAAATAGGATAATATCATGTTGTTTTCAACCAAATGTTGCTACGGGGGCGGAACAGATGCTTAGCAAACAAGAGTTAGCCAGGTATGGAAGGCAGATACTGATCCCTGAGTGGGCAAAGGCGGGGCAGCAAAAGCTGAAGAAGGCAAAGGTCGTGGTTGCCGGCGCGGGAGGTCTGGGCTCGCCTGTCCTGACCTATTTGGCTGTGGCAGGTATCGGCAAGCTGAGGGTCATAGATGGCGATAAGGTGGAGCTCGGCAACCTGAACCGTCAGATACTGCACTGGGATAAGGACATAGGCAGAGCCAAGGTTGATTCGGCAAAAGAGAAGCTTGAATCGCTGAATCCAGATATAGAGGTGGAAGCCATACATGAAAGGATAACTGAAGATAATGTCTTTGACCTGGTGGAGGATTACGCTATCGTCGATGCCGTCGACGACCTGCCCACAAGGTTCCTGCTGAACAGGGCTGCTCTGAGGAAGAATCTTCCTTTCTTCCATGGCGCAATCTACGGCTTTGAAGGAAGAGCTACCACCATAATCCCGGGCAAGACATCGTGTCTGAGGTGTCTGTATCAAGAGGTCATGCCGGGCAAAATCCCCGTGGTCGGGGTAACTCCGGCGGTTATCGGATGCATCCAGGCTACAGAGGTGCTGAAGTATATCCTGGGCATAGGTGAGCTGCTGACAGACAGGTTCTTGATTTATGACGGGCTCAGTATGAGGTTCACCGAAGTCAAACTAAAGAAAGACCCGAATTGCTGTGAGTGTAAGTAATCGGCAGTTTGCCGAGGGGTGAAGCATGGTTACTGTAAAGGTATCCCCGCTATTGCGCAGATACACCAATGACAAAGAGTCCGTGAAGGTAAAGGGGAACAGCCCTATCGAATGCCTTCACGCCCTGGAGGCTAAATACCCTGATTTGAAACGACTGCTATACGATAAGAATGGCGCATTATTGGCCCGGGTCATGTTCTTCGTCAATAACCAGAGAATTCACGCCGATGAATTGAATAATACCCTGAAAAACGGGGATGAACTCCTCATATCTGTTGCCATCGGCGGGGCCTAAAGTTAGGGCAGACACGTGGGTCTGCCCCTAGGAGCCTCTCTCAGTTAAGCTCAAAGGCCAGGAAGCGCCATCGCCCGGACCCCGTGTTATACTTTGTAATCCTCTTAGATTTGAAACCGGCTCTGGAAAACTTATCCGACAATTACGCTTCATACTTTTTACTGGTTGTTTCTACAAACCATGTAGGAACTCTGAGCAATTCAGCGGCTGATAGATTCAATATGGCTTGTTCGGAACCCGGGCTCACGAACTTACAAATATCGACCGTGCCGTGCTTCTGTAAAACCTCGCTGAGAGATAGGGTCTCTATTTTAATGGTCCGGTTCCCCTTAGAGCCGACCAGACAATTAAGCTCAGAGTAAATGATTTCCTTCCCTCCATGCTTATCGGATACGCCCAGGTTGTACAGTTCAGCGTTTATGCCGTTCAGTTCTACGTTTTGTCCCAGCCAGTAAAAGAACTCCTTTATGGGCTCATAACATATTATCTTCGAGGCCCCCTTATTCCAGAAATAGGTGGCAGTATCGCCAACGTAGGCTCCGACATCCAGAACCGTCTTTCCGGAGTAATTTACGCCGCCGTCAAATACTTCGTTCAAAAAAACGTACTCTAAAGTATCCACATTTGTTGCAGGGGCTCTGAATTTATGACTGCCAATACTTACTTCAAGGATATCGTTAGACACTTGTTTGAGGCCAACGTTACGTCCCATGTAATAAACAATCTTGTATATCGTGTTTGAGGCCATACATCCTTGTATGCCATTTCTGAACCTGATGTTCATAGGCCTTTTTAACACATAGGCCATCAAAGCGGCATGCCAGTTTGCGATGAGTTTTATACTGAGCAGGAAAATCCCGGCTTTTGCTATCAATGCTTTAGGCCGATCAAAGAGCGAAGCCATGAACGTTTCCCGTGCCCTTCTTTGAAGCTGCTGACTATCCAGGAACAAACCTACCCGACCGAGGCAAGTTTTTATTGGTCAGTAAGCCGCCGATGCCTGCGATATTCTATCGGTACATTGATGCGTCTGCAAGGATGTCAAACGAAGTAGGGGCATCCGCCAAAGGCGGATGCCCCTACATGGGTCGCAAAAGCGTTCAGCTAAATCTAGAAGACGATGCTGGTCCTGGTGGCTAGTCCCTGGTCCTGCTCTTTAAAAGCCCGCTCGATCTGTTCCAGAGGATACGTACAGCAAAGTATCTTTTCGAAGGGGTATCTGTCCTTGGCCCGGCTCAGGAAATCCAATGCTTTCTTCAAAGCTTCAGCGGTATAAAGAGCAACGCCCACAATGCTTTTGCCGCAAATCACCAGCATGGCTGGGTCTAACTCAAAGGTCTTCAGCGGGCTGACGTTGCCGATCTCCAGATAGCGCCCACCGTTGCCCAACATGTCCAGTCCCTCGGGGATGACCCGGGGAAAGCCCACAAGCTCAGCGACAACATCTGCCCCCCAGCCATCGGTAAGCTCCTTTACCCTGCCTGACCGCTCGTAGGGCTCCTTATACTCCTTCATGTCTATCACTTCATCAGCCCCGAAAGCTTTGGCTAACTCAAGCCGCTCATCGATGCCATCGATGACGATAACTTTCTTCGCTCCCATGTCCCTGGCTACGGCGGTTGCATAGATACCCAGCCCTCCCGCACCCTGGATGGCGATAGTCTCGCCGAAGCTGAATTTTACCTTCTCCAGGCCGTAGATAACCTCGGAGAGAGCGCAGTTGGCAGGAGCCACAATTTCGTCACTGACCTCATCAGGCACTTTGAAAACGGTCTGGTTGGGGATAAGGTAATAGTACTCGGCGTAGGCCCCACGGAAGTGGGGAGGAGCGTCACAGGGGTTCACCACGGTGATGTAGGCCGCGGGGCAGGCCGCGTCATCTCCCCTCAGGCATGCCTTACAGCGCCCGCAGGGGACGAAATAGCGGTAGACCACCCTGTCACCCACTGCCAGGGGCTGGCCTGCCGAGTCGGTGGCAACGCCCTCGCCCAGCTTGGCCACAGCGCCCACCATCTCGTGCCCCAGTATCACAGGCATGGGCTGTCCCAGTCCAGCAAGGTCGACATCGCCCCGCCACATGTGGAGGTCAGACCCGCAGATATTAGCCCTTCTCATCTTGACCACTATCGCGCCCGGCTCTGGTTCCGGCACAGGATATTCCCTGATCTCCATAGGGTGACCCAACCCGTGATAGACTGCTGCCCTGCCCTTTTTAGCTTTAGCCATCTATACCCCCTTCTTGCTCACAAATTGGTCATGATTGATGTAAACAGCATGACCCCTGTGCGCTGATTTCTAACACGACAAAGGGGTGCTTGTCAAGCGGAAAGGGGGAAGGCATGCCGTGCCCCTACGGTTAGTTTAGACGAAAGAGGGCAGTGGATTATGTAGGGGCAATTCATGAATTGCCCCTACATTTGTCCGGAATAAGAAAAGGGGGCTCGTCCTTCTTGCGGAAGGACGAGCCCCGCTAACATCTACTAAGCTAAACTCTTTTACTTCAGCGAGTACGCGCCGTGCTTCTCTGGTGAGAAGTAATCTCCGGGCAGATAGGTCTTGCTCTGAGCGTACTTGGTCGGGCTGTACTCCTCGAGCTTGAGTGCCTTCCTCTTACCATCTATGTGGGCTATGGCATCTTTCACAGTCTTCTTATGGTCTGGCTCGAAGTACCAGGCAGC
>Ga0209777_10008617_pt1 | contig 11133 bp, 7 predicted proteins | sample FrelakmetHBP12HB_FD_187147 | JGI IMG/M metagenome (GOLD analysis project Ga0209777, IMG submission 187147) | Freshwater lake sediment microbial communities from the University of Notre Dame, USA, for methane emissions studies -HBP12 HB (SPAdes)... | ecosystem: Environmental > Aquatic >...
GCGAGCAGCTTGACGATCAATAAAAGGATCGTTGCCAACAATGCGAAACCAGATACCCATAACCCGATGACTGCAAACTTCTTCGGGTTATTTTTCTTTTGTGAGTTCTTTGTCTTAGCCATTATCTCCACCTTCTTATTTCAACGGCAGCCGCACTTAAAAACAAGCCCAGAGCAGTCAAACTGATTGGATAGATAATGTCAGAGAGTGACATTGTGCCAGCTAGCATGGTATTGAAGCGACCGTTTAAATCCAGATAGTTGAGAATATTATTGATGGAATCGTTCTGGACGATGTAGGTTGGCAGGCGGATGAGCCACCAGAAAACAATGAGCACCGCCAGGGTTGCGAAGAATGCTGCAAACTGGTTGTTGAAAAATGATGACATTGCCGTTCCAATCGCCAGGAAAACCGCGGTCAACAAGATGATGGCTATATAACCCGATACCATGACACCCTGGTCGATTCCTGGTGTGGTCAGTTTATTGAGAACAATCGGGTATACCAGCGTCACTGCGATGATGGTCAACATGAACAGAAAAGCACCTAGCCATTTTCCAATAACCAGTTCCCCGTCCTTGATTGGCGTGGTTAGGAGGAGTTCAAGGGTTCCCATGCGTTGTTCGTCGGCCAGCAGACGCATGGTCAAAGCCGGAACTGCAAACAAAAACACGGTTGCCAGGGGACCAATGACTATATCGATACCGGGCGCTGTGTTGTTGCTGTAGTACGAATTATTCACTGTGTAATAGATAATCACAACGAAGTAGATACCAACCGTAAGCAGCGTCAATAGCGCTGCGATATAAGCAATCGGACTGGTGAAATATAGCTTGTATTCACGACGGGCAATTGTCCAGATATTTCGCATGGTTTACCTCTCTTTCCTGGCGTTATCCTGCGTAAGTTGCAGGAATATTTCTTCCAAGCTTAATCCAACTGGATGGAATTCGAGCAGGTCGTAACCGGCCTCAATAGTTGCCCGGGCGACTGCTGGGCGAACATCTGCGGTAGGGGCGAATTGGAATTCCAGCGTGCCATCCGGCTGGAGTGTGGCATTTTGTACGCCATCAATCCTGGCAATGATGGGTAGCAAGTCGTCAGCCTCTCCCTTGACCCGCAGAACTACATGTTCCGCCCCAACCAAACGGGATTGCAGGTTCTCAGGCGTATCTTCAGCAACGATTCGACCTTTATTGATGATCAATACACGATCGCAAAGCTGCTGGGCCTCTGAAAGAATATGGGTTGACAGAAGGACTGTACGCTCTTTACCGACATCGCGGACAGTATTTCGGAATTCCACCACCTGAGCCGGATCGAGTCCGATGGTCGGTTCGTCAAGGATCAGAACCTCGGGCCTGTGCAGCAAGGCCTGAGCCAGTCCCACCCGCTGGCGCATACCCTTCGATAGATTTGAAATGTACCCGTCGGCGCGCTTTCCCATCTGGACCAAATCCAATGCAGCGTCCACCATGTCATCACCGTTTGGCAGGTGGCGCAAATCGGCCATGAATTTAAGGTACTCGTAGACGGTCATATCGGGGTAAAGCGGAACCGTTTCGGGCAAGTAGCCAACGCGACGGCGTACTTCGAGCGACTCGCTGATAATATCAAAACCAGCTACCTGGGCTGTCCCATAGGTCGGGGGCATATACCCGGTCAGGATGCGCATCGTCGTAGTTTTCCCGGCACCATTTGGACCGAGAAAACCGACGACCTCACCCTGTTTGGCCTCGAAGGTCAGGTTTTCAATTGCCCTTCGTGAGCCATAATCCTTAGTGAGACCAGTAGCGCGGATCATAGGTTCTCCTTGAATGAAATAAGATTAAGAGCGGGCGAAATAAACGGCACAGCAGCCATAGGGCAGCGGTGCCGGAGGTGGCATCAATCAATCGATTAGTACTATACAATTAAAACCGAGGCAAAGTCAAGCGATTTTCATTTTTCTAATCAAACCCTAATCTGAAGTGGAGAATATGTTGATAATCTGGTTCTCTGGGGAACACTCTAATGCGGAGCAATAAAAAGAAGGCTAGAGTGAATTGACTTAATATATTATGTTGGATAGAATAGGGCGACGTGGAGACTGGCATTTTATAGTCTCCATAATTCTAAGTGAAGTGGAGAGGATACATGAACATTCTTTGGCTTGGTAGTCGTCATGGACTTAATAATTTTGAGCAAGTTGCCATTGTTTTCGTTCTTGTGGCTGCATTTATTAGCTTGGGATATGCCTGGTGGTTGCGCGGGATCGTGCTCAAGAAGGATAAGGGCACGGCCAAAATGCAAGAAGTGTGGAACGCGATCCGTATTGGTGCCAATTCGTATCTGGGACGACAATTGCGCACCATCCTGCCTCTTATCGGCATTCTGACGTTGGTTATGTTCTTCAGTGTGTATGTCGTTCCACCCAGCTTGGAGGCCCAGCAGGAATTCAAAGCTTTTGGTGACCAGGGGATAAAACTGATTATTGCCTTTGGCCGTACGATAGCCTTTATTATGGGCGCGTCCTTCTCTTTGATGGTTGGACAGTTGGGAATGCGTATGGCTGTACAGGCCAATATCCGAGTCGCAGCAGCCTCCCGGCGAGGTTTTAATGAAGCCCTCTCGATTGCTTATTATGCGGGAACGATTACCGGCATGCTTACAGACGGCCTTGGTTTGCTAGGTGGAACACTGATCTTCATTGTCTTTGGCAAGGCAGCCCCAGACGCCCTCTTAGGCTTTGGATTTGGCGGAACGCTGCTGGCATTGTTCATGCGCGTGGGTGGAGGTATTTTTACTAAAGCTGCCGATGTGGGTGCGGACTTGGTTGGCAAGGTTGAGAAAGACATACCTGAAGATGACCCGCGTAATGCCGCCGTGATTGCAGACCTAGTGGGGGATAACGTCGGCGATTGTGCTGGAATGGCCGCGGATATTTTCGAATCATACGAAACAACGATCGTGTCAGGCCTGATTCTTGGCCTGGCACTGGTTGCTCTTACAGGCCACTTGGAGTGGATTATCTATCCGTTGATCATACGAGCCATAGGCGTGATCAGTTCAATGTTGGGTACTTTCACAGTACCCATTTGGGAGAAATTTCCCCTCAAATTCCTACGGGCGCATGACGCGGAAGAGTCCATGTTCCGCTCATATGAAGTATCCAGTGTCTTTACTGTTACCCTCTCCATCTTTTTAGCAACACTCTATGCGCATGATTGGCGACTGGCCGCTTTGACCGCTGTCGGTGTTGGTTTAGCCGTGGCATTCAACCCACTGACTTCGTATTTCACGTCAACGAAGAAGGCGCCCGTCAAGGAGATTGTCAAGTCGACCGACACAGGTGCTGCGACCACCATTCTTTCTGGCCTGTCGGTTGGAATGGAATCAAGTGTATGGGCGGTGGTGGTCATTGCGATAAGCTTCATCATCGGCCTGTTGCTCTACAGCGGTGATGGTGCGAGTTATGTTCTATACGCAGTTGCCATGATCGGTATCGGTATGTTGAGTCATACTGGCAATAATGTCGCCATGGACTCTTATGGCCCCATCTCAGACAACGCCAATGGAATTGGCGAGATGGCATGGCATGGCATGGAGGATGAAGAGACCAGGACGGCCCGCCAGATCATGGCTGACTTGGATGCTGTGGGTAATACTACCAAAGCCATCACCAAAGGCGTTGCCATCGCGTCCGCTGTGATAGCGGCGGTCAGCCTGTTCGGTGCGTATATTGCGGATGTAGCCCGCGTACAGTCGCAATTGGGACAGACTGTAATGGAATCCATCCGTCTCTCTGATACAAAGGTATTCATTGGTCTATTGCTTGGCGGTGCGTTGCCCTGGTTATTCTCATCGCTTTCCATACGGGCTGTCAGTCGCGCCGCAGGTAAGATTGTAGAAGAGGTCCGGCGCCAGTTTAAGATTCCGGGTATCATGGAAGGCACCAAACAACCGGACTATGCGGAAGTGGTCGGCATCTCCACTGCATCGGCACAGAAGGAACTTATTCCACTGGCGACCATCTCGGTGCTGATGCCGTTGGTAATTGGCTTGGTGTTGCAAGTGGAGGCCTTGGGCGGATTCCTGGCGGGTATCATCCTCTCTGGGCAGTTGCTGGCAGTGTTTATGTCCAATGCTGGGGGAGCCTGGGATAATGCCAAGAAGTCTATTGAAGATGAACCGCGAAACCTGACCGAAAATACGGGCAAAGGGTCCGAGCGGCATAAGGCAAGTGTGGTGGGTGACACTGTCGGCGACCCGATGAAGGATACTGCGGGTCCCGCCCTCAACCCGATGATCAAGGTGGCGAACCTAGTCAGCCTGCTTGCTGCTCCGATTATCGTTAAATACCCGATACAGAATGCAGACGGTTCGGTCAACTTTGCAGTCGTCGGTATTGCCGTGGTTTTATTGGCAGCAACAATCTGGGCAATTTCTCGGTCGAAGGCACCGACGCCTACTTACAAAAAAGTATCTGTTTAGCTCAACTAATAATTAGAACAAGCCTCCCGTATGTATGTTACGGGAGGCTTGTTCTTGATTTATTTTATATCAAACTTATTATTCTTTTTTTCTAAAATAGCGCCTCTGCCATTCGAATAGTTTGTTCAGTGCCTCAATAGGAGATAGAGAATTGACATCGAGACCATTAAGTTCATCCAATAGAGGATTGGTTTCTGGGAAGAGAGCCACTTGCTGGGCGGCGTGGGGATTGATACGGATTGCGCGGCCAGAAGACTTTTCCAGCTCTGCCATGATTTCTGTTGCCCGCTGAATCACTGGACGGGGCAGACCCGCCAATTGTGCTACGTGTATACCGTACGACCGGTCCGCGCCACCCGGGATTATTTTGTGCAGGAAGACTACTGTCCCGTCCGCTTCGGTAACGGAAACATTGTAGTTACGTACACCCGGTAACAGATCCGCGAGTTGTGTAAGTTCATGGTAATGGGTGGCGAAAAGTGTCTTGGCACGCAGGGATGGGTGATTGTGAATGTGTTCAACGACTGCCCATGCAATCGAGACGCCGTCATAAGTACTCGTACCCCGCCCAATTTCATCCAAGATGAGCAACGACCTTTGAGTGGCATGATGCAGGATGTTGGCTGCTTCTATCATCTCCACCATAAATGTGGATTGCCCAGCATGGATCTCATCTTGAGCGCCTATGCGAGTGAAGATTCGATCAACCAGCCCAATCCTGGCTGAAACTGCCGGGACATAAGAACCCATTTGCGCCATAAGAACGATCAGCGCAGCCTGACGCAGATAAGTAGATTTTCCTGACATGTTCGGCCCGGTGATGACCCTGATGATCTCGCCTTTTTCGAAGATGACGTCGTTGGGTATAAACCGTTCACCATGCAGACTTGTTTCCACAACCGGGTGACGACCTTCGTGGATTTCCAGCACATCATCGTCTAGAATCTCGGGACGAACATAACCACCCAGGGCGGCGGACTCGGCCAGAGCCGAGAGAACATCCATTTCAGCCAGAGCACGGGCGGTGTCAAGCAGGCGGCTGGCGGACTTTGCCAACGTCGCACAGATTTCACGGAAAAGGCGCTGTTCGATCTCATGGATATGTTCCTCGGCGTTCAACACAAGGGTCTCATATTCTTTCATCTCCGGAGTAATGAAGCGTTCGGCATTGACCAGTGTTTGCTTGCGGATGTAATCGGATGGGGCATTGGCAGCCTGTCCCTGAGAAATTTCGATGTAATATCCGAAAACTTTGTTGTAACCGACCTTGAGTGTCTTGATCCCCGTCCGCTGACGCTCAACCGTTTCCAGGTTGTTAATCCATTCACGGGCGTGACGGGATGCATCGTAGACGCTGTCCAACTCGGCGGAATAGCCGGAACGGATTATGCCAGTATATTGAAGTGTTGCGGGAGGATCATCTCCGATAGCAGATTGGAGCAAAATTAGGTCTTCGGTGCAGGGATTTAATGAATTTAGAGGCAGCGTCGAAGAGGCGTTTTCGGTGATGAAAAGTTGTAAAATTGCCGGTAGAAGGATTAGTGTTTCCCGCAAAGCCACCAGGTCGCGTGGCTGAGCATGAGCGGAGAGGATACGGTTGACTAGGCGTTCCAGGTCAGCTAATGGCTTTAAAGCTGCGCGCAACTCTGCGCGCAGCATCGAGCGGATAACAAATATATCGACGCCCTCCTGCCGCGCCCGGATCCGGTAAACATCGAGCAATGGCTGGCTGACCCACTGTCCGATCAGCCGTCTACCCATTGGGGTGACGGTCAGGTCGAGCACCCCAAGCAATGACCCTTTAATTTCACCATGCAGAGATTCAGTTAATTCTAAGTTACGACGGGTTGCAGCATCGAGGGTCATGAATTCGCTCAGACTATAAACTCGCAAGCTGGTCAGAAGTGGAAGAGCTGCCCCATCAGTCTCATTTAAATATTGGATAATGCCTCCGGCCGCGCGAATCGCCAGTGGCAGATTCTTCAATCCAAAACCGTCCAGAGTGGATGCTTCGAAATGTGCGAGTAGTGTTTCCTGACTTTTACCCGGCTCAAAACGCCAGGCGGGCCAGGCTGTCATGTCACCGGAAATACCATTTGGGATAATGAGATTGTCTGGGTGGATAATCTCAGCGGGGCGGAGACGCGTCAGTTCGGCCCGGAGAGACGCCCAGAGCTGCCCTGATGCATCAACCGAAGGGTCTAAGGTTGCATCCAGTTCCGTGACTGCAAATTCACCGGTGGTGATATCCACATAGGCGATCCCGGCGCGTCCGTCATCTATCACAATTGAAACGAGGTAGTTGTTGCCGTCACCGGGGAGGAGGCCAGGTTCAACAATCGTCCCAGGAGTGACCACACGCACGACCCGGCGCGGGAAGATACCCTTGGAGGGCTGGTCGCCGACCTGTTCGCAGATAGCGACATGATAGCCTTTTTCAATCAACCGGGCGAGGTAGTTCTCAACAGCATGGTATGGAATACCAGCCAACGGGGCGCGGAGACCTTTGCCAATGGGGCGGGAGGTGAGAACAATATCGAGTTCGCGGGCAGTGGTTTCGGCATCCTGGTCAAAGGTCTCATAGAAATCGCCGAGACGGAAGAACAGGATGGCTTTGGGGTATTGGCGTTTGATCTCAAGGTATTGCTGGCGGATGGGGGTAACATCGTCGATCATGTGTTCATTTTACTGCTTCTTATGTAAATCTGTGCCCCTTTAAATATTTGCGTTATAATTGACTCACTATACTCAAACGAAAAGGAGACTGATATGGCTAGTGTAACGTACGATCACATTACAAAGGAATTCGGACCTGTTAAGGCAGTAAATGACCTGAACCTGCAAATTGATGATAAAGAATTCTTGGTCTTCGTCGGCCCTTCGGGCTGCGGGAAGACGACTGCCCTGCGCATGTTGGCCGGGCTGGAAGAAATCACCGCGGGGGAGATCAAAATTGCTGACCGGGTTGTCAATGACGTTCCTCCCAAGGACCGCGATATCGCCATGGTGTTCCAGTCCTATGCACTGTATCCCCATATGACGGTTTATGATAACCTGGCCTTTGGCTTGAAACTGCGGAAGACACCGAAAGTGGAAATCAAGCGCAGGGTACAGGAAGCCGCGGATATTCTGGGCATTGGGGAATTGCTCACCCGTAAACCACGCCAGCTTTCCGGTGGCCAACGTCAGCGTGTGGCGGTTGGACGAGCGATCGTACGCGAGCCGAAAGTCTTCCTCTTCGACGAACCGCTTTCCAACCTGGATGCAAAACTACGCATTGCCATGCGTTCCGAAATCACCAAGCTGCATCACCGCTTGCAGACGACCTTTATCTACGTGACTCATGATCAGATGGAAGCAATGACGATGGCGAGCCGGATTGCAGTGATCAACAAAGGCACACTCCAACAACTGGATACGCCGCAGACGCTCTATGATCACCCGGATAATATGTTTGTGGCCGGTTTCATTGGCGCTCCGGCGATGAACTTTTTCAAGGCAAAACTTCGCAAGGAAGGCAGCAACCTGATTGTGGAGACGGGCTCATTTAATGTGTCCATCCCGCCTGAGCGGATGAAGGCTTTCCAGGCTTATGTGGATAAGCCGATCGTGTTCGGCATTCGCCCGGAAGATATTTATAACCCTGTTTTTGTACCACCTGGTATTCATGTGGCCGCGGTAGAGACGAAGGTGGATGTAACCGAGCTGATGGGTAATGAAATCTTCCTTTACCTGCTGGCCGGCTCGGACAATATCGTTGCCCGTGTTGATCCGCGGACCGAATTTCACATCGGTGATAAGGTTCAGGTTTCATTCAATCTGGACAAATGTCATTTGTTCGATCCCGAAACTGAGAAAGCCATTCGATAATCTGGTTTGATCTCAAAGACCGCCAGGTGCGCACAGCCTGGCGGTTTATTTGTCTGAGGTGATTATGGAAGCGCAATATAGACTTGTACTGGTTCGTCACGGACAAAGCACTTGGAATCTGGAAAACCGTTTCACCGGCTGGACGGACGTTGATCTGACTGAGCAGGGGCGCCAGGAGGCCCACACAGGCGGCCAAATACTGCGCGAGAAGGAATTTTCTTTTGATATTGCTTACACGTCTGTACTGAAACGAGCCATCCGAACGCTGAACATTATCCAGGAAGAGATGGATCTTGAGTGGATTCCGGTTTTACGCGCCTGGCAGTTGAACGAACGCCACTACGGGGCTCTCCAAGGCTGGAATAAAGCTGAGATGGCCATTAAATTTGGCGAGGAGCAGGTGAAGATTTGGCGGCGAAGTTATGATGTCCCGCCTCCCGCACTGGAATTGACCGACGAGCGTCATCCGCGCTTTGACCGTCGCTACGCTGACCTGACGGCTGCACAACTCCCTGCGACTGAGTCGCTCAAGATCACATTGGAACGCGTTCTACCATACTGGCACAGCAGCCTGGATCCGATGATTAAGTCCGGCAAGCGTGTGCTTATTGTGGCCCATGGCAACAGCATCCGGGCTATGGTCAAGTACCTGGATAATATCTCAGATAAGGAAATCCCCGAGCTCAATATCCCGACCGGCATCCCACTGGTCTACGAACTTGATGCTGAACTAAAGCCTGTCAAGCACTACTACTTGGCGGACGAGGAAACTGTCCGAAAAGCAGCGGAAGCGGTGGCTGCTCAAGGAAAAGCCAAATAAAAACAAAAACTGGCGCGTATGAAGCGCCAGTTTTTGTTTGGAAGTTCTATTTACCTCTGCGTCCAAGCAGTGCCAGCAGGGCGGCAATAACCAGAGCAGTGACAATAATCGCAATTACTGAACCCCGCGCCGCTGGGACAGGCAGTCCCGGTGAGGGTGTCGAAGTTGGAGGGATAGAGGTCCTGCTGGCTGTAGGGGTGGAAGTGGGCCAGGATGTGATGGTGGGACGTTCAGTCGGCGTACCGGTGGGCTGGGTGGGGGTCGGTGTAAAGGCACCGCGGACAATGATTTTCTGGTTGGGATAAATGAGCGAGCTATCTGTCAGATTATTAAGCGCATAAATCTCTTTCAATGATATACCGTAAGCGATAGCGATGGCGAGGGGTGTGTCCCCTCGCTGGACGATGTACGTAATGGAGCCGTCCGCGTTGGGTGTGTTCGGCACCATCGTAGCAAGGGGAGTTTTATAAGTGGGCGGGGGAACAAACGTAGACGGCGTCCCACCCGTGGAACGACCACAGTCAATTACGTAGTAGTAGGTATTTCCGGAAACAGCTACACCCGCGCCAATATCTTGGAAGTTGGAGGAGATCATGGTGTTCAAATGAGAGTCATCCCCTGTCCATATTTGCACTGCCTCCGATGCGCTCTCCCCGACACCTCCAGTGATATTTTCAGAGAACCAACCAGGGCTGCCATTGCTTAAATCACCTGCCACAGGGTAACCAGCAAGCAGAGCACGCTGGTAGGGAAGAAGTCCATCAGCGCTGATGTGGGTGATGGTACCGATGGACAAATTATATTCTGCCTGTCCCTGGGCGGTACCCATCAGGATTGAGTTTGTATTATAGGGGGCAAGGCCATGGGTGGCACGCAGGGCATTGACCGCATCAACAAGTTCTGAAGCAGTCGAGATTTGCGGTGCCGCCACAGATGCAGCGAGGGCACCCCGCGTCAAGAAGGTAGATGTCAGAGTTAGCACAATAATAACCATGGCATACATTAATTTACGCATATGGCAATTATAACGTCAGGGTAAAGAGTGAGCAAACAGGATAATGGGATAATGAAAGGGCAAGCAAGGTTTTCATAAAGTTTCAGAACCGTGAGAGCGGGATGTTTGTCCCTGCGCAATGTGACATTATTCATGTTTAAGCAATGGCGTGAGGCATTACAATAAAACATTAGGAGACTCTTATGCCCGTCTTTACACCAGGCCGCCGTTGGCAGCCGGCCTATATGCCCTTCAAGCGCGAACCGCTTGGTCGCCGCCTATTAGCTTCCACGGAAGAAATTGTTAAAGGCCCATTATGGGGCTGTCGTATGTGCGGAAACTGCCTCTTGCAGGAGACGGCCTTTATCTGCCCGATGGAATGTCCAAAGGGTATGCGCAACGGACCTTGTGGTGGTTCCACGCCGGAAAGTTGCTATGTGGATAAGACCCGACCCTGCATCTGGTACAAGATCTACGATCGGTCGTTCAAAATGGGTCGACAGGAAAAGCTGCTGGAAGTCCTGCCACCCCTGGATTGGGAGAAGACCGGTGGCGAAACCTGGGGGGATGTGGCCGTGCAGATCAAGAAGATGGGAGCCGGGAACGTGGTAAAAGGACTGGTTTCACCTGAAAGGCGTTACCAGACCTGGGAAGGGGTCTTCCGTCCTGTACGACAGCCTGATTGGTGGCGGGGGGATAGTGAATACCACGCCCCGAAATCGAGCGAACCTGCCTCAGAACTGGAGCGCCGACTCAGTGCAGGGGAGTTTGTAGTGGCTTGCGAGATTACCCCGCCATTATCCGTCTCGACCAATAAACTGACCAGCAATATCGAGTTGGTCAAGCCATACGTCACCGCTATCAATTTTACCGATAATGCTTCTGCTACTCCGCGTATGACCTCTTGGGCGTGCAGCAAAATTGCCATCGAACACGGTGCCGAGCCGGTTATGCAGATCGCGGCCCGCGACCGCAC
>Ga0209777_10008618_pt1 | contig 11132 bp, 9 predicted proteins | sample FrelakmetHBP12HB_FD_187147 | JGI IMG/M metagenome (GOLD analysis project Ga0209777, IMG submission 187147) | Freshwater lake sediment microbial communities from the University of Notre Dame, USA, for methane emissions studies -HBP12 HB (SPAdes)... | ecosystem: Environmental > Aquatic >...
TCGGACCTGTATAACGAGGCTCCGCTCTGGTACCTGCGTATTAAGCAGGCTGCCGGACGTGGTGCCACGCTCATCGTTGTCAACCCGCGCGAGACCAGGCTTGAGAAGTATGCAACGCATGTTGTCCGCTATGTGTATGGCGACGAGGCTGCGACCATTGGCGGTTTGCTGAAATCCGGGCCAGGCAAGGTGGTTGCGGATGCGATTAGCTCCGCTGAAAACCTCGTTATTCTGTATGGCAGCGAAGGCTTGGGATTGGAAGGTTCGTCTGCATTGGCGGTTGTCTGTGCCAACCTGCTTGTTGAGACAAAACATACTGGTAGGGTCAACAATGGCCTGATTGGCGTCTGGCCACACGCCAATGATCAGGCTGCCTGGGAATTTGGATTTAAAGCTGAAGCCAGCCTCGCCAAAATGTTGCCGGGCAAGGTTGTTTACATTGCGGCTGCAGATCCGGCGGGTGATGACCCCGCCCTGGCTGCAGTGTTGAAGGAAGCCAAATACGTCATTGTGCAGGAACTCTTCCCCACTCAGACAGCCAATCTGGCGGATATGGTTCTACCGGCGCAGGCTTATGTCGAGCGTGATGGCTCATTCACATCCGGTGAACGCCGCGTCCAGCGTTTCTACCCGGCAGTACCGCCGCCCGGGGAGACCAGGCCTGATTTTGCCATCACAGCCGGGCTTGCCGGAGAGCTTGGCATTGAACTGGAGGGTCATTCGGCCGCGCTCGTGATGGATAGGATTGCGGCCTCTGCCAGGATGTTTCAGGGCGTTTCCTTCCGCAAGCTGGCTGAAGTAACCGAGCAGTGGCCTCTTGTTGGCCGGGGAGACCTGTACTATGGCGGCACATCCTATGAGAATAAACAGGGTCTGGGCGTGCAACTGGCTTTGGCGACGCTCACCCCCATCTCCTCACCTGAGCAGGGAAAAACGCTCCGACCGGATGAAGACCAATGGCTGGCGGTACCGGTGACGCGTCTTTACGACCGCGGCATCACGGTTCTCACTTCTGAATTGCTCCACCAGCGAATCGGTGGTGCACTCGTCTTCCTGCACCCGGAGATGGCAAAGACGCTCGCTGTCGAGGCGGGTGGACAGGTTGAACTGAACGGAAACAGGCTCGAGGTCCGGCTGGATACGGGTGTTCCGGCTTCGGTGGCACTGGTACCGCGTAGTATGGGTGTTCCCATCTACGCGCCGGTCGCGGCGAAGTTGAAGAAAGTGTAAGGAAGGTCACCGATGACTTTATTTCATGTGCTCGAGTGGCTGATCAAAGGTTTTGTCTGGTCAATGGTATTGCTGGGCGGCTTTGCTTACCTGACGCTTTTCGAGCGCAGGGCGCTGGCCCGCATCCAGTCGCGCATCGGCCCGAACCGGGCCGGACCATGGGGTATTCTCCAGCCCATTGCCGACGCGGTGAAACTGATTTTCAAAGAGGAGCTGACCCCGGCCACGGCAGACAAGTTGATTTTCCTGCTCGCCCCGATCATCACCGTGGTTCCCGCGCTGATCATCACGGCGGTTGTGCCATGGGGACCGAGTCTGGATATTTTTGGCTATCACCTTGATCTATATATTGCTGATATCAATGTTGGTGTGCTGTATATCATGTCCATCGCTTCAATTGCGGTATACGGGATCGTGTTGGCAGGCTGGTCATCGAACAACAAATACGCCATGATGGGCGGCCTACGCTCTTCGGCGCAGATGATCAGTTATGAACTTGCCTTAGGACTGTCATTCGTTTCCGCCATCCTGCTGGCCGGTTCGATGCGCATGCTGGATATCGTCAACATGCAAAAATCCATCTGGTTTGTGCTGCTCCAGCCGGTGGGGACCTGTATCTTCCTGATCGCCACGCTTGCGGAGGTCAACCGTGCCCCGTTCGATATGCCGGAAGCAGAACAGGAATTAACCGCCGGTTATCACACCGAATACTCAGGCATGAAGTTCGCCTTACTGTTTATGGCTGAATACACGAAGATGATTGCCATCAGTGCCATCGGTGCGACCTTGTTCTTTGGCGGTTACCAGGGCCCGTTTGTGGACAAGTTTCCCTGGCTGGGGCCGATTTACATCTTTATCAAGATCATCATCCTGCTCTTTGGGATGATCTGGGTGCGGGCAACCTTCCCGCGCATCCGCTATGACCGGCTGATGGCCTTCGGCTGGAAGGTTCTCCTGCCACTCTCGCTGGCGGTGGTCTTCATTACGGCGGTTGGGATTATCCTGGCCCAGCATTTCGAGAACTCGCTGCTCATGTGGATCATCCCGGTGGCTTCCATCCTGGCAGCCGGATTTGTGGTGGCGATGATTGACCGCGAGTTGAGGAGAAAAGATTATGCGCGTCGTTGAGCCGTTTGTCCAAATGGCGCGTGGTCTTTGGACGACGCTCCGCATGATGTTTGACAAGCCGGTAACGGTCCAATATCCGGAGCAGAAGAAACCGGTCAAGCCGCGCTTCCGTGGGCGGCATGTCCTGAAACGCTATGAGAACGGACTGGAAAAGTGCATCGGCTGTGCACTTTGTGCCGCAGCCTGTCCGGCAGACGCCATATTTGTCGAGTCTTCTGAAAACACGGACGAAATCCGCTATTCACCTGGCGAACGCTATGCCAGTACGTACGAGATCAACATGCTGCGCTGCATTTATTGTGGTTTCTGCGAGGATGCCTGTCCGACCGAAGCGATTGTTCTGGGCGACCAGTACGAATTGTCCTTTACCGACCGGCGTCAGGCGATTTATCCGAAGGAAATGCTGATCGAATCTATTCTGGCGGATGGCCAGCCTACCCCACAGAAAACAAAACCCGGTGAGTTTACCCGCTCGGTGCCTGCCATGAAAGATCCGCAGGATTAAGGTGCTCATGAACTTGACTCTCATCCTCTTCATTGTTCTGGCTGTGGTTGCGGTCGCGGCAGCCATTGGTCTGCTGGTCAGTCGTAACACGGTCTATGCGGCGCTGTTCCTGGTGCTGAACTATGCCTCGGTGGCGGTGTTCTACCTTTTGCTGGGGGCACCGTTCATTGCCCTGGTACAGGTGACGGTCTACGCCGGAGCCATCATGGTGCTGTTCCTGTTTGTCATCATGTTGCTCGGGGCGGAGAAACTCCCCAAGGCAAAGGTGCTGCCCTGGCAGCGCCCCGTGGCGATCGGGCTGGCCGCTTTACTCCTGGTGGAGGCGGGGTTCTTGCTTTTCAAGCGGCTGACGACGATTTCAACGCCCCTTGCCAACCCGGATGCATCGGTCAACACCACTGGGTCACTCCAGACTCTGGGCATGGCTCTGTTCAACCAGTATCTATTACCCTTTGAGGTGACTTCGATCCTGCTGCTGGTGGCGATGGTGGGTGCTATCGTCCTGACTAAAAAAGAGAAAGGAGAACAGGGATAATGGTAGACACGATACCTCTCTCCTGGTACCTGGCAATTTCAGCGGCACTCTTCACCATGGGTGCACTCGGTGTGCTTATCAGGCGCAACCCGCTGATCATCTTCATGTCTATCGAGTTAATGCTGAACTCAGCGAATTTGGCCTTTGTAGCCTTTGCCCGTTCCTTCAATGTGCTGACCGGTCAGATTTTCGTCTTCTTCGTGATGACGGTGGCGGCTGCGGAAGTAGCCGTTGGCCTGGCGTTGATCGTGATCATCTTCCGCAACAAGCACAGCATTGACGTTGACCTGATGAACAGTCTGAAAGGCTAAGGCGAGATGACATCTTCCGGATTGTTCTCACTCGTTCCCCTGATCGTCCTCCTGCCGGTCCTTGGGCTGTTGATCAACCTCATCTTTGGTGGACGGATGAGCGAAAAAGCCATCGGCGTGGTCGCCAGTGCAGCCTCCGGTCTCGCTTTCATTGTCGCCGCAATGCTTGGGTATTCCCTGTGGGCTGGCAGTGGTGAGGCGGTGGTCGTTCGCTTTGCGGACTGGATCCACATCGGCGACCTGAACGTGGCTTGGAACTTCAGGGTGGATACGTTATCCGTGTTGATGATGCTGGTCGTATCCGGCGTTGGCACCCTCATTCATATCTATGCAATCGGTTATATGCACGAAGATGTGCGCTTCAAGAATGACATCGGCCGATACCGTCGCTTCTTCGTTTTCCTGAACCTGTTCATCGCCATGATGATGATCCTGGTCAGCGGTGACAGCTATCTGATGCTTTTCGTCGGCTGGGAGGGCGTGGGCTTGTGTTCCTTCCTGCTGATCGGTTTCTGGTACGAAATGGATACGCTGGGCCAGCCTTCGTGGGCTAATTCAGACGCGGCCAAAAAAGCCATGATCGCCAACCGGATCGGCGATTTTGGCTTCCTGCTGGCAGCCTTTACCATGTTCTGGTGGTTCAAGGATTTGTCGTTCGGCGGTGTCTTTTCCCAGGCAGTTCACATTGCTTCGATTGCTCCCGGAGTCATCCTTTTCATTACCATCTTCCTGCTCATCGGTGTTGCGGGCAAGTCAGCGCAACTGCCATTGTACGTCTGGCTTCCGGATGCAATGGCGGGTCCGACACCGGTTTCAGCATTGATCCATGCCGCCACCATGGTGACCGCCGGCGTTTACCTGGTGGCGCGTTCCGCACCGCTTTATACCCTGGTGCCTCAGGCGCAAACAACGGTCGCGCTGGTGGGTGGCATTACGGCCCTGTTCGCCGCGACGATCGCCGTCGGGCAGTATGACATCAAGAAAGTCCTGGCCTACTCGACCATCAGCCAGCTGGGCTTTATGGTCGCCGCGGTCGGCATGGGGGCTTTCGTGGCGGGTATGTTCCACCTGGTCACGCACGCCTTCTTCAAGGCACTCCTGTTCCTCTCGGCTGGATCGGTCATTCTCGGTATGGAACGCGGGCATCACCACCTGGCTCACCAAAAAGGACATGGAGAGCACCCGGGAGAGATTCAAGAAGTGTTCGACCCTGGCGACATGCGCAACATGGGCGGCCTGCGCAAGCAGATGCCGGTAACCTTCTGGGTGTACCTGATAGGTGCTCTGACGCTGGCTGGGATCGTCCCACTGGCCGGTTTCTGGTCCAAGGATGAGATCCTGGCGGATGCCTTCCAAAAATTCCCGGCAGTCTTCTGGATGCTGCTGGTGGCTGCTTTCTTTACCGCCTTCTACATGGGGCGCCAGGTCTGGATGGTCTTCTTTGGCCAGCCCCGGCACGAAGCTGCTGCCCGGGCCGAGGAAAGCAAGCCGGTCATCACTGTCCCGTTGATGATCCTGGCAGTACTGGCGGTTCTGGGTGGCACCCTTAACCTGCCGGGTCTGCATGGCCTGACAAACTGGCTGGGGCATACCATTGCAGGGGTCGAGGCGAGCCAGTTCAACTTCTTTGTTGCCGGTCTCTCCACGTTGCTGGCATTGGTTGCCATCGGCCTTTCCTGGGTGTTGTACGGACGCCAGCCGCTGGCTGCGGGCCAGAAGGACCCGCTGAAAAAACTGCTCGGGCCGGTTTTTACCGTCTTTGAACGCAGGTATTGGGTGGATGAGTTCTACTGGGCCGTTTTCATCAACCGTTATGTCGATATTGCTCGTTTCCTGGCGGATGTGATCGACGGCCGCTTCTGGCATGACTTTATCCATGAGAAGGTCATCGCCGGGACCTACAATTGGATCTCCCGCGTAGTGTTGGACCTGCGGGTGGATCGCCAGTTCATCGATGCCATTGCCAACGGGCTTGGCGAGTTGACCAAGCGTATTTCTGCCAGCCTGCGCCGCCTGCAGAACGGGTTTGTGCGCAGTTATGCGCTGGCAGTGCTGGCTGGTGTGGTCATAATTCTTGGCTATCTGATCTTGAAATAAAGAGGACGGACTATGAACTTCCTTTTGAATCCCCTCATCCTGGTAACCTTCTTCCCGCTGGTGGGCGTACTGGCTCTGCTGTTCATCCCGGCGGATAAAAAAAACACCCTGCGCTGGACGGCCTTGGTAGCTTCACTGGCGACCTTTGGCTTGTCCATCTGGATGCTGGCCCAGTTCAAGGCCTCAAACCCGGACCTGCAACTGGGTTTCAGCCTTCCCTGGATTCAGGTGGCAGGCTGGAATATTTCCTTTGCCATGGGTGTGGACGGTCTGAGCATCCTGCTGGTGCTGCTGACGGGCTTCCTCAGCCCAATATCCATCCTGTCCACCTGGACGGCGGTCGAGGAGCGGGTCAAGGACTTCATGATTTTCTTCCTGTTGCTGGAAGTGGGAATGACAGGTGTCTTCCTGGCCCAGGACCTTTTCCTGTTCTACATCTTCTGGGAATTCACCCTGGTGCCAATGTATTTCCTGATCGGCATCTGGGGTGGACCACGCCGCATTTACGCGGCCATCAAGTTCTTCCTCTATACCATGGCTGGGTCCATCCTGATGCTGCTTGCCATCCTCTGGCTGGGCATCTACCAGCAGACCTTCTCTGTTCCAGAACTGATTGCCAAGGGAGGCATTCCCGGCGATATTCAGATGTGGCTGTTCTTGGCTTTTGGGGCGGCATTTGCCATCAAGGTCCCGATGTGGCCCTTGCACTCCTGGTTGCCGGATGCCCATGTGGAAGCTCCCACGGCCGGTTCGGTCATCCTGGCGGGTGTCCTGCTGAAAATGGGGACCTATGGCTTCCTGCGTTTCAACCTGCCGCTCTTTCCTGAGGCAGCGGTCAAGGCTGCCCCGTGGGTGGCCCTGCTGGCAGTGATTGGCATCATCTACGGCGCGGCAGTCTCCTATGCCCAGAAGGATATCAAGAAATTGGTTGCCTACTCTTCGGTCAGCCACCTGGGTTTCGTCATGCTGGGTCTCTTTGCCCTCAACCCGCAAGGCATCGAAGGGGGTATCCTGCAGATGATCAACCACGGCCTGAGCACGGGAGCGCTCTTCCTCCTGGTCGGCATGGTTTATGAGCAGACCCACACGCGTGAGTTCAGTGTCTATGGCGGCTTGTGGAAGCTCATGCCAATCTATGGGACTTTCATGCTGATCGTCTCCCTGTCTTCAATGGGGCTGCCCGGACTTAACGGGTTTATCGGTGAGTTTACCATCTTGCTGGGCGCTTTCGGGTCCAAGGCCATCGGCTCGCCCTGGTTTGCCGGGGTGGCCGCGGCAGGCGTGATCATGGCAGCCGTCTATATCCTGTATATGTTCCAGAAAATATTCCTCGGCCCGGAAGGCTCGATCGTGGAAGAAGTCAAAAAGCACGGGCATGCGTTGCGCGACCTGAACTGGCGCGAAATTGCCACCGTTGTCCCGTTGCTGGTGCTCATCTTCTGGATCGGCCTGTACCCGAAACCTTTCTTTGCCCTGATGGCTCCTGCTGTGGATAAACTGGTCGCCATCTTCCAGACCGTTGCTCACTAACGTTGTGATGACCCTCTCGTCACTACACCCGGAGCATTTATGATGCAATTCGATCTCTCTATCATTCTTCCAACCATCGTTCTTGTGGCCTGGGCTTGTGCGCTCCTGCTGGTGGACCTGTTCATCCCGAATGGACGCAAGGGCTGGACAGCGCTGCTGGCAGCTGTTGGGCTGGCAGGCGCAATGGGAATCACCCTGGCACAGGCTGGACGGTCCACAACCGGATTCAACGGTATGGTCACCCTGGACGGCTTCTCATCCTTCCTGAATGTTCTGTTCCTTTCCAGTGGGCTGCTAGGCATCGCCATTGCCTATGGCTACCTCAAGCGCATGGGCATTGAGCGTGGCGAGTATTACACCCTGATGCTGTTCAGCATCAGCGGCATGCTGCTGATGGCCCAGGCCTCCGACCTGATCGTGGTCTTCCTGGCGTTGGAATTGCTTTCCATCCCGCTGTATGTGCTGGCGGCTTTTGCCCGCCCGCGCATGGACTCTGAGGAGGCCGGCATTAAGTACTTCCTGCTGGGTGCCTTTGCCACCGGCTTTGTTGTTTATGGTATCACCCTGATTTTTGGCGCCACGGGTGCGACCTCGTTGAGCGGGATCCTTGCCGCCATCGCAACAGGGACCTTTACGAAATACTTGCTGCTCATCGGTGCAGGGCTGCTTCTGGTGGGTTTCGGTTTTAAGGTTGCGGCTGTCCCGTTCCACATGTGGACACCGGACGTGTACCAGGGCGCACCCTCTTCCGTCACCAGCTTCATGGCCGTTGGCGCAAAGGCGGCCGGGTTCGCTGCCCTGCTGCGCATCTTCGTCACGGCTCTGCCCTCCCTCGACGCGGACCTGGTTCCCGTGTTGTGGGGTCTGGCCGCGCTGACCATGGTTGCGGGGAATGTCATTGCCATCTCGCAGACCAACATCAAGCGCATGCTGGCCTACTCCAGTATTGCCCATGCAGGATACATCCTGATGGCTTTTGTCACGTATGGTAACCCCAAAACCGCATCGGACGCAGTCGCTTCGGCCCTGTTCTACCTCGTGACCTATGCCATCACCTCCTTCGGGGCTTGGTCGGTCGTGATTGCTCTGGAAAAACCGGATGGTAGAGGACTGAACATTGACGACTTCTCCGGTCTTGGCCGGCGCAAACCGGCCTTGGCGGTTGCCATGACCATCTTCATGCTTTCGCTGACCGGCATGCCGCCCACGCTGGGATTGATTGGTAAGTTCTACCTGTTCCGCACCGTGATAGAAGGCGGTTTCATCGGCCTGGCGGTCATTGGCGTGCTGACCTCGCTCATCTCCGCATACTATTATCTGCGCGTGGTGGTGATGATGTGGATGCGCGAAGGCCAATTGGAAGTGGAAAGTGAGCCCTGGCTCGACCTGACCACTGCCGCTACGGCGATCGCCACGGTTGCCCTAAGCTTCCTTCCGGCGGTGTTATTTGCATTGGCAAGTGGGGCGGTGTTGAAATTATTTTAGGGAATTAAGAGGTGATAAAACAAAACCGGGATGACCATTTCCAGGCCATTCCGGTTTTGTTATTCTTGAAGGGAGACTTCAACCCCTAATCCCCTGATCGTGACCTTATTATGAAAGAATCCCCCACAGAACCAGGGACTGTGCTGGGGACTTTGCCCCGAAAGTGCCGGGACTTTGCCAGTAGCGCCGGAAACCGTCAGTGGGTGGAGATGTCCTTCGCCCACGCGCGCTCGGCAGTGTACCAGTCCACCAAGTGCTGCAATCCTTGCCGCAGGTTCATCTGAGGTTGCCAACCGAGTAGTTCCCGGGCCTTGGTCACATTCGCCTGATTGGTCAGCACATCGGCGGGGTTGGGGGGGAAGCGCTCGATAACAGGCTGCCGGCCGATGATCTCTTCCAGCATCCGTATGAGGGTGTTCATGCTGATGACTTCATGCCCGCCCAGGTTGATGATCTCGTAACCCAAAGGCCTGAGGGCGGCGATGGTACCACGAGCGATATCATCCAGATAGGTGAAACCGCGCGATTGCTCTCCATCCCCGTACAGTTGAATGGGCTGGCCTTCGCTGATCCATTTGACGAAGCGGAACATACTCATATCGGGGCGGCCAGCCGGGCCATAAACAGTGAAATAGCGCACTACCGTCACGTCAAGCCCATACAGCGAGTGGTAACTATGGCAGAGCGCTTCGGCTCCTTTTTTACTGGCCGCATAAGGCTGCAGGGGATGGTCGCTTTCGGCGGTTTCGGGGGTGGGGATGGGAGCATTGGCTCCATAGATGCTCGAGGTGGAGGCCAGGATGAACTTGCGGATATTCCTCTGCCGGCACAGGTCGAGCAGGTTCAGGGTCCCCATGATGTTCGTCTGCACGAACGACCAGGGGTCTTCGACGCTCGCCCGGACCCCGGCGCGAGCCGCCAGGTTGATCACCCCATCAAAGGTTGGCAGGCTTGCCATGGCGGGGCGGTCGGAAATATCCAGTTTATGGAAGGTGAACTCGGGCAGGGCTTGCAACTGCCTCAGACGGTATTCCTTCATGCGGACATCATAGGCATCGTTAAGGTTGTCCAAACCGGTGACGGCATGACCCTGTTCGATGAGCATCCCGGCGGTGCGTGCACCGATAAACCCGGCCGCGCCGGTGACCAGATAATGTGCCATGGACTTATTCTACCTCATTGCCGCCCGAGTGGCCTTTCCAAAAAACCCGGCCGGAAAAAGCCGGATTTTTGCGAAAAACCGGGTTTCTGTTATACTTGCGGGTACTCATGAAATCCGCTCACGCCTCCCGTTGGATCGCCATCCTTATCCTGTCCCTGATCGTTGTGACCTTTCTGGCCGGAACCGTGCGCGCCTTTTCCTCTGCCCAGGCGGCCCTGTTTTCTGATCCCGGTGACCCTGTGAACAGCCTCACGCCCCCAGATATGAACCCCACACTGACGCCTCCCGCCACGTACGACGATACCAGCCTTACCCCGGGTCCTGCGCCGCAGCTCCCGCTGGGACCTACCGACACGCTCATGCCTACGCCCGCTCCAACCCTGACACCGACGCCTCTTCCGGCTCCCATCCCGGCATCTGCTGATACGACTGGGATCATTGCCTTGGCGATCCTGTTGGTAGTGATAACATTGGTAGGTCTGGTCTGGGGCGGAGGTGGTCCCCGCAAAAAAAAGGACTAATAAAGTGATTTTTCTCGATCCAATGGGCAGACCCGGATCTGCCCATTTTTTATATGGAAGGAAGGTTGAACAGCACAGGTTGGGTAAATATCAGGGTTGCCAACTCGTCCATTCGCCTGTATAATCTCGTCTATCTTATCCTCCGGAGTTTCTCATACATATGGAACAGAATGATACCCCTCTCGGGCAGGGGGTTGCGCCTGAGAGCAATCCACCCGCTGACGAAAAAAACAACAATCAAAACAACATGGAAAGCCTGCTCAACCAGGAAGGCTTGGCGCTGGATTTTCCCCAACCCGGTGAAATCCGCCCCGGCGTCATCGCCAGCATCAGCCAGTCGCAAATCCTGGTCAGTGTTGGAGCGAAATCGGAAGGTGTGATCACCGGCCGGGAATTGGAAGCCATCCCGAATGAAGAGCGCGCCACCCTGCAGGTGGGCCAGGAGATCCTGGTCTATGTGCTGTCTGCTGAAGATTCAAGCGGGAATGTTGTGCTTTCATACACCCGCGCACAGGAACAAAAAGGCTGGGCGGAAGTCGAAAAAATGCTCGAGGACGGTGTTTCCTTTGATGGCAAGGTTGACGGGTTCAATAAAGGTGGAATCATCGTCCCTGTGTATGGACTGCGC
>Ga0209777_10008619_pt1 | contig 11132 bp, 2 predicted proteins | sample FrelakmetHBP12HB_FD_187147 | JGI IMG/M metagenome (GOLD analysis project Ga0209777, IMG submission 187147) | Freshwater lake sediment microbial communities from the University of Notre Dame, USA, for methane emissions studies -HBP12 HB (SPAdes)... | ecosystem: Environmental > Aquatic >...
TCGAATGCATCAAGAGCTTTTTCATTTTTTCCGAGGCTGACGAACGAGAGACCGGACTGGTATAATGCATCAGTCAGGGAGCTGTCTAATATGAGGGCCTGATTGAATGACCGGATTGCCTTTTCATATTTCGCCATGGCTTTCAGCACCAGTCCTTTATGGTAATGTGCATGAGCGTGCTCCGGAACATTTTCAAGGGTATAATCAAACGCAATAATGGCATCTTTATATCTGCCTGTGCGGAAGAGTGCAAGACCTTTATTATATGCTGCATCTGTATATGCAGCATCCAGGGCAAGAGCTCTTTCGAATGCAACTATAGCCTCATCGTCGTTCCCAAGTGCAGAGAGTGCCAGACCCCGGCCATACGCTGCATCAACAATTCCGGGATTTAATTCGAGTGTTTTATCAAATGCAAGAACAGCATCATTGAAATAATCAAGTTTAAAAAGTGCCTGACCTTTTGCTAACCAGGTGGCAGCATCTCCAGGGGTAAGTTCGATTGAACGGTTCAGGGAAATCAGGGCATCCTTGTTGCGTCCGGCTGCCATGAGAGCGTACCCGCGGTGGTAGTGCAGTGCACCGGTATCAGGTCCGATTGTAAGTGCCAGATCAAATGCGGCAACTGCTTCTTCATTCCGTCCAAGGGTTTCGAGGGTGACTCCTTTTTTATATGCTGCATCTCGCATGGCAGGGCTAAGTTCAAGAGCACGATCAAAGGCAGGAACTGATTCATCGAACCGTTTTAGTTGACTGAGGACATCGCCTTTATTGTACCACGCGACCGCACATGAATCATCCAGAGATAATACTCTTTCGAACGCTTCAAGTGCATCATCATAAAGTGACATGTTTGCCTGACCGGTTCCACGGTAATACCACGCAGCAGTGTATTGTTTGTCAAGGGTGATCACCTTATCAAAAGCTGAGACCGCCTCCTCCCATCGTTTGAGATGCAGCAGGGCTTTTCCGCGATGAAACAGAGCAAAAATGTTCTGGGGTTTACGCTTTAATGATTTCCCGAAAGATTCAACCGCTTCCTTATACCGATCCAACTTATAGAGTGAATATCCCTTGCATGCAAGGAGATCAGAATTTGCTGTATCATTCTCAAGTGCCCGATCCAGAGCGATTACTGCGTCTTCATACCGGGCAAGTTTTACAAGAGCGACACCTCTCCCCCTGTGTCCCCGGGCATTTTCCGGATCAAGGAGGAGTGTGGCCTCGAACTCTGTGATCGCTTCTTCGTGACGGTCAATCTTTTCGAGAATCTCACCCTTGACCAAATGTGAGATCAGATTAGTTGAATCAATTTCAAGTGCACTATCGAATGATGCTATCGCGTCCTCATACCGGTCGAGTTGGAAAAGTGCCAGTCCCTTTTCAGTGTATATACGGGGATTTTTAAGGCCAATCTCAATACAAGCGTCAAATGCTGCCAGGGCAGATTCCGGTTTGCCCAGATGGGAATAAGCAAGTCCCTTCTCAAAAAGGATCTCTCCCGAGTCAGGTTTGAGCATAAGAAGGGCATCAAAAGCTTCTATTGCCTGGACATATTTTTTAAGGATGAAGAAAGATCTCCCCATCTCTTTCCACGCATCTACACGGGATGGGTTAAGGGCGATGGCACGGCTGAATGACTCGATGGCATCAGGATATTGATGCAAGCGCTTCAGTGCGACACCTTTATAATAGAACACCCTCTCGCATGAGGGCTCCGCCTGGTTAATCCGGGTGTATATGGCAATCGCTTCCTCAGACATCCCCTGGCGATCCAATGCCCGGGCAAGGCCATACAGTGCTGTCAGACTATCAGGATTTGTACCGAGTACACTCCGGAACGCATCAGTTGCCTCAAGGTTGCGGCCGAGTGATGCAAGTGCCCTCCCTTTCTGGAGATACGCATCCGCAAAATCAGGCATCAGACGATTTGCCTGTTCGAAAGCCGCAGCAGCTTCTGAAACTTTCTGAGTTCTGGCAAGTGCGATTCCCTTATAATAAAATGCCTCACCAAATTCCGGTTCAAGAATCAGTGCCTGATCAAATGCGGCAACTGCATCATCAAAATTGTCAAGGCTGATGTGTGCCCTGCCTTTATAGAACCAGGTATGAGGATTGGTCGCGTCAATTTCCAGTGAGGTGGAATAGGCAAGGATAGCTTCCTGAAATCGATCGACTGCAAAAAGACAGAATCCTTTAATCAGCCATGCATTAGCGATCCCGGGTTTAACCTCAAGTGCGCTAGAAAGGGCTTTAATCGCATCGTTGAATTCACCGAGCTCGGCAAGTGCAAGTCCCTTATGGTACATTGCATCCGTATAACCAGGATCTATCTCAAGGGCACGGATAAATGCATTCGCTGCTTCATCATGATGTCCCAAAGCCGCGTGGGATAAGCCATACTGGTAAAATATATCTGCATTTACCGGATCGACTGTAATGGCAGCTTTAAAAGCAACAATGGCCTGTTCATGATCTTCAAGATGTGCAAGTGCAATTCCTTTCTGGTAAAGTGCCCGGGGATCATCGGGAGTAATCTCCAGGGTAATATTGAAAGCAAGGACTGCTTCGTTGTACATCCCAACATTTGCAAGCGCCATACCTTTATTGAAGAAAGCTGGTGCGAAATTGGGTATTAATTCCAACAGGTGATCAAACGAAGCAACTGCTTCAAGATGCCTGCCAAGGTGTATCAATGACAGTCCTCTTTCATAATAGGCCTGTGTATTACCTGGATCAAGTTCAATGGTCCGCTCGAAGGCAGCAACTGCCGTGTCATAGCGTTCCAGATCAGCAAGTGCTTTTCCTTTTTGGTATATCGCTTCAATCAAGTCCGGTTTGAGTTCTATTGCCTTCTCACAGGCAGCAAGTGATTCTTCATTACGATCCAGATCATGAAGTGCGACAGCTTTTCTGAGAACTGTTTCAGCTGAATTTGGATCCAGTTCCAGTGCCCGGTCAAATGTATCTATTGCATCCTGGTAGTAGCCCATACCATACAAGGCCAGTCCTTTCTGGAAAAATCCCGGGGCATACGCGGGGAGGACAGAAAGTGTATTGTCAAATGCGGTAACCGCTTCGCTGAACCTGCCCAGTTTTATTAAGGCAACGCCACGGCTGAACTGTGCGGCTGAAAGCTGGGGATCTATCTCCAGAGCACGATCAAATTCCAGAATTGCCTCGTCGAACTGGGATAATTCCAGGAAAGCCGAACCCTTATGGAAATGAGCATCGGCAAAATTTGGTTCCTGCTCAAGTGCCCTGTCATAAGCATAAATTGCCTCAGAGATGTTTCCCGAATCAAAAAGAGCTCTTCCTTTCTGGTAATATGCATGGTAATTTTTGGGATTATCGGTAATAATCTTGTTAAAATCCTTTATAGCCTCCTTGAATTTTCCAAGATTATACAGAGCAATGCCTTTCCGCATTCGTGCTTCTGCATAATTCGGTTTTAATTGAAGTGTCTTATCGAAAGCAAAGATAGCCTCGCTGTAATGGTTCAGACTCGTGTATGCTCTGCCCTTGTGATAAAAAGCAAGTGCATTATCAGGATCATAAATAAGCGCTTTATCAAAAGCCTCAAGCGCCTCCTCGAATCTCCCAAGTCTGGAAAGTGCCAGACCCCGGTTATAGTGTCCCTGTGCATTACCTGTATCCTTCTCCAGATTCTTATCAAAGGATTCAATGGCTTCGGCATATTTTTCCAGCTTTAAAAGTGCAAATCCCCGATGATAATATACTTCGGTGAAGGAAGAATCAATTTCCAGTGCCCGGTTAAATGCAAAAATTGCATCAGAATATTTGCCGCTTTGGTTTAAGGATTTCCCTTTATTATACCATGCAGGTGCAAAAGAAGGCAGGATATCAGTGGTCTTTTCGAATGCGGCGATAGCATCCCTGTGATCTCCAAGTTTGGCTAATGCAAGACCCTTATGATATTGTGCGTCATAATTACCCGGATCAATTTCAAGGAGTATTTCAAATGTATGTATCGATTCGTCGATTCTGTTCACTTTCTCAAGCGCAAGTCCCTTGTAGTGGTATGCTTCGATACATCTCTGGTTTAAGGCTATAGCATTGTCAAACGCATCAATTGTATCTTGATATCTCCCAAGGTCGTAGAGTGCCTTTCCCTTTTTAACCCATCCCTCTACCTGATTCGGATCAATTTTTAAGGATTTGGTGAATGCGGCGATAGCGTCTTCAGTTCGCCCGAGTTCGTTGAGGGCATCACCCCTTTTCATCCAGATATCCTGGAGAGCAGGGTTAATATCAAGGGCACGGGAGTAAGCGAGTACGGCATCCTGGATTTTATGGATATCGTAGAGTGCGTTGCCTTTTTTAACCCAACCCTCCGCGAAATTTACATTGATCTCGAGCGCTTTTGAATATGCGAGGATAGCATCCTGTTTTTTCTGAAGAGAGAAGAGTGCGTCTCCCTTCTGCATCCAGATCTCGATTATAGTCGGATTAAGCGAGAGAATCCTGTCATGAGTATCAATAGCTTCAGAATACCGCCCAAGTTGAACCAGAGACTTTGCGCGATAGATTAGTGCTTCAATAAGTGATGGGTTTGCTGATAAACTCTGGTCCAGTAAAGAAATAGCTTCTTCGTAACGGGACAATTCTGCACTGGCTATGCCCTGGTACATGTAACTTTCAGTAAGGGTTGGATCAATCTCTGTCGCTTTTTTGCTTGCAGTGATAGCATCTTCGTATCTTTTTAACTGCAGATAAGAAAGTCCCAGATAATAATAATTTGAAGCGTCTGATGCGTCCAGGGAAAGGGCTGATTCAAAGGACTTTACAGCATCACTGTATCGTTCACGCTGGATAAGGGCGACCCCTTTGAAATGATGGGCAGATGCATTTGAAGGATCAAGCAAAAGTGCCTTATTAAATGCCTTTATCGCGTCGCTATATCGTTCTTTTCCGGTAAAAGCGACACCTAAAAAGTAAAAACTCAACGCATTTTCAGGTTCTATGGCTAGGGACTTCTCGAATGCCTTGATAGCGTCATCATACCTCTCCCGCTGGGTAAGTGCGATCCCTTTCTGGAATAAAATTTTTGGATCTTTTGGAGATATTTCCAGTGCCTGGTCGTAAGAAACGACAGCTTCTAAGGGTTTGCCCAGATGCATCAAGGCATTTCCCCTCTCAAAAAATGCACGAGCACAACGGCGGTTGATTTCCAGGGTTTTATCAAATGCACGAACGGCTTCTTCAAATCGATCAAGAGCTGACAGCCCTATACCAAGGTAACACCAGGACCAGAAATTGCGTGGCTGTTCTTCAACCGAGCGGCTGAGTATAAGGACAGCTTCTTCGTAATTATGAAGTTTTATAAGCCCGATACTTTTTCGCACCGTTGCCTCCGTGAGTTTTGGTTTTAACGCGATTGCCTGATCAAATGCGGTAATAGCTTCTTTTTGCAAATCGAGATGGGTCAGGGCAATCCCTTTGTTAAGCCATAATCCGGGACGTGATGGATCAAGTTCGAGTGCTTCTCCAAAAGTATTGAGAGCCTCCTGATATCGGAAAAGGTGTAAAAATGCGATACCTTTTCCATATATTGCTTCTGGATTATGCGGGGAAATTTCAAGGACACGGTTAAACGCATCGATTGCATCTGAATATTGTTTGAGCTGCAAAAGTGTTTTTCCTCTGAGACAAAGTGCCGGAATATATTCCGGATCAATTTCAATTGCATGATCAAAAACATTCAGAGCTGCGGTATACTTTTTTTGTTGAACCAGTGCAAGTCCTATGTTATAATGAGCATCAATAAAATCCGGTTGAAGTTCAAGAGTATTTTCAAACGACCTGATTGCATTATCATACTGCTTCAGCTGAACGAGAGAAATTCCCTTTTGATAATTAATTTTTGGATCATCGGGTTTTAATTCAAGTGCCTGATCAAAGGCCTTAATAGCATCCGGGTACTTGCCCAGATGGGACAGGGCATTCCCCCTTCCATAAAATGCGGGGATGCAACCGTTATTGATCTGAATTGTTTTATCGAATGACTGAAGCGCTTTTTCGTACTGCCCAAGTGCTGCAAAAGCAACACCCTGATAACACCAGAGCAGGGCGTCTTGGGGGCATTCCTCAAGAGAGTTGCTGAAAACTCCGATTGCCTCCTCATTTCTTCCCAGTTTAACAAGCGCAATTCCTTTTCGGATATGAGCTTCTTTCCTTTTTGGGTCCAGTACGATTGATTGATCAAATGCCGCAACTGCTTCTGCGTATTGTTTTAACTGCAGGTGCACGATTCCCGAATAAAAATACGAAGGTGCATATGCAGGATCGAGCGCAAGAGCCCGATTGAATTCTGTAAGGGCTTCATCGTAGTGATCTAATTCAATAAGGGCAATGCCTTTAAAATGGTGGACAAGGGGATTTGTGAGATCTATTGCAAGAGAATGATCGAATGCAGTTATCGCCTCATAATACCGGTCCGATCCGGCATATGCCACACCAAGATAATAATATCCGGAAGCATTTTCCGGTTCACGGGCAAGTGCTTGTTCAAATGCGTTAATTGCATCATCATAACGTTCCTGGCGAAAAAGGGCTACTCCTTTTAGGAAGATAATTTTGGGGTCATCGGGAACAATTTTCAATGCTTGATCATAGAGAGCGACAGCTTCTGACTGGTTTCCCAGGTTGGACAAGGCATTAGCTTTCTCATATATTGCACGCGTACAACGTGTGTTGATCTCAAGTGCCTTGTCGAAGGATCGAACCGCTTCTTCAAATCGTTCGATAGCAGAGAGAGCCACACCTTTATAGCATAATGCCCAGTCGTTGCCCGGTTCTATTTCCAGGGCACGGTTGAGAATTGATATGGCATCATCATATCGACTAAGGTCAATGAGAACAATTCCCTTACGAACTGCTGCCTCGGCATGTTTAGGATTTAATACGAGCACCTTGTCGAATGATGCGATAGCTTCATCTGGCATTTCGAGGTTGCCGAGGGTCATACCTTTATGGAGCCATCCCTCAATAAGCGCAGGGTTCTGTTCGATTGCCTCATTAAATGCCACCAAAGCTTCCTGATACCGTGAAAGATGAAAAAAAGCCAGTCCTTTATTATACCAAGCTCCGGTATTCTGGGGTACCTGTTCGAGTATTGTGTCGAAATCTGTTACTGCTTCAGTATAGTGACCGGTATGCATGAAGGCAGTTCCACGCTGGTAAAGGACCAGAGTATTCGCCGGATCAATTTCAAGCGCCTGGTCGTAGGTATACACTGCATCTTCAAATCTCCCGATCTGAATAAGTGCAAGTCCGAGGTTATAATAGGCATTGACGTAGTTGGGGTTAATAGCAATAGCGTGTTCGTACGCATCAATTGCCATTTCGAACTTCTCGAGCCTTGCCAGGGCAAGACCTTTATCATAGAATGCTTGGGCATAGGCAGGTTTTATTTCAATGGCTTTATTGTAAGATTCTATCGCATCAGAATATTTTCCGAGCTTGGCGAGCAGGACCCCTTTCTGATGATATGCCTGGGCATTTCCCTGATTCTGTTTAATAGTCCTGTCGAATTCCTGTATTGCTTCATCGATATTTCCCAGTTTTGCAAGTGCAAAACCCTTATGGAAGTATGCATCTGCAAATGAGGGATTGATCTTTAGTGTTCGGTCAAAAGCAGAAACAGCCTCAGCATACCTGCCAAGGCTGGCGTATGCTATTCCCTCCTGGAATGCTGCCTGTGAACACCCGGGATCCAGACGAAGTCCCTGTTCGAACGATTCAATCGCTTCTTTATGTCTGCCAAGCTTGGTTAGTGCAATGCCCCGGTAATAAAATGAGGCTGGGTGTTCCCTTTTTTTGAGCAAAGTCTGGGTAAACGCGACCAGTGCGTCATCATACCGGCTCAGTCTGATGCACGCAACTCCTTTCAGATATAACGCATCGGAATTTTCCGGCTCAGTCGAGAGAGTACGATCAAAATCCAGGACCGCATCGCGGTATTTATGCAGATGAGAATACGCAATACCGCGATTGTAATACGCAGGGGTATTTCCTGGATTGAGCTCTATAACTTTATTAAATGCAAAGACTGCATCGCTGTATTTCTCCATCTTGTTAAATGTGAGTCCTTTATGAAGCCATGCATCAGTCACAAGCGGGTTTATCTCAAGAGACCGGTCGAGTGCACCAACAGCCTCATCATATCTTCCGATTCTGAATAATGAAATTCCCTTGATTGCCCATATATCGGCATGACCTGGTTCCTGCTCGAGGAATTTATCAGCTGAGGCGTTAGCTTCTTCATACCGTTCCTGTTTTGCATGTATGAAACTGCGGTAATACCAAACCCATATATCAGTGGAGTCTATCTCAAACGCTTTATTGAAGGCAATCAGGGCATCATCATATTTTCCAACGTCGTAGAGAGAAATACCTTTGTTATAGAATGCCTTTGCATAATTGGGCACGATCTCAATAGCTTTATCGTAGGCCAGAATTGCTTCAGGGTGCCTGTTAAGATCGGCAAGCGCAATTCCTTTATTATAATAGACTTTTGCGTGCCGTGGATCAACTGTCAGCGCGTGATCATATGCACTGATGGCGTCTTTATAGCACCCCAGTTCATAAAATGCAATACCTTTAAGGATCCACGCCTCAGCATTGTCCCATTTGATTGCCAGTAAACGATTGCATGCTTCCAGAACTTCTTCATTCCTCCCCATCTGGGCAAGGGTCGCTGCTTTATTGTACCAGGCATTTGTATCATGTGGTTCGATAGCAACTGCATGATCATAAGCATCGACAGCATCCTCATATCTGCCAAGATCATACAGAGCAATGCCTTTAAAATAATAGGCTTTTGAAAGATCGGGATAGAGGGCAAGCGCACGATCAAACATGACAATGGCTTCCTGATACCTGCCAAGGTCATAGAATTCGATGCCCTGTCGCAATAATGCCTCAGCATCACTCCTATTCATGGACTTCTTACCTCACAGTAAAATTTTGGTACTCCGGTATTTTCCGCATTGACCGTTTAAGTGTACCGGTTTAATAAGGCGGCATATACCTTTTCTGGTATATATATTAGTAAATCGTATTTATCAATACTATTTCTCTACAAGTGAGAATCTTTTGTTTTAATTTTACAGAACCCTGCATAAGGATTATCTTATCCAATAATCTCAAAAAAAAAACGTTTGTAAAACCTTACCGTCCTGATTATGATATTTACGCCATGACGTATTCCAGCAGCTATGTTTTTCTGACAATAAAGAAGGGGAATCTCCAAAACTATTTTTATGAATTTTTAATTTTTTATTCGTTAGCCGGGATTGGGAAATGGCAACCGATCCTATCCTCCCGTATTAATATGTATATACCGGATAAATCGTTATCGGGCAGATGGTAAAAAAAATTATTGTGCGCCGGCATTATCATAGAGCAGGGTGAGATATCGTGACGCGAAGATACCAGTGAAAGGGGCCACGATCAGCAACAAAAAAATGCCGATAAAAGGGATAATAAGACAAATTAACTTAATGAGACCGACGATTATCACCATCATTACCAATGAAGTTATGTACATCACCCAGCCGATGCTGCCAATATGATTAAAGATTGCGCTAAAGTTGAATGCTTCCCCAAAACTATTGGTCCGGGCAAACCGTACTCCCGCTGTTGCGATAATCAATCCGATGATAACCGCGACGATAACAAGAATAATTGCACCAAGGAGAATTGCTGCCAGAAAACCAATTATTGCACCGGGATTTACGTTGGGAAGGTTTGCTGATAAAATAAATGCCAGACCAGTACTTCCAATGAGTGCCGCCCCGATTATGAGAACTGGTATAGCATAGATCAAACCAACAATAAGGAGTTTAATCCCGTCAATAAACATATTCCCCCAGTTATCTACTGCAGGTAGTGGTTTCGCACCACGATAAATCCGCATCATATAGCCCATAAACAATGGAAAAATAATACAGCTTATAATCAGCAGCACCCAAGTCTTCCATTTTCCAACAAGACCTTCTTTTGCGTAGCCAAACGAATCATCGATAATCTTGCCAATTTCCATTTTTTGCCCTCTTTTTTTTCAGAAAATTTATAATTCACCATTTGATATTACTCTATAAAAAAGCATCATGCCCTACCTTAAAAGTCTGACAGATCATGGCAGTCTTTAATTAATTCCCTGGTGCCGGACAGGGAGAGGTGTATCTTTGTGGCATGATGTTAATCAATTGATTATTAATGGCATGACTTGAATAAAATCACAAACATTATTCCCTAAAGGGAAAAATTAGCAGTAAGAGAACATTTATGCCAAAATTTTGTCCAAAATGTAACACTAAAGCTTATGATGATACCTCATTTTTTTGCTATAAATGTGGAGCCCAGTTATTGGTACAGGTTCCCGAAAAAAAGAAGGATCGTGTTCAAAATTATGGTGTAAAAGTTCCAGTTAAAGAACCCATTTATGAAAGGGCTACCGCTCCGCTTTCACCGAAACCAGCTTCGGTCCATCCAGTCAAAACGATAGAAATCTGCGCTCAGTGCGGTAACCCGATTACAGATAAAAACAGGATTTTTTGCCAGGAATGTGGGGCGAATATCAGGGAAGTTCTGTCCGGGGAAATGTCATCCATAGTGAAACACTCTGTTTTGGAACCCATAGTCAAACCCTCCGCAGTCTATCCAAAACCAGAGATCGAGGCAATAAAAGTGCAGGAACCTGAGTTGTTTAAAGGGACAAGTACTCCCGTAGTCTATCCAAAACCAGAGATCGAGGCAATAAAAGTGCAGGAACCTGAGTTGTTTAAAGGGACAAGCACCCAGGGAATGGGTATTCCGTCGTATCCGAAAGCAAATAAATGGAGATCAATTTTCATACTCGCGGGGATTGCATTACTTTTTTTTATACTCATGCTGACGCTCCTGCTGATGTTCCCATGACAGGCAGCGTTTGGTGATGTCAACAATTAATTTTCTGCCATTTGTCATGGTATCAGCTATGGTCTGTTATCATCGCTGATGTGACAAAAAAGAACCGTAAATTTCTGCGTTCCGTCGGCATTTATCTAACCGGAAATCTCCAATTAATCATAATGAACTTTTGGATGTATTTAGCAATATCTTTCTTA
>Ga0209777_10008620_pt1 | contig 11129 bp, 7 predicted proteins | sample FrelakmetHBP12HB_FD_187147 | JGI IMG/M metagenome (GOLD analysis project Ga0209777, IMG submission 187147) | Freshwater lake sediment microbial communities from the University of Notre Dame, USA, for methane emissions studies -HBP12 HB (SPAdes)... | ecosystem: Environmental > Aquatic >...
CAAGATTACAACTACCCATTCCACTTAGTGGATCGACTGTGGCGGTGCAAGTAGAGGTCTGGCCACCGCTAATGCGAATGCCTACGGTTCCTGTTGGGTTAGCGGCCGAACCACCAGCACCGGTCACAAGGACGGTCACAGTGACTGATGCATTGGGAGCAGAAGGTTCGGGGACCACTGGAATGACGATGCCCGTCGTACTGGGAGCCTTGTTCACGGTATGGCTTGCGGTAGCCGAACTGGCTGAATAGTTAGCGTCACCGCTGTAAGTAGCCGTAAGGAGCTTGGCGCCGGCGGTAGCGAAGGTCACGGAACAATTAGTGGCTGGGAGGGTGATGGTGCAATTGATATCTGCACCAGTGATGGCCACCGTTCCACCAGGAGCAATGCCTGCCCCGGTCACTGTGACGCTCACTATTACTGCGGCACCGGGTAAGGACGGTTCAGCAATGAGACTGGTGATGGTCGTTGTGGAGGCATTTTCCACTGCATGAGTTGCGGTATTAGAACTACCCAGATAGTTGCTATCGCCGCTGTATGTAGCTGTGATGGTCTTAGCAGGGTCAATGGTGTTGAAGACCACATTACAACTACCACTTCCACCCGAGAGCGTGATGCTGCAATTGACATCCGCACCGGTGATGCTTACCGTGCCGGTGGGTGTGACACCACCTCCAAGCACGTTGAAACTCACCATAACCGCCTGGCCGGGTGTGGATGGATCGGGCGTCTCGGCAGTAATGGTCGTCGTAGTGGAGCCCTTGATCACAGTATGGCTCGCGGTGTTCGAACTAGGTGCATAGTTCCCATCGCCACTGTACGTAGCGGTGAGGGTCATGTGACCCACCGTGTTGTAGATTACGCTGCAACTGCCGCTTCCACCTGAGAGCAGAATGTTGCAATTATCATCCGCGCCGGTGATGCTAACCGTGCCGGTCGGCACAGGAAGACCCGCCCCGCTCACTGTAACGCTCACCACGACCGCCTGGCCGGGTGTAGACGGATCGGGCAGGTCGCTAATGATGTTCGTCGCGGAGGAAGCCGCTCCCGTGGACACTGAATGGGTCTCGGTGTCCGAACTGCCTGCATAAGTCGAATTACCGCCGTACGTAGCTGTTAGAGTCTTAACTCCACTGGCGTTGAAGACCACAGTACAACTGCCATTTCCACCTGAGAGTGTAATGGTGCAGTTGGTGTCCGCGCCTGTGATGGCCACCGTTCCGGTCGGGGTAGTACCTGACCCAGAAACCGTGACGTTCACAGCAACCAGTTCGCCGGGTGTGGATGGATCGGGCGTGTCACTGGTGATATTGGTGGTGGAAGCCGTAACATTGGACACTGTATGGCTCTCTGCGTCCGAACTGCCTGTATAGTACGAATTACCACTGTACGTAGCAATGATAGTCTTTGCACCAAGGGTGTTGAAGACCACATTACAACTGCCATTTCCACCTGAAAGCGTGATGGTGCAGTTGGTGTCCGCACCGGTGATGGCCACCGTTCCGGTCGGGGTCGTACCTGACCCAGAAACCGTGACGCTCACTGTAACTGCCTGACCGGGCATGGACGGATCGGGCGCATCAGCCGTGATGTTTGTGGAGGAAGTAGTTGCCAGAGGGCCTCCAACAACATTGATATCCGCAAAGAAAGTGATCATGCCGCTGCCGAGACCAAACTGCTGACCGGAAGCGTTGCGGAAGCGCCAGTAACTGCGATAATGACCAGGAGTGGTCGGGGCGACCATATTAATCGAAAAATCCATGGTCTGGCCGGGAGCCACACTGGAAGGTAAACCAATGACCGTTGAAGGAGCACCCAGCAGATTGCCAGCCACAAATATCATGGCATAAGAGGTCGTCCAGGTGCAGGTGCCCACATTGCGAATGCGGAAAGTCTTGGTAAAGGGTGTGCCGGCGACCAGCGTGGTGCCATCCGGGATGGTTACATCAGCGATGAAAGAACCCCGGTCACAGACCCCCGTTACAGGTGCAGGAGTGGGAGCAGCGGAGGAATGCACGATTTGCGCGCCTCCCCACATCGCCCGGTCCCCGGAGGGAGTGCCCAGTCCCGGAACATCAGCCATATAAAGGATGAATTGGACGTTTTGTCCAACCAGCGAGCTCAGATCCAGGTTGGCGCGGTAGAAAAGTCCTTCATCCCGTTCCTTGAAATGCCAGAAGGTTTGTTGCGGGCCGGTTCCGATTTTATAATCCAGGCGGAAAAGAACATAGCAGGTCGTGGCACCATAAGTGCAGTTGACGATGCTCTGGAAGCGATCGCCTGCCTGGACGGTGTACGCCGGGTAGACGGCCTGGATATAGCCTCCGGTTACATTTTGCGGTGCAATCACCAAGCCGGGAGCCGTATCGATGGTCCCATTCTCCAACTGAGGACTGTTCACTTTAAGAACAAATCCGCTGGGTGCGCCATCCGTGCCAGGGCAAGGCAGCACCCCGGCACCGCTCGTCCAGGTGGCCGAGCAATAGTTGGCGACAAAATCATAAGCCGTGGTGTAGGTCGCTGAGACATTCGATTCCGCCGGGCTTGCGTTAATGGCGGTCGCGCCCACCGGGCTCGAGAAAAAGGCCGTCCCTGGCAGGAACTGCACCAGCAGAACCAGCATAAGGGTGGCCGGGGTCAAAATACGTTTGAATTTCATTTTAATCCTCCTACAATGCAAAGGCACAGGATAAAGCGTCCTGTGTAACGACCATAAGACGAAAAAACAAACTTTCTAGTTCCCATTTTGTACAATAATAGCCTAAACAGTTCATTTATAATAGGATAAATTATGTATTTTCCTGACGTAAAAAGTATACAATTGGATGACTATTTCATGTACATGCTCATAGTTTAAGACACCGGTGTCACACGGTGATGGTGGGGAGGTTACGAATTCGTAACAAAGATGGTCAAGTCTGAAACAGGGATCATCGCTGCACTTACACGGCCGCCAGGTGCAGGGTAAGGACAGTCCCCTGGCCGAGGCGGCTTCGCAGGCAGACCCGGCCGTTGGTTCATTCGGCAATAACATTAACGAGCGCTAGTCCCAACCCGATATTCGGAATACCGCGCCGGATCTCACCAAAAGAAAGATCCTCCCGGACGTAAGGCTACTCTTCCTCAGGGATGCCCGGATATGAAACTGATCGCTTAGTTGTCTGGCTTGAGGTCCTTCTTCCCATGTTGTACAATGACATAGATTCAGCATGCCAAGGAAATTACTCCCCTTTCTTTTACTGGCCCTGATAAGCCTATCCCAGACTTCACCCATTCCCCTGCACGCCTGGGAACTGGGGTCTGCCCAGTTCGTCCCGGTAACCGTACCTGCGGGAATCAAATACATTCCTCCACGAACTGAAGCTGATTTGGATAAAAATGGTACGCTTGAAAGCCTGAAAATCACCGATGGCCGCCTGACAATTATTTCCGCTGGCATGATCGTCTGGCAAAGCCCCAAGGAGTGGAACGTTGTCCAGGCTGAATTTACCGACCTGAATCGGGATGGCGCGATCGAAGCAACCCTGCTGGTCTGGCGTCCTTTCCGCTCTTGGCCAGTGGACCAATGGCTTCCACACGGAGGTCGTATTGCCAGTTTTCACGATGAGGAGGGTTACTCCTGCCAAATCATACTGATCGGCTGGGAAAACGGTCAATATCGCGAAATGTGGGCTGGGTCAGCGCTGGCCGAGCCGGTCACCTTCTTCGCCGCGGCAGACCTGGATAATGGTGGCGCCCAGGAGTTGGTTACCCTCGAAAATGAGTATTCTGATCCACGATCCGCACCTGCTCGGGATTTAAAAGTATGGGAATGGAACGGTTTTGGCTTCACCGTCGTCACTAAAATACGCGGCTCTTTTAGCAAGATGGCCCTCGCCCAGACCAGCGTTGGCCGTATTTTAATTCTTGTCCCTTGAGGAGGAGACTATGAAAATGAATATCCGTAAAATCCTATGGGCCTTCCTGGCATTGGGTATCGTCCAATCGGCTTGCGGCATACCGACCACGACCAATACGACGCCAACTTCCAGCCCCCAACCCCCACTCACCACGCCGACCTACGAAGCACCGCTAACCGGAATTTACCCACCCGCCTTTGCCACTTATAATGAAATGGCTGCCCGTCTGCCGCAAACCTTCAATGGCGGTGGATATAATCTTCCATTGGACCTAAGCCAGGTCCAATTAATGGATCAGGTGCAATTAACGGATGCCCAAAAGTCTTTGCTGGCCCAAAATGGATTTGTGGTCACCGCAGCGGTGCCGGGGGATTACCGCGAGTTCTACCAGATCTACGAGCAAAACCGTTACATGGAGATACCGGTCTTTATCACCACCGATTCGGTTTACCACGTCTACCACCTGCTCTTCGACAAGATGTTACGTGACCTGGAGACCGGTTACTTCATCGCGGATATAAAATCATTGACCCGCACCATGCTGGCCTCCACCTCCGCCCAGTATCAATCACTTCAGGGCACACCGCTGGAGGACCCCGCCTTACGGAACGCGGCCTACTTTGCCGTTGCCGACCAGCTTTTGGGGCTAAACGACCCCTACCCACCCGAAGCGAGCGGTATGGTCAATGCCGAATTGGCCCTGATCAATGCCGGCAGTGGTGAGTCAATTTCCCCCATTTGGGATCGTCCTGACCTGTCGGCTGACCAGAAACTCATCGAGATCTATGGTCAGTACATCCCACGCGGCCACTATACCCTTAGCGAAGACCTGAAAATGTATTTCAAGGCCATGATGTGGTATGGACGGATGACGTTCCGCCTTAATGATGACTTCGAGACACGCCGGGCCCTGCTCCTGGTTCAGGCGCTGCGTTCGGCCACTGCCCCGGACGGGACATCTGCCATCAGCCTGTGGGAAAACATCTACGAACCGACCACTTTCATTGTTGGCAAGTCAGATGACCTGGGGTATCTTGAATATGGAGCACTTTCGGACAAGGTCTTTGGCTTAAACCCAGACCCGGGCAAGTTTTCCGACCCCACCCTCTTTGCCCAGTTCAAGCAAGAGACTCAAACTCTGCCTCCGCCGCAGATCAATTCAATGTGGGTCTGGATCGAGCAGGATAAAGAGCAGGTAACCAAAGGTTTCCGCTTTATGGGCCAACGCTTCACCCTGGATGCCTACGTATTTGGTCAGATTATCTGGCGTAACGTTGGAACCCTTTCCGATCCACGCAACCTGCCCAAGGGCCTGGACTTCTTTGCAGCCATGGGCTCCACCGAGGCCTACAATATCCTCAACGGGATGGGCGAGACACACTATGCCAATTACGATACCCAGATGACCAAGGTCAAAACAGAACTTGCTGCACTGGGTCTCGATTCCTGGACGCAGAACCTGTACTGGTCCTGGTTGTATTCATTCCAGCCTTTAATTTCACCCAAGGGCAGCGCCTTCCCGGCCTTCATGCAGACCCAGGCCTGGACCCGTAAGGATCTGCAAACCGCCCTCGGTTCATGGACCGAACTCAAGCACGACACGATACTATATGCCAAGCAGGTGATGGCCGAAATGGGCGGCGGCGGACCCGATACTCAACCTCCACACGGTTACGTAGAACCGGACCCCGAAGCATATGCCCGCCTGCTGGCACTGGCACAGATGACCCATGATGGCCTCCAATCCCGCAGCCTGCTGAGCGATCTGACTCGCACCAACCTGGAGAACCTGATCTCCGAATTGCAATTCCTGAAAGATATCTCAGAGCGCGAACTGGCCGGGGAAGCCATCACGACCGACGATTATTGGCACATCCAGTATTGGGGAGGAACCCTGGAACAATTCACTCTGGCAGCCGCGGACTCCACCGGCGATATGTCCCGCGACCTCTCCGACCAAAAAGCCGCGCTGGTAGCTGATGTAGCCACGGGTGCCGATCAAAGTGGCAACATTGTGGCACTCGAAGAAGGCGACGGCCAGCCGACAAAGATCTATGTCGTATTGCCCGATTCGCCCTGGCGGATTGCCATCGGTGCAGTGTATTCGTACTACGAATTCACCGTCCCCTCATCCAACCGCATGACCGACGAAGCCTGGCAGGCACTGGTCGAGGCCGGATCGAATCCAGCCCAGCCCGATTGGACACAGATGTTTATTAAACCGTAGAGGGTATATAAGATCTTCATGAAGCAGGAAGGTTTTTCACCTTCCTGCTTCATGAAAGAATATTTGCATGAAAAAACTGTGCATCATTGCAGTCCTTTTTTTAGCCCCGCTCTTCTCAGGTTGCCAGCCTAAATCCCCGACGGTTACCCTGGCCCTGCTGGGAGACTTGATGCTTGGGCGCGGTACAGACCCGCAACCCGATTCACTTGCAATTCTGACTCCCGACCTGTCTTCTTCCGACCTGGTCCTTGCCAACCTGGAAAGCCCACTCGCATCCGGCCCGCCTGTACCAACTTCAACTTACAACCTTTGCGCGTCATCCGCCAAAGCAGACCTGCTTGCCGGCTGGGGTATTGACCTGCTCTCCATCGCCAATAATCATCAATTCGACTGCAACGCAGAAGGTCCCGCCGGTACCCGTACCGCTCTGGAGGCCGTGGGGATCACGCCCATCGGACCCGGCGTGGACCCGGTCCAACGTGTGGTCAATGGCTTACCGCTGGCTTTCCTCGCTTTTGACGATGTCTCTTCCCCGCTGGACGAGTATTCCGCAGTGCAGGCAATCCGCTTAGCGCGTGCCAGTGGCGCGGTTGTCATCGTCTCCGTTCATTGGGGGATGGAGTACCAGGGAGGTGCATCCGACCGGCAAAAATCCCTGGCCCGGCAATTCGCGGACGCCGGCGCGACGCTTGTCTGGGGGCATCACCCGCATGTGCTCCAGCCTGCTGAATGGATCGAGTCCGCTCAAGGCAAGGCACTCGTATTCTTCAGCCTGGGTAACGCCCTGTTCGACCAGGGCGGGCTGAGCAATACGCGCCAGTCTGCAATGGTCGTTGTCACTCTCAATGCACAAGGGGTAACAAAAGTGCGTGCCATTCCATTTGTGATCGATGTATTTGAAAGTCGTCTCCTCGCTCCGGATGCGGAGACAGTAAAACATATTCAAGACAATCTACAAATTCCATAGGAATTTGCTTTATAATCCGTCAAATTTTACAGTTGTGACTGTCTGTCAATTGCCCAATACAGCAGAGAGAAGGAGCGCGGGACATTATGCGAATGCCCCGCACCGCCCACACAAAAGGAGAACTTAGCAATGAGCAATCTAATTACCCCCACTAATTACCATTCACCCCTGAACGTCAAGCAGACTGAACAGGCAATCAAACTGGTCAAGGATTTCTTTGAACTCAATTTGGCGGCCGAACTGCATTTAACCCGTGTCACTGCTCCGCTCTTTGTTCTCAAAGGCACAGGAATCAACGATGACTTAAATGGGGTGGAAAAGCCCGTTTCTTTTCCCATATCTGACATGAAGGGTAATATCGCTGAAATTGTGCAATCCCTGGCCAAATGGAAACGAATGATGCTGGCTGATTATGACATCCCGCACGGCTATGGCCTGTATACCGACATGAACGCTATTCGCTCGTCCGAGACGCTGGATAACCTGCATTCTCTTTATGTAGACCAATGGGACTGGGAGCGGGTGATCCATGCCGAGGAACGGACGCTCGACTTCTTACATACTATTGTTCGCGGGATTTATTCCGTAATGAAAAACACCGAATTCCATATTTACGACCATTATCCTTTCTTCGAACCGGAACTTCCTGAAGAGATCACCTTTATTCATTCGGAAGATCTGCAGAAGGAATACCCTCATCTGAACCCCCGCCAGCGCGAGGAGGAAATTGTCCGCAAGTATAAGGCGGTTTTCGTGATCGGTGTCGGTGCCGCACTGGCAGATGGGACACCGCACGATGGTCGCGCCCCTGATTACGACGATTGGACAACCGAGACCGGCGGTGGCCATCGCGGACTCAATGGCGATATTTTTGTCTGGAACAATGTGCTAGGATGTGCCTACGAACTCTCGTCCATGGGCATACGCGTGGATAATACTGCCATGCTGCGCCAACTGGAGATGACCGGCACGCAGGAACGCAAAGAATTACTTTTCCACCGCCGTTTGCTGGGCGGCGAACTGCCCCTCTCCATCGGCGGTGGTATCGGGCAATCGCGCCTGTGCATGTATTATCTGCGCAAAGCACATATCGGTGAGATACAGGTCAGCATCTGGCCGCCGGAGATGGCGGCAACCTGCAAAGCCAATAATATATTCCTGCTGTGAATAGTTCTCCCGGAGACCTGATCCCTCTCCGGGAGTTTTTTACAAACCACAAAAATCCACTACAATATATCCATGCCCAGAACCATCCTGCACCTCGACCTGGATGCCTTCTTCTGTGCCGTCGAAGAACTGCACAACCCATCCCTGCGCGGCAAACCATTCGCGGTGGGCGGACGGCCGGACGAACGTGGCGTGGTGGCCTCCTGCTCTTATGCAGCACGCAGATTCGGTATCCACTCTGCGATGCCAATGAGCCAGGCGCTTCGTCTTTGCCCGGAGCTTATCGTCATTTCACACCGCCATGGTGAATATGGGAAAATGTCTAAAAAAGTAATGGAGTGCCTGGGCGACCTTTCCCCACTGGTCGAGCAAATCTCGATCGACGAAGCTTTCGTGGACATCAGTGACCTGCGCGAGGATCCAATGACCGTCGCACACCGGTTGCAAAGCCGAATAAACGAGGAACCTGGGCTGCCCTGCTCGATCGGGATAGCAACGAATAAATTACTAGCCAAGATTGCCACGGAAGTGGGGAAGAAATCCGCCAAAAAGAGTGAACCTCCGAATGCGATAACAACCGTCCCGCCAGGAAGTGAAGCAGCCTTTTTGGACCCGCTTCCTGCGGACATGTTATGGGGGGTGGGACCCAAGACAGCCGGGAAATTGGCTGAACATGGCATTAAAACTATCGGCGACCTTGCACATTGTCCACCGGCGGACCTGGCGCGCTGGTTTGGCCAAAACGGACGCGATTTGTCCCGCCGTGCTCATGGCCTGGATGACAGCCCGGTGGTCGTCGAACATGATGTCAAGTCCGTCTCCCAGGAGACTACTTTCATTCGAGATACAGGCGATGATAAAGCCCTAGCAGACACCCTTCGGGAACTCTCGTACCAAGTAGGACACCGGCTGCGCAAGGCAGACATCGCCGGGACAACGGTCAAGATCAAATTGCGCTGGCCAGATTTCACTACCCTGACCCGCCAGGTCACCCTGGCCCAACCCACAGACCAGGATGAGGAGATCTACGCCAATGCTCTCAACCTGCTAAACAAGGTGAGACCAAAAGGGAAAGCCGTGCGCCTGATTGGCGTGGGAGTAAGCGGGCTGGGCGAGCCTCTGCACCAGATGGAATTATGGGGCTCAGCGACAGAGAAAAGCCGGAAACTGCAGGCAGCGCTGGATCAGTTGCAGGAAAAGTTTGGCAAAAAGGTGATCAGACGCGGCAGGAAATAGCAATTCCAAGGAGAGTGCCTATGCCAGTTAAAACCGGAAACATTTCATTAAGTACGCGCGGCAACACCGATATCATTGATATCACCAAAGAACTGGAGCGCCTGGTCGCCGAATCTGGCTTAAAGTCAGGTACAGTGACGGTTTTTTGCCCATCCTCCACCAGCGGGCTGACCACGGTCGAATATGAGCCGGGGGCGGTCTCTGACCTGAAGCGGATGTTCGAGGAAATGATCCCGTCAAAGCGGGAGTATGCTCACAATGCCACCTGGGACGACGGCAATGGCCACTCGCACATGCGCGCCTCCCTGCTGGGTCCAGCATTGACCATCCCATTCGTCGAGGGAACGATAACGCTTGGCACCTGGCAGCAGGTCATTTACGTTGATTTTGATATACGACCGAGACAGAGGGAATTGGTCGTACAAATCTTGGGAGAATAGAACAACAAAGACCGGGCTTCAAGAAGAAGCCCGGTCCAGTGTTATAAGACATTACCACGGCAAGCCACACAAATCGATCTCCCCCGCCGGCCATTCTGTTTTTCCCACCGGCAAGACCAAAACCGGATAGATTAATGCTTTCTTCCCTTCCGGCTGCTCGATCTGCATGGTCCTGGCAACCAACTTCCAGCCAGTTTCTTCGTAACGGGAAATCATCTGCTCGGTGGAGATCATCAGGCCAAAGTCCACTTTCAAAGGATCATGGAGAATGTTTACGGCCACCTTAAGTGCTTCTGTTGTATAACCGCGCTTGCGCCATTCAACCTTGGTAGCGATATTGCCAATGCCTCCCAGATGCACCCGCTGACCGCCCACTGTGACAGTCCGCTCGATGATATGGACATTGCTGACCATATCCTCATCCTCCCAGACCATGACTGCCCAGTCGGGCGTGACCCACCTGGTACCGATCAGGAATGCATACAGGGAACTGGTCACCACACAATCCTGGCGGGCTTTTTCGAAAGTGCTCCATTCCTGTGCAGATTTGATCTCTACTTTCATATAATCTCCTACCAATAATTTAATGATAACGGACGAACCCGTGCCATGCCAATAGTGTGTCCCAGGGTTAGACAAAATATGGTTTTACCTGGAGAAAAATCAATACCAGTATCCCGCAGACAGAGGCCAATGAAAGCAGCCATGCTCCTGCCCTGCATGCCCACGAAGGAAGGGTATGTTTCCTGTCATCATTGATGGGCCAGAAGAAAGGCACACCTTCCTTGGTCAGACCGTCGGCCAAGATGTGCCACAACCAGCCCCAGCCAAAGACCAGACCCCAGGTCCAGGGCTGGTTAAGCGCATAAAAAGACACGCTGGTAGCCATCGTGATTGCCAGGGCAAAGATCAACGAGTGCAACGGCCCGCGGTGGTGGAGGCTTTTATAGAGCAGCCAGGAAAGGACGATCAACCCCAGGGACAGAACTAATGCAAGCAGCGACCAGCGCATGATATCCCAGCCCAGCACCAGCGCGGTAAACTGAGTCCAGGTGCCGGTTAGATCGTGCGTGGTCAGCAGGACACCCAGCGCCGCCAGGGTGGGAATTGCCAGGATCGCCAGTGTGATACGCACCACACGTGACGGTATGCTGTGACTGATAAACGACCTGGGATGGTCAAGGTCGGTGGCG
>Ga0209777_10008621_pt1 | contig 11129 bp, 16 predicted proteins | sample FrelakmetHBP12HB_FD_187147 | JGI IMG/M metagenome (GOLD analysis project Ga0209777, IMG submission 187147) | Freshwater lake sediment microbial communities from the University of Notre Dame, USA, for methane emissions studies -HBP12 HB (SPAdes)... | ecosystem: Environmental > Aquatic >...
CTGAAGCTGGGGATGGTTTATCCCTTGCCGGAGAAGTTAATCCGCAAATTCGCCTCAAAAGTTAAAAAAATATATGTCGTTGAGGAGTTGGATCCTTTTTTGGAAGAACAGATCAAAGCTATGGGCATCAAAGTAATCGGCAAGGAAATCTTTCCTTATACCCTTGAATTTGATCCCGGCATTATTAAAAACGCTATTGAGAAAAATACTCAAGGCGCTGTTTCACCTTATAAAGAAAACCTCTCGCCGCGTCCTCCGAATCTTTGTCCCGGCTGTCCGTACCGCGGATTATTTTATGCTTTGAGAAAACACAAGGTTTATGTCCATGGCGATATCGGCTGTTATACCCTGTCTTATATGAAACCACTGGAAGGTTTGCATTCCTGTATTTGCATGGGCGCGAGTATCGGCATGGCGCACGGCATGAGCAAGGCCATGAAAGAGAAAGGGAAGGGCAAGGTCGTCGGCGTTATCGGTGATTCCACTTTCCTGCATTCAGGGATTACATCACTACTGAATATGGCTTATAACAACAGCGACGCTTTAATCATTATTCTGGATAACAGTACAACAGCCATGACCGGCATGCAGGAGCATCCGGGAACCGGCTACACTCTGATGGGAAAAAAGGCTAAAAAAGTTAATCTAAAGGTTTTAATTTCCGCTTTAGGAATTGATAATATAAAGGTTATTGATCCTCTTGATCAGAGGGCAACTAGAAGCGCCATCAAAGAAGAACTGGCCAAAGACGGCCCTTCAGTCATCATTGCTCAAAGACCTTGCTCCTTGTTTAAAAGAGCAAATACTAAAGCGAAACCGGCACTGAAAGTTGATCCCGATAAGTGCGAAGGCTGCAAGACATGTTTGGGTTTAAATTGCCCGCCGATTTCCTGGAAGAAAGGAATAACTAAGGAAGGATCGAAACGTAAAGGTATTTCCTTCATTGATAAGACTATTTGCAACGGGTGCGGTTTATGCGCGCAAGTCTGCAAATTCGGCGCTATAAGTTAGTAAGTTAGAAATTATTTTCTGCTCTTATCTGGCAGAAAATAATTTCGTTAACGCACTTATCCCGTTTATCGGGGTTAAAGGAATATAATTAAATGGTTGATAATAAAGTAAATAGTATATTATTTGCCGGTGTCGGCGGGCAGGGGATTTTGCGGGCAAGCGATATCATCTGCGAGGCGATAATGGAGGCCGGTCTGGACGTGAAAAAAAGCGAAGTCCACGGCATGGCCCAGCGCGGCGGCTGTGTGACCAGTCATGTTCGTTATGGAAAGAAGGTCTATTCGCCACTGGCCGAGCCCGGAAGTATCCAAACGCTTATCTCTTTTGAAAAAATGGAGGCCCTGCGCTATTTGAGATTCCTCAAGAAAGATGCCGCTATTATCGTGAATACGGAAGAAATTTATCCACCGGCGGTCAATATGGGCGACGCTCCGTATCCTGAAGACGCTATTTCTTTTTTAAAAAAACATTACGGCAAGGTGATTTATTTCAACGCTGCTGAACTTGCGCAAAGAGCGGGTAGTATCAAAACGGCAAATGTAGTTCTCCTGGGCGCGGTATCCAATCTGATGAACATTGATCAATCCATCTGGCAGAGTGTCATTAAGAAATCATTCCCGGAAAAGTTGGTTAAAATGAATTTAGCCGCTTTTCAAATGGGAATTGATGCTTAACTTAAATTGCGAGTGTTTCATTAAAATACATATAATAAATAAAGGTTAATATGGCAGAAGATTATTATCAAGTTCTTGGAGTCGATAAAAAAGCTCCGGCAGATGAAATTAAAAAAGCATATCGTAAGCTTGCGTTAAAATGGCATCCGGATAAGAATCCCAACAATAAAAGCGCTGAAGAAAAATTTAAAAAAATAAGTGAAGCTTACGCCGTATTGAGTGATACCGAGAAGCGCCAGCAATATGATCAATTTGGTTCCGCGGATCAGTACCGTCAGCAGTATTCTCAGGAAGATATTTTCCGTAATTTTGATATTAATGAGATTTTACGCGGGTTCGGATTTGAAGGAGCAAGAGGGGGAGGCAGAACAACATTTCGGACTAGCAGAAGGGGAGGTGGCGGCGCCCGTGATGATTATGACGATCCCTTTGCCGGCTTATTTGGTGGTGGCGGTATGGGTGGCGGCCGGCAGCAATACGCTAATATGCCTCAAAAAGGACAGGACGCCGAGTATAACTTATCGATTACATTGGAAGAATCAGTATTCGGCGCCGATAAGAAGATTTCTTTCCAGCTGGAAAATCGCATTGAAGATATAAATGTAAAGATACCGCCCGGAATCAGCAGCGGCAAAAAGCTGAGATTGCCCGGCAAGGGATTATCCGGCTTCAACGGCGGCCCAAGCGGTGATTTATTTTTAAATATCAATGTCTTGCCTCATCCGATTTATGCCCGCGACGGCAACGATTTATATATCGAAAAAACTATCAAGTTTACCCAGGCGGCGCTGGGAACTACCATCGATGTTCCTACTTTGGATGGCTCTGTAAAGAGATTAAAGCTCAGTCCCGGCACTCAGAACAATACCAAGATAAGAATGAAGGGGTATGGCGTACCGGGCTTAAAAGGCGCTCCTAAAGGGGATCAATACGTAAAGATCAGTGTTGAGGTTCCCAAGAAGCTATCCGATCGCCAGATGAAACTTGTTAAACAACTGGCCGATGATGGAATTTAATCGATTTCAAATCAAAACGTCATTTTTGTTAAAATAAACCGGAAGAGCCCGACATTCCTGAATGTCAATTTAAGCCTTACGTCCTATAAGATATGTTCTGTAACTGTATGTATTTATTAGGGATTTTCCGAAAGGGATATCCCTTTTTGTTGTTAAAAATAGTTGTGATTCAAAATTAAAGTTATAAGCTGAAAGTAAAAAAAGGAAAGTGAAATGAAAATAGTATCAACTTTAATTATTGAATTAGAAGATAGTTGCAAAGATAGAAAACCTGATGTTGAAATAATTAAAAGGTATCTTTCATCTAGGATTTATCAGGGTTTGATTGATGAAGGTAATTTTCGGGGTAGGGTGGTTTTAAATATAACTGATGTTCAAATAGGTGTGATGGATATTACACAAAAGGGGTTTGAATAATGGGTAGACCTAAAGTTTTAGAATGCAAAAAACAATATACAGTAATGTTGAAGCCGTCTTTGGTAGTTGATATTGATTACTGGCTAGAGGATTTGCAAATAAAATCTCGTTCTGATTTGATGGGTCGTTTAATTGAGAATGGTATTGAATGTTTTGATAGTCTTGAAAGGTTGGGAATTATTAAACCCGCAGAAGTTGAAATTAGTGTTTTAAGTAAATTGAGGGCAATGATTGCTCTGGGTAATGTTAGATTAGATAGTAAAGGTGAACTTGAAATAAAGAATGATTAAGAAAATAAAAAGCCCCTGTTATTAGCAGGGGCCGTGCAGCGTTAAGAAATTTATAAACTGTCTAGGGATACAAAAATGCTCAACGCTTACAGTTCAAAGTTTAATTATTTTATTTACAAAAGTCAACTGTTATTTTCGTTGAGCGTTAGTGTCCTTTTTTGGAGCCTTGTTGATCTTTTCACCGAGATTAGCAGGGCTCTTTCTTTTTATTTCTATGATGAAATCAATTATTTGAATCATAAAAAGGATATAAATGATTAAATATTCAACAGTTGAAGAACAATTAAAACTTTATGAAAATATGAAGTTAAAAGCTGACAGGCTTGGATTTGTAGAAATTCAGGGTGACCTTGTCAGAGCTACAGAGAAGGCTTTATGTTTTGATTTTGGTAAAGCTGGAATTGGTTTCAAATGGTTCCCTTTATCAAAGCTTGTCTATTTCTTTTTAGGTGTTCATCAAGGTTATAAATATTTTGCTCCTTCTTGGTGTTTTTCAAATAGGGGGCGCAAATGACAGATAATTTTGATTGTGTAACTTCTTACAAACTTAAAAATGAAAGTCCTTCTGATTTTCGTCCGGATTGTACTCAATTTGCGGATATTGACATTAAAGGTTTTGAGTTAGTCCGTAAACCTGTAACAGAAAAGAATATAGATAAGATATTGTTAAGAGAAAGGATTTCCGGCGTGTCGTTTGCTGATGGCGGCGCAGCCGCCCCTTATCTTGACATTAATGCACATGAAGGGGGGGATTATGATTTTCGTTATGCTGAAAATATTCCTAATGTGTGCGGTAAGCAGGTTATTTGGTTTGAAGGTGAAATTTCCGGTGATAATTATTTGAAGCGTGTTGATTGTCGTAAGCATTGGTGTCCTGAATGTGGGGGGAAGGGTGGTCATATTCACAAATCAAGGCTTCATTCAATATTAAATCGTGTAAATGCTGATTTTTATAATGTAAGGCAATTAGTTTTCACTATTCCGGAAAGTTTAAGAGATACATTCAAAGATAGGGAAAAGTTGAATGATCTATTTAAAATGACGAAGCAGGTAATAGAAAAACGTTTCGGAGAGGCAATATTTGATAAAAAAGGTCATGTTAGAAAATATAGATTGGATAAGCCAGCAATAGCCTATCTTCATGCTTTTGGTGATGAAGCGCCCGGAGTATTTAAACCTCATATTAATGTTCATATATTGGAATCAAAAAAAGTTTTATTAAAATTATCAGAGTCATATCTTCAAGAAATAAAAGATGATTGGTTAAAAAAGTTAAAGAAATATGATTCGTCATTATTAGTCGTTGATGTGAATTATTCTTTTGTAACTCATAAAGGGAAAATAATTCACAAGTTCAAATATATGTCACGTCCTTGGAGTAAAACTGATTACGATAATATTCAGGACGAATCTTTAAAACATTTACTGGTTATGGATTTACTAGGTTTTCAGTATTTAAGATATTGGGGTAAGTTGTCCAATCGTACATATAAGGATGAAATGATATTGACTGAAATAATTGAAGAAGCGGAAGTAAAAGTAAACGAAAAATTAATATTTAGATTTTGGGCTCTAATAAATTTGGAATCATATAAAAATGTATTGATTGAAATAGATGACGGTTTTTACCGTATAAAAAAGAAGGGGCGGGGTTATGAGTCAAAAGAAAATCAAAAGGATGCGGAAAGTTCAGAGGTTGGAAAATAGATTTTTTGACATGAGCGGTGAAGGTTCTGAATTTGGTTCGGAAATTTTAGAAGGTAATGAAAGCGGTTTAATGTCCGCTATAAATAGTGGGTGTCTGGTGATGATATCAGATGAAGACTTAAAAAAAATAAAAGAAGGGAGATTTTAAGCAATGGAAAAAAGTATTGTTTTAGAAGGGGAAGTCCGGTCTGTGGAAGATTGGAAAAAGGCGGACGGTTCGTTGATTGGTCGGAAGTATCAAATAGAAGTCAATGTCAGTATGAATAAAGTCGGTGACAAAAAAGTCGGTGACGTAATTTTTATTGATTACGACAAAGAACGAAGTTTCAAAGTTGGTCAGCACATTCCGGCTACGGCTGTTCGTGTTGCTATTTCTGATTTTCAAACTTTGCATGTTGAATTTCATTCCGTATCAAGTGGAAATGGAAATAAGCCAGCGGAAGAAAAAAAGGCTCCGAATGTAAAGGTGTAAAAATGTCAACTGTAGACATGCAATCAATGTTTGAGGGTTTATTTGCGCTGGTCGTGTCGTGTTATTTGATTGGGCTTGGGATAGGTTATGTAGTTTTAATAATACGGTCGGCGGCAAGTAGAAAATAGGTCAATAAGAGTAAAAACAAAAATCTAAAAAGGGGGAATAAATTATGCTTAAGAGACTTGACATCTTTTTCGTATTTATGTTGGTCATTGCAATCGTGGCAATGCTGTCTGTGGTTCCTGCGTTTGCGGCCTTCACGCTTCCAACTCTGCCGACTACAGATTTGGAAACTGCCGGGACCGCTGTTGCTGCATTGATTGCAGTTTATGCGGTTATTCGTCTTGTTATCCGTATGATAAAGGGCGTTTAATCTTTTACAATTTAGCTGACGGCTGGCTTCTTCTCATGCCAGTCGTCACTTTATTAATGGGCTGATATGAAAAAATTAATTATATTTTGTGCAATCATTATTTTATTCAATGTGAATTTGTCTTTTGCTGGTGATGTGAATACGGTTCCGGCTGGTTTGATAAGTATTTTTGCAGGTATATATGGGAGTTTAGGTCAGGTAGCTAATAACACGCAAGTCTATTATGTATCTGAAAGTCAAATTAGAGCACAGTTAGATTCATTGGCTCCCGGTTGTTTCTCTGATGGAACTTGTGACTGTATAGAAATCCAATCAGAATCTCAAACAACTAAAGAAGCGTTATTATATTTTATTCAATTTAATCCAACACTAGATGGGATTGCAAATATATATTTGAATCAGGATTTTTATTCATCATCAATGACAATAACAGATACAGAGCAAGGTAGGCCGCCGGGATATCAAGATGTGTTAGCGGCTCTATATACAATTGGAAATGATCAAGTTGTAACTGGTGGCATGAGTTTGGGGCAATACGCTTTTTTAATTGGATTGCTAGGAATCATATGTGGCGAAGTATTTTGTAGAGGTCTTAATTCATGAAAGTAAAAAAATTAATTCAATTATTATTAATGATAATTATTATTTTCTGCTCAACTATTTCTTATGCTGTAACTGTTCGGGATTTATATCCGGCGGCGAAAGCTTTTGATTCGGTTAACAAAGTTTGGAATGTTCCGGCGTTGGTCAGGGCTACAGGAGCAACGGCCTTCGCTGATGAAACGGTCGCGCTCGGATTAACAAAGGCAATAGCTGGTGGGATAATGACAAGCTTAGCTATTGCCGGTGTCGGTTATGTTGCAAATTCGTATGTAGATTGGTTGATGGGAAGTACGCCTTCAATGTATTATGATACAGATCAGGTTTTAAAATATAATACGACTACGACGGTACAGGTACCTATTGCCGGAGCTGAATCAGCTTTCTTGGCTTATATGGCTTCTCAATCTCGTTCATGTAGTGGTCAATCAACAAATGTTGTTGATGGTGCTAATTTTACTAGCAGCTCTCATGTTGGTTATACAGATGTCAAAGCAACTGGAACATGGAATTACAGCGGCGGGGCTTATCCTTTCACGATTTATAAAAATGATGTCAATTATGGTTGTCCGTACGTTACGCACATGTATGGTGTAGTTCAAAATTGCACAGTTCCGCAAGATCAGGTTGTCAAGCATACTGTTACAGATACATATTTGGAACCGTTGGTAGAATCGGCAATAAATAATAATGATGTAAATATTAGTGCGGCGGCGTCTGCGGCTATTGATGAAGCGGCCTTGTTGGTTGCTGGTGGTGCTGGTGCTATTGCGGCGGCTAATTCGGTGGCAAAAAAAGTACACGATCAGCTTGTCAATGGTATTTCGGGAGCTGATGTAACGGCGGCTCAAGCGGCGGCGGATGCTGCAACTCCCTCTAGTGTTGCTAATGATGTGGCCGCTTCAAATGTGGCAGCTCTTACTGCGGCGCAGTTGTCGGCTGCGCTTGCTTCGGCTGGTTTATCTGCTAATCAAATAGCGGCTGCGGTCGCGGCGGCTGAAAGCGCAAAAGGTTTATCTGCTACCGATATAGCGGCGGCCGTTGCTTCTGCGTTGGCTGGTCAAGGGCTTACGGCGGCTCAAATATCGGCTGCAATAACAATTTCAATGCCAGCGTCATTAACACAAAGTCAAATTCAAGCGGCTGTTGCTGCTGCAATGGCTGCTACTCTTGGGGCTGATGTGGCGGCTCCTACCGATCCGACAATAGTTGTACCGGATAAATTATCTTTGACAGCGGTTTTAACTTCATTCATGGCGACAATTAATAGTTTGCCGATGCTTCAAACTTTACACGGTTTGAGTATTAATATATCTGGCGCAACTTCGTTGTTGTGTGTAAATCTTCCAAATAAATATGGTGGTCAAAGATGTTATGATTGCGCAAATATTTCTGGCGCATTGGGTGTGATTGGTGCGGCCTTGCTTGGATTAACAACTTTATTTTCTTTTATGTATGTTTTTAAGGGGTGATTAAATGTTTGCTTGGTTTGCCAGAATATTAGGCGGGATATTTGGATTGAAGGGTTTTGCCTCAGGCATTATGATGGTCGTGCTAGGCGTTGTTCTATACAATGGAGTCGTTCTTATTGTTGAAGAATGTATGAATTTTGCTGTGACTCAAATTGGTGGTGTGAGCGCGGGACCAATAACAAGCCCGACTATAACAGGTTTTGCGGGTTGGTTTCTTTCAACAATTAAAGTTCCTGAATCTTTCGCTATAATGGTTTCATGTGTAGCAATTAAATTTGTTCTTAAAAAAATACCTTTTATAAAATGGTAATAATAGGACGTAGAATCATAAGCGGGTATTGATAAAGATTGAATGGAGGGCTTTTTAGCATGGAAATAAATTCAATTTCAAGCAATAAGCATATGAGAAACCAATATCAGATAAGATGTGCTCAATGTGGTAAGACAATATTAATTGATCAGGCCAGAGCTGCAAGAATCAATTATATGTTTAAAGGTATTGAATGTGAATTTTGTATGGTGACAAAAAATCAATTATCTTTAAATTTCAATTTTGGTGTTAGTACTCCATGATTACTTTATTTTCTGGAACATTAGGCTCTGGAAAGTCTTATAAAATGGTTGCGGAGCTTTCACGCTGTAAAAATGAATATTACATTGTTCATAATATAGATTTAAAAGTTGAAAATTATCTTGGTGTTTATGGTGTCAACTGGTTAGAGTATTGCAAACGTGAAAATATAGAAATAACTGATTTTTTTTCAAAAGAGTATCAATCAGAATATGCAAAGGCTGTATTAGAAAAATATAATCGTCCTGTTTTGATCATTATTGATGAAGCACATGAATGGTTTGATAAGCACGTCAAGACATTCAAAATGTGGTTGTCATACTCTAGGCATCTTGATCAAGAAATATGGCTTGTAGCTCATCGTAGTACGAATATTCCGGCAATCTATCGTTCATTCGTTGGTACTGAATATCGGGCGAAAGCTGGTTCTGTATTAAATAATCCGTGGTTTTTTTTGTATAATAGAATTGAAGGCGGCGAAAGAGCTGGCTATACATTTGAAAGAAAACGGAAAGAGATATTTGCCCTTTATAAATCAAAAGATGTTCATAATAAGGATAAAAAGGAAAAAAGGTCTTTAATGATTCCGGTTATATTAGCATTTATTTGCATTGGTTTGTTTATGTTTTTCTGGCTTTCTAAATATTCAATTAGTCATAACAGGGATAATAAAAAAGCAAGTTCCGTTGTTTCTCAAAATAATAATCAGAATTTAAATTCATCAAGTAATAAAGATCAGTTAAATAATATGAACAAGGTTGAATCTTTCAGTGATAAATATGCTTATGCTGGCTCATTTAATGATGAAATAGTAATAGAAGAAAGGAAAACAGGAAAGCAATTTACTATAAATAGATTTCCTGATGTTATTAAATTGATTAATTATGATCGGGATAATTCTTGCACCTTGATAGTTGTTAATAAAATTGTAAAATTGTTTAATTATGACCGTTTCAAAAATACAGTTGTTCATTCTCCAGAGGGTCTAGATTTCGGAGCCGGAGCGGGCGGGCGACAACAGAGCACGCCAGCGCCGGCAAACGGAATTTAATTATTATATTTTCTTTTTTTTACTTTTATTACGCTTGCGTTTCCTTCGTAGCAAAACCCATTTTTAAAAGATAATTAGTAAGGTAAGATATATAAATTTAGATTTATTTGAACATTTAAAAATCAAAAATCTTTTTTCCTATAGACCCTTTTTTATCTTTATTCACATTGTCCTTTTCCAATTCCACGTTGAGCACTATCAATTTTGACAACAATTCCATTATGAATAGATATTTCATAAATAAAATCATTTTCTCCGCAGTTATAAAACCATTTTTCAACATATTTTATAGTTCCATTAATATTTTCGTTTCCTGAACTTCTTTGATAAGGATTTCCGCATTTTGCTTGTATGGCGCCGGATTTATCCCAAAGGCTGGGAATTTCATTTCCGCAACGAAAGGCGAGGGCGCTTGAAGTAAAAGTTATAATGAATAGCGCTATAAAAAAGGCAAATAAAATATATCTCATAATTTCTCCTTTAAAGTCTCTGACAACTCATAAATATTTTGTCAGATTTATAGTTTAAAAAAAAGTTCTTGACAAGGCATAATTTAGGGGAGTATGGTATTAGCCATGAAAAGTCTAGGGATTACAAATAATTATAAATACTCAACGTCCTATAAGATATGTTATGTAAACATGAGGTAGGTGAAGTTTAATATTTAGTGGTTCTAAATTCCTCCTTCGATGTTTATCATGATTTTTACAACTATCGCCATTTTTGCCATTCACAAGATGAGTTTGCAAGTGTGTAATATTATCTTCCCGCTCTATTTAGATACTAAGTAACCCTCCAATCCTATTGAGCTCAAACTCCCCCGTCTCGATGGGTGTGGCTACATATTCATCATATGCTGGCAGAAATCCAATTGGTATTGGGTTAATTGCATTCGGGTTGTGAATTACAGCCATGGGTTCAAAATTGCCGATTACCGATGTTCCGTCTACATCAACAGCCCAGATTGCGCTGATTGGCCTAAATTTCTCATCAAGGAAGGTGTATGCAGAAACGGACGCACCATTTGGTTTTAATATTTGAGGGCGGTGTTGATGTCCAGCGCCTGTCTGTTTTAACGTATCAGGGTTGATGCTTATCTGGTGTGGACCAATCGCGAAAACTGCTTCGACGGCAAAAGGAAATTGACTTATGCCAAGTAGTGCGGAAAATGCGCCATTGCGAAGTTGACGTCCATTTACAGCGATTACGTATGCATCTTCCAATGCAACAATTCTTTTTTTAATATAACCATTCAGCTTTTCCGCCTTTTCTTTGATGGCACTTGTCCACCGCAAGAGTATCGATTCATGAGGAAAGTCTACGACCTTGCCAAATTCTTGTTTTAGCCAGCTCGACGGTATGCCGGTTGGTTCTGGGCAAATAACCTCTATCCAGATCTTTTGTCCCTTTTCAATTATCAAAAAATCTGGGCCGCCACCCTTTCGTGAAGGCGTGGGGTCGAGACCAACGTT
>Ga0209777_10008622_pt1 | contig 11129 bp, 8 predicted proteins | sample FrelakmetHBP12HB_FD_187147 | JGI IMG/M metagenome (GOLD analysis project Ga0209777, IMG submission 187147) | Freshwater lake sediment microbial communities from the University of Notre Dame, USA, for methane emissions studies -HBP12 HB (SPAdes)... | ecosystem: Environmental > Aquatic >...
CTGTATTAGAATACACAAATGATATTTTTTCAATAATTCAGCCTTCACTTAGGCAACAAACTATGCCTTGATAACTTTTTCTTTTTCTATTTATTACTATTTTAATATTTATTTTAGCTAAATTTAACTAAAAAATAAGAAAATAAATTACTCTGTATTAGAATACACAAATGATATTTTTTCAATAATTCAGCCTTCACTTAGGCAACAAACTATGCCTTGATAACTTTTTCTTTTTCTGTTTATTCCTATTTTTCATTTATTTTTAGCTAAATTTAACTAAAAATAAGAAAATAAATTACTCTGTATTAGAATACACAAATGACATTTTTTCAATAATTCAGCCTTCACTTAGGCAACAAAGTATGCCTTGATAACTTTTTCTTTTTCTGTTTATTCCTATTTTTCAATATATTTTTAGCTAAAAATAACTAAAAAATAATTTATAATAAATGGATAATTATTATGTTAATTCATTTAATGGAAATAATGCATCTGAAGGAAATGAAAAGAATCCTTTTAAAACATTTGATTATGCTTTGAAGAAAATACAAAATGGTAATTCATTATATTTATTTGTCGGAAACTATAATCCTATATTAATTAATTCTTCTAATTTTGAAATGGAAATAAAAGGAAGTGGATTAAATACTATATGCGAAAGAATAGATCTAAATGGTACATTTAATGTAAATTTTAAGAAATTTAAAATAAATTCTATGTATTTAAATATATCTAATTCATATTTAAATTATTATGAGATATATTTTATGGGATTTTCAAAAATAACATTAGATAATGATGGAGAACAATCAGAACTAGTTTTTACTCGATGCACTTTTAATCAATCTTTTCAAATCAAAATAAATTCTGGTAAGTTTACTTTAATATTCAAAGATTGTGTTTTCAAAGGAGGAATGAATTTATTAGATATTAAAAAAGGAGAAGTAGTTATTAATATTACAAATTGCAATTTAAAAAATCCTATTTGTAATAATACAAATGCAGATATTACAATTATTCATCTTAATACTATTTTTAGTAATGATATATTTACAGGTAAAAATTGTAATATCATTAATAAAAATAATATTGATTTAGATGATTATAATACAAAAGCTATTATTATTGATTCTAATATTTTTTCTTCATTAGTATGCAAAAATAATACTGAATTTATTAAAGTAATCGGTGATAGACCATTTATAATTACCTTACCTGAAAAAGTTAAAAATGGATTCTTAATTGAGATTATTTCAACAACTATTTTAATTATACTAAATAATAAATATGATTCTTCTTATTTAAAAATTAGACGAGTGAAAGATGAATGGATATTCTATTAATTTTTATTATATAAAATTTTTACTTGAATTTAAGTAAAAGATTATCTTATTCTCTTTTCAATTAATAACATTGTAAATAAAATTGCATATGATAGATAAGTGAAAAATCCAAAATTTAGAAGAAAGTTTTCACTTATGGTATCGTCAATTAAACAAGGTTTCATAACTTGGGTAAAGTAAATGTATAACCCGACAAACATTTGCAATGTTTGTAGAAACGTAATATAAATATCATATTTTCGTATTTGATGTAAACCTAATGAATCGAGAAAAAGATAGCCATACATCCAGAAATGAATTTTAAAATTCATATCGGACGCTACTAATATTTGCTTAGGCATTAACTTCATTCCAAAGAAACATAACATAAGAGTCAGTAAGTGATGATAATATTGTAATAATAATAGTTTTTTACTTCTCAAAACAATAAACACAGTATCTAGTAGTTCAAATATCTTTGAGTAACAAAAAAGATTGATCCAAAACATAATTTTATCATCTACGAAACTACAATCGTATTTATTATATAATAGATAGTTTATAGTGGAAGTTTCTTCCACACATACTAAAAATAGATAAAAATAAATTCCAAATCGAATAAGGAACTTGTGTTAAATTAAAAAGAAATCTCTTCATTTGAATACTTTGTCTATCTACAATATATTTTAATCCAAATATAACTGGTAGATATATAATTCCAAAAAGCTTAAAATAAAAGTCCGTTTCTTTAAAAATTTATTTAAAGTTTAATATTCTTCATATTCATGTTTAAAAGATTTTAAATCATCAATAATATTATCAGTTTTAGAAAAGGACACTTGATATTGACTAATTAAAGTTCTTCTTTCTTTTTCTAAATAATCCATATAATTATTATATTGTCTTTTATTAAGAATATATTTGCCATAAATGTTTTCAGGTGAAGATGAGTAAATAAAAACTCCATTATATTTATCTTTTGATAAAAAATACTTGTTTTCTTTTGTATTGTAATCAAATACATTTTGAAAAATTATTTTATCTTCTTTAAATGTTATATCATCATATTTAATAGGTAAAATATCAAAATATTTATTTGTATGTTCGATTATTTTCTTTTCGTCTTCTTTAGATAAAGTTGATTCTGTCGAAGCTAATTCACCTGATGATAATTTGCTTTTTGGATTTTCTTTCCAAGGTATTAATTCTATTAAAGGTAAATCGTAATTCATTTTTATAATAAAAGTATTTAAATTGAATTATTCTACTTAAATTGATTTTTTTAATCAATATTATATTGTAAAATATGGAAGATTTAAAAGAGGTTTATGAAACTTTATTAATAGATGGAAAAGAACAAAAATATTTTATAAAAGGTGAAGATGTATTTGGATTAAATTATTTAGAGAATAAATGGGTATTTTGTGGTAATGTTAATCAATTCATTGAATATAAAAAAAGTATTATTATTGATTTACCGAATATTAAAGTTCAAAATGGATATGAAAAACTTAGATCTAATAAAGGAGTCTTAGAAAGATCAAACGATGGAAAAGTATGGAGATCTATATGTGTATTTAAAGATAAAGGACAATGCCACAATTATTCTATAAAATCTTGTAGTTATTGCGGAAAACATAAAGATGGAATAGTTAATATTATTAGTACTATAGAAAAAGGCGATATTATTGAAGACTGGCTTTTTAATCAATTATGTAAGAGTGATCAATTAATCAATGTTACTAATATAGGTCGAGATAATGGTAAACTTGATATCACTTTTCAAGTTAAAGATGAAATTGATAAAAATATTATAAGAGGTATTCAAGTTAAACAATTAATATTAAATGGGAAAAATAGTTATTATATAAATAGACTTAAAAAATATAATAAAGATACTTTAATTGTTGGTATTTCTGAAGATAAAAAATATATGTGTTTAATATTTAACTCTTTTATTGGTGATTTAGATAGTTTTAATTTTAATATTAATAATTATAAAGATAAAAAATATAGAGAATATATTTTTAACGGATTAGAAGATAAGTGTTTAGATCATAATTTTTTTGATGAATTAATTAAATGTTGTAAAAAATCTAGTATTTGCAATGATAGTCAATTTAATGAAAATAATTTAAAAGAAAATAAAATGATGAAAGAATTAAAAGAAAAATGTATTGAAAATAATTTATTATTTGAACCTCATACATCAGCAAATAGTCCAATAGATGTTCTTATTAATGAGAAGAAAGTTCAATGTAAATATTCATCTCAATTAAATGATAATTTATATCATTTTTCACTATTTCATACTATTAATAATAAAGTAAGTCAACCTTATTCTGAAAATGATGTTGATTTTTTTATTTTTAAACATGAAAAAGAAGATACTTTTTATATTATCCCAGAGAATGTTTTACTTCATTTTGGTTATTTAAAAACCGATGATACTGAAGGTAAAATAACATTAAGAATTGCTCCATCATCATACGAAGAATATTATTGGACTAAGCAATTCATTAACAGATTTGATTTAATTAATGAGGAGTATAATTTAAGTAATTTAAGTAATTTAAGTAATCCATTTAATAAATTTCAACATAAATGTAAGTTAAATAATATTGAATGTATTAGAGATATGTCAAATTTAATAATCGTTAATGGATTTCTAAACGATAAAACGTTTAAATTAATGATATCAAATAATAAAATTGGAAAAAATTATCAATTTTCTCCTAGAATAAATGGTATTTCTTATCATATTGATGATAGTAATGTTCCTGATTTTTTTATATTTATGATTGAAAAATTTCCAGATGATTTTTATATTTTTCCAAAAGATATTTTAGTTGAACAAAAAATAATAGGAACTGGAGATATAAAAGGAAAAACACATTTTGGATTACCAATACCTTCTGATAGTGAAAATCAAAAAAAATGGGTGTTTAAATATCTTAATAATTTTGATTTATTAAAAGAGATATAATAAGAAAAGACTTTTAGTTAAATTTAACTAAAAGTAAAAAATTGAAAAATTGAAAATTTTTATAATATAAATCAGAAATGGTGAATTTATTTATCTTAAATGTGGATTTAAAAGAAAATGCAAGGTTATTAAACGACCGTCATCTTGGCAAAAGTCGGTTAGAAACAAAACAGATAATAAATGTTTTAGAAGGTAAATCCGAGGGCTATAAAAATCATACGGCGGTTCTTAGTTGGAAAGACTACATTCCAGCTCTAAAGATATATTATAATTTTATTATTAGAGAATGGATATCTAGAGGTTTTAAAAATAACATGGAATTATACGATATAAATGAGAAATATTACATTATCACTTCTTATTTTGATGGGATAAAGACAGTATTTTATGAAGAAAAACAAGAAGATGATGTTACTGTTTTCCCGTGGTGGGTTGGTTGGTGGCCTTTTATACAAAGTCATAGAGCTGCCGTGTTAAGAAAAAAACCAGATTACTATTCTCATTTTTATAATGAAGATCTGATACCATACTTAAAATACGGTTATGTTTGGCCAAATCGATTAAAAAACGATATATTAACAAATTTCACTATGGAAGCTTTCGATGGTCTAGGAACCGGCTGTCCTCCTATTTTCACAATCCCAAGAGAAGAACTATTAAAGTGGAATGAGAATCGATTTGTCAATCCAAAAACAAATAGAAAGATAACAGAAAAAGGAACAATTTATATTTTTTATTTAAAAGGTTATAATGAATTGATTGATTTAAATAATAAATCAGATATTTATAAGATGATATATCAAATTATTTGGAATATCAAGATATAATTTTTAGTTAAATTTCACTATTTAAGAATTAAATAGCAAAGCACTTGAAGATTTAAATCTCTATTACAACTTTAATAGGAGAAAAAGATTAATTAAAGAAACAAAATGAAGAACAACAGAAGAGATTTCTATTACTGAGAATGAAAAAGATCTTATACTGAGAATGAAAAAGATCTTATACTGAGATTTTACGATAAGCTTCATTTAATCTTTACAGAGAAGATATATGATGAATATTTGTAGTTCTATATGGATGAGTTATTAACAAACCCTTTTGAACATAGTGAGCATATTGAAATGACTAACACATATTTTGATAATCATATATATTTCATCAACATTATTACAGTATAAATTGAAAAATAAATAATTATTTATTTTAATAAAATGATGACTTCAGATAGTATAAAGCATAGACCGTATCCTAATTATGAAAATTTAATAATGTACACTGGAGATAGAAAAGATAAAATGAAACTTGAAGATTTTGTGTCAATAATAAATGTTGTTGACACAGAAAGTCCTAGCAAAGAATATTTATTACAACCAGAAATGTTTTTCAGAAATCTTAGAAATTATTTGACTCTAGGGCCTTTATTCAAAAAGCATATCGAATATATGAACTTTGAAAGAATGTTTTATAGAGAAAAGACTCAATATTATGTTTTTGGTGTTAAACCACATGAATATTTTATAGCAAGTCTATTGTTAAAAACTGAAGAAGAGCCTATTAATTATAAACCTGTCATAGCTATTATACTTAAAAGTTTGACTGAGTTGACAAATAATTTTAACAATTTATCAATCCTTTATAATGAACAACAAAAAGAAATTGAAAAATTAAATAATTATTTTATTAATAAAGATGACTTCAAAGAAGAATAATAGTTTTATTTTAGGTGCTCCAGTAACATATAAAGAGAGGGTGGATCCTAGTATTTTGTATACACCAAAATCTTTCAACAATTTTAAGAAAGACTGGGAATCTTTATTGATATACACTGGAGATTCTAAAAATGTGCTTAAATTAAAAGATTTTATTTCAGCTATCAATGATATCGATAGAGACGCACCTGATGAGAATAAATTGTTTTCAAATTCTGATAACATATTTCCAACTTTAAGAGAATATATGTTAAATAGTGACTTATTTATAGTTATCCAAGAAAAATTTAAAGATATTGAACAATATAAAATTTATTTTACTAAATCTGGTGGTAATTGGTTTGTTTTAGGTTTTAAGCTTGAACCAAATTATTTAAAGACTCTTGAAGATATATCTGCATTAAAACAAGATAATCTTGATGACTTAGGTAGCGTCACCAGTCCTAGAAGAGCTAGTAAATCAACCAATAGATCGACTAATAGATCAGTCCAACAGAGCCAATACCAAGGAACTCAAGTAACACAAGTTATTGAATGTATGAATGTTATTTTTGATTCTTCTTTAGAATCTCAAAAGATAGCTTATAATGGAACGATTAAAATATTAGAGAATAATTTACTTGATAAAAATAACGAGATAAAATTATTTATAAAACAAAATGATGATTTTATAAATAAAATTATGGAATTGACTAATTTAGTTAGTTATAAAATGATGTCTGAACAAAAAGATCTTCAATTAAATGACTTGAAGAAGCAAAATGAAGAACAACAAAAACAATTATCTAATATGTCTAATTATAAAGTTGTCTCTAGTGAGAAAGATATGCAGATTGAACAATTAAATAAAAGTTTAACAACTTTAACAGAAGAAAGAGATCAATTAAAGAAACAAAACGAAGAACATCTGAATATTTAAATAATAAATCAGATTTTCATATAAAAATATATAGATAAATTTTAGTAAAATTTTACTAAAATTAAAGATCTTTAATTTTATATTTTGTTAATTTTATCATATTATTATTCCATGTTTTATTTAATTTATAAAAAATAATACTTGCAATATTAGAAGGTAATACATTAATTGAATTAGAATTTGTAATTATTTTTTTAGCTTCTATTATTGCTTCGTTACTATTAATATTATATAATAAAAGAAAATCATATATTGTAGGAATATTAATATCATATTTTAGTGTGATTAATATATCATTTTCCATTTTAACAATATCTTTTTTACTTGAAGAATTATATATTAATTGCGCTAATTGTTCATAAGTTAAAAATTCATTAATTTCATTTTTATATGCTATATTTAGACATGAAATAGCTATTAATTGTAAATCTGTATATTTGATATTTGGTGTTAGATAGATATATCTATTTAATATTTGTACAGTTAAAAATAACAATTCATTTGATAAAAATATATCATTAATTTTTATCAATCTTTCTATTATTAATTTATAATGATTACTATTAATTGTATTTTGATTAGATAAGAAATTTGATATTTTTAAAATTTCTTCTTTTGTATCTAACATTTCTATTTGATTATTAGTTTTATAATAATCAATAAAAATATTGTATTTCTTTACATATATAGGTTTAAAACTATCAAATGTTATTACATTTATCTGTTTATTATCAAAAAAATCTTGTCTAGGAGCAATTATTATCTGTACATTAATTGTATTTTTAATATTTCGAAAAAAATTTTTCATGTTATCTATTTCATCTACAGAATGACCAGATAATAATAATAAATTATTTCTTTCATTATTATCTTGAATTGAAAATAATATTAATAAAATTGCCATTTTAGATGGATCTTGATTAATTATTTCAGGATATGTATCAAAAAAAACATTTAAATTTTTAAGTATATTTATTCTATATTTTATTAAATTATCTGTGTAAAATATAATAAAATCATATACAGTAAAAATAGGAATATTCATAAAATCAATATCTTCGATTATTTGATGAGGTTTACCATATTTATATTTTGCTAAATTTAAACATTGATAAATAATATTATCATGCTTTTTGTTTTTAGCTATATATTGAAATAATATTTTAACAGATAATATTTTAACTGATAAATCAATATTATCTATTTTAAAATTATTATATATTTTCTTACAATAATTAGATAATATATTTTTCTCTAAAATAGAAAAATTTTTATAAACCATTAGTTTTTCACTATCCTTTAAATAAATCAACGACTTTGTAAAACTATCCATTAAAATTTTTTATATAAATATAAAAAATTCAATTTCTTTATATACCAAGTTTTTGTTAAATTTAACAAAAAATTAAATATTAATAATATTTTCATGCATGCCTTTTGAAATTCCATGACATATATTAATTATAATTTTATCTTTATTCCACTCATTAATAATATCTAATACTTTATCTCTCAATTCATCATTTAATGATGCACAAACTTCATCTAATATTATTATATTTTGATTTTTCATTTTTGAAAATGATAACAGTAAAGCTAATGATATACGATCTTTTTCTCCTCCACTAAGAAAATTTAAATTATCATAATTCATATCACCAAAAAATACTTCTAAATTTATATCCAATTTTTCAGTTCCATTTTTTAAGATTTTATGTGTAGATAATTTAACATCAATAGATTTGTCAAATAATTCATCTAATATAAGTTTTAAAGATGAATTTATATCATCAATTATTTCTTCTAGATATTTACTACTTAATTCAGAAATAGTTTTATATATTTTATTTAAATTGTTGTTTTTATTAACCATTGTCATTATATCATTTTCAATATTATTAAATGTTATAATTAAATTATTGTAATCATTTGCAAATTGAAATGAATCTATTCTATGAATGATAAGTTTCAAATCGTTATTTAATTTATTAATATAATCTTCAATATTATCGTTAATTTTAGGAAGTTCCGATAATTGTTTATTTAATAAATCATATTCTATTTTCTTCTTTTCATATACATTTTTCTCATTAACTAATTGATTATAATATTCTTTTGCATTATTATATTTTTTACCATTATATTGTTTCATAATATGATATTTTTGAATATATGGTTTTGATTTTTCAATTGAACATATATCAACATATGATAATGAAGGTATTTCAAAAATATCAAGATCATATTTATCGATTTTTACATATGGTTTTAAATCTATTGGTATAAATCCATTGATATTATCTGGTTTATCAACAACATTATATCTTATTATTTTAGATAATTTACTATATTTCTCTTTTATTATTAAGATATTATTAATCTCTTGAAAAGATAATATAGGAATTTCAAATATATTAAGAATAGGTTTATTAACATGTTTATTTTGGATTAATGGTAATATTTTATTTAGTATGATAGTATTTGGTAATTCTACATTTTTAGGTTTATACATTTTACTATATTTCTCTTTCAATAAAATAATATTATTAATCTCTTGACAAGATAATATTGGTATTTCAAAAAGAGAAAGAATAGGTTTATTAACATGTTTATTATCAATCAATGATAATAATTCTATCATTTTAATCTTATTTGGTAATTCTACATTTTTAGGTTTATATAATATTTTACTATATTCCTCTTTCAATAAAATGATATTATTAATCTCTTGAAAAGATAATATAGGGATTTCAAAAAGAGAAAGAATAGGTTTATCTACATGTTTATTAGTAATCAATGGTAATAATTCTATTGATTTAATCTTATTTGGTAGTTCTACATTTTTAGGTTTATATATTTTACTATATTTTTCTTTCAATATTATGATATTATTAATCTCTTGAAAAGATAATATAGGGATTTCAAAAAGAGAAAGAATAGGTTTATCTACATGTTTATTATCAATTAATGGTAATAAATCTATTGATTCATTTTTATTTGGTAATTCTACATTTGTAGGTTTATATATTTTCTCTAATTTCTCATTTTTAATTCTTTTATTTAATTCTTCCTTTGCATCTATTAATATAAGTAAAATATTATCTTTTTCATCAATAGAAATACTTCCTTTGTTTAATTTATTATCTTGTAAAAAAAGACCTTTATTACAATGAGGACAATAAAGATCACATAATAAATTAGTTGACTTTTCAATTAAATTTCTTAAAAAATCAATTGAAAGATCATCATCATCATTTATTTTATTACATACTTCTATTTTATTAATTTCAACATTATATTTCTCTAATTCAGAAAGATAAGTATTATATTTTTTAAACTCTTCATTATATTGCTTCTCTCTTATTTGATTTATTTCTATATTCTTATTATTTTCATTTAATATATCTCTATTCTTTTGTTCATTTTCTAAGAATATTTTATAATTATTATGTTGTTCTTTTACATTTTCAATAAATAGTAAGATATTACTATTAACATTATATCCATGTTTTATATATTGACTATATAAATATTGATCATTTTCAAGAGATGGATATGTTATATCTTCTATCTTTTTACCATTAAAATTTTTAGATAAAAAAGATAAAAGATCTTCTTCTAATTTATTATATTTCTCTAATTCAGAAAGATAATTATTATATTTTTTAAACTCTTCATTATATTGCTTCTCTCTTATTTGATTTATTTCTCTATTCTTATTATTCTCATTTGATATATCTCTATTCTTTTGTTCATTTTCAATGAAGATTTTATAATTACTATGTTGTTCTTTTACATTTTCAATAAATAGTAAGATATTACTATTAACATTATATCCATGTTTTATATATTGACTATACAAATATTGATCCTTTTCAAGAGATGGATATGTTATATCTTCTATCTTCTCCACATTAAATTTGTTAGATAAAAAAGATAAAAGATCTTCTTGTAATTTATTATATTTCTCTAATTCAGAAAGATAAGTATTATATTTTTTAAATTCTTCGTTATATTGCTTCTCTCTTATTTGATTTATTTCTCTATTCTTATTATTCTCATTTGATATATCTCTATTCTTTTGTTCATTTTCAATGAAGATTTTATAATTACTATGTTGTTCTTTAACATTTTCAATAAATAGTAAGATATATTCATTAATATTATATCCATGTTTTATATATTGA
>Ga0209777_10008623_pt1 | contig 11128 bp, 5 predicted proteins | sample FrelakmetHBP12HB_FD_187147 | JGI IMG/M metagenome (GOLD analysis project Ga0209777, IMG submission 187147) | Freshwater lake sediment microbial communities from the University of Notre Dame, USA, for methane emissions studies -HBP12 HB (SPAdes)... | ecosystem: Environmental > Aquatic >...
GTGATATTGATGTAACCGGTGAAGCGAACCACAAAATTCTCCTGGGCGTCGCCGGGAAGAACCAGTGCGTCAAAGTTGAAAATGTCGGTGATTCCTTTTTTGGTCGGCTGGCCCAGAGTGGCAAAATTGGGCATGACATCGTTGGTGCTATTTTCCCAAATTTCGTAATTGACCTTCGCCTGGACCGGGATGGCCGCCAGGGCGATGATCACCAGCAGGATGCCGATGATCGAGGTTGGATTTTTCACTGCTTTTTTCATTTTACAATCCTCCGATTCTGCGATTGACCAGGGTAGCCATTGCACCCACATTTTCGCCGATAACTTGTTTTTCATTTCTTCGGTCTCCCAATTAAAGCTGCGGTTAGTTGACACGACAATCGTCTCTTTGTTTTAAGCTCTATCCTGTCTTCGTTGTTTTGCCTCCCAATAAACAGGGTTATGGTGCACAGTCCTTGCTCTTCCATCCAATCCGAACAGATTATTTCTAATTTATACGGCTCCAAAACATCTATTGTTGCCAAGCAAAGGGATAGACATCGCCGCCAAGGTTGTCAGGGACAGGGTGAAAGGGGATGGTAAACGGTTCATCAAGGCAGGTCTTTGGAAACCCCGAGACAGACGGGAATTGGCCCTGTACGGACAAAAACGATCACTCTGTTTTTTCATAACACCTGCCTCCGAGAACATTCCCATGCTGATTGGCATTATACACATTTCCATGATTTTTGCAAGGAAAATATGGGAGAATTTACGATTTATGCCGAGAGTTCACCCGACCTTGATCCTGAGGTCTTCTTCCACGGGCTGTTCCACTCCGCACAAAAAAATCAGGGGCCCCAAACGGAGCCCCCGATTTTTTTCGTTCGAATCGAATTCTATTGAGTGATTCGATCCTTTACTTACACGCTGAAGCAGGAGTCAGGTTGCAGTTGGTCCAATCGGCCGCCATCAACGCCAGATCCGCGATGTTGATCACGCAGTCGCCGTTGAGGTCGTTGGCCACAGCAGTCCAGCAGAAGTAGCCGCCTGCGGTTTTGAGGTAAAACTCAGCCACTTCGAGGGGCGGCATCGCATAGTCGAAGAAGGACATGTCATCGATCAACCCCTGGTAGGCACGGTTCATACTCCGACGGTTGGCGACATAAATCAGCGAATCCCAATCGGTAAATGGGGTCGGGGGCGTGTGGTCGCCCGTCGCAGAAGTCTGCGAGGGCTGGACGCGTCCATCCACAAACCATCGATAGATATTCGTCGCCGAGTCGTAGGTAAAGACATTGAGGTGCCAGACATTTTCGGGGAATGTGGCATTCAGTTGTCCCATAGAGCCCGTGGGACCCGTTCCGCCGTTGAAGTTGCCATAGTACACATTTCCCGTGCGGCGCCACATGTAAAGCCGTTCATAGCCGGTTGGCGAGCCGCTGGCCAGAATATACCCCGCCCGCGTGTTATTGGGCGCTTTCTCCCAAAACGACAGGGTGAAGGAACTGACCGGCAAACCGGTTGTGGGGATCGTGACCGCCTGTGCCGGGGAACCATCGAGGCCGTCGAACTTCACGGCCTGGCCGATGATGCCCGTGGTGAACGAAGGCAGAGGAGTGCCCAGAGGCGTTCCATCATTGTCACCGACCTTGTCTTCGAAGTCGCCGTCGAACGGCCAGTACCCTACGATGTGTTTGATCTTCAATTCGACATTCGAGGACTGACTTGTGGTACCGGTGGCCGGATTGGCCAGGGTGACCACACAATAATACTGGCCCGCGTCGGCATCGTGAACAGCCGGGATGGTGAAGGTCGCCGAACCCTGGGCCACCTTGACATTCCCACTTACCGTATACCATGCATAGGTCATGCCGGAAGCATCCTTGGAGTAGGGATTCTCCGCCAGCACGGTAAACGAGGCCGATTCGGCCTGTCGTCCCGTGGAGGCCCCCGATTCAACCGACCAGGCAAACTGGCTGGCCGGAGTTACCGAGGCGATGATGGGTTTGGCCGATTCGGTGTTGAATTTCCAGTCCATACCCTTGACGGTTTGGCTGTTACTGCGGACTTCATCCACGCGCCAATAGTAGGTGGCGTCGCGAGTCAGCGCGATCGGGCCGAACTGGGCCGTCGCTTGCGGGGGACTGCCCGCGGAAACCTCGCCGAGGTACCGATCATTGGGATCGGTCGAACCGGCGTTGCTGATATACACCTTGTGTTTGACCAGCAATGGATCAATAATCACGGCATTGGGATCCTTGGGGTCCATCGTTACGCCGGAGTACCACGACAGTTTTTCATCCACCTGATTCAAGGCGGCGGCATTATCGCCAACGCGAAGAGCGCCGTTTGCCGGCGAGGGGCCAAACGCCTGCAGGGGAGTTTGATCATACACCTGCACTTCGGCCAGCTGCAACAGATACTGATCGTCGCCGGTGAGGTTGACCAGATCCTCGGTCCTGCTGACCCGGACGAATTGACCGGGGACATCAATCGGCGGAAGAACGGTGATCGTTGGGGGCCCACCCAGGATATCGCCGGGATTGACGAGGGTCTCAAACAAGACCTCGTTTCCCGGTCCCTGGATCTGCACCGTAATATCCCGGAGCCGATTCTGGCAGCAATCCTGGCGGTTCCAGAGCACGATTCGCTGGATCAGATAGACCCTGCCAAGGTCCACCTGCCACCAAGGGGTACGGTCCGCGGAGCCGGAATGGAAAATTTCGGGGTATGCCGCGGGCGCAACGCCGTCCACCGCCTTGGCGGCGGTGGCGCTTGCGTCCCAGGTGCTGCTGGCGGTCGCCGTTTTCCCCTGAGCGACATTGACACCCTGCGCCCAGACAGAACCGACAGCCAGACCGAGACACAGGATTCCATACGCAATCAGGCCTTTCAAAGGTATTACTCTCATGTTTATATCCTCCGATATTGGATAGTTCTTGTCCTGACAATTTTGCCCGATTGTCATTTTGCACACTCAGACGCCGGAATACGGCCGCATTCCATCCAGATTCGGGCCAGTTCAGCAAAGTCGCTTAGATCGACCTTGCAGTCCCGGTTGATATCGCCGGCTTTGTATTCGGGGCAGACGCTGGCGCCAGGAATGACATCAACATAGAGTTGAGCCACTTCGTACGGACTTAACGCGTAGTCGTAGATGGCGATATCATCCATGGCTCCATTGAAGAAGTCGTCAGCCGTCCAGTTGCTGTCACCGATTAAGTTACTGGTACGGGTAACGATGTTCGGCAGTTGGGAACTGCCCGTCTGGATCCGCTGGCCGTTCTTGTACAGCGCGACATTGCCCGCACCGTCCACGGTCGCAACAAACATCTGCCATTCATTTAACACTAGGGCGTTAGCGGCCGTAATTTGACCGGCACTGGTTCCCCCAATGTAGATCTCGAATGTCAGGTTGTTGGAGGTGCCATTTCGGGCCAGGAGGATGTTATCGCTTGCCGGACCATTTCCGATATCCACAAAGCGGGACCAGTTGGTGTCCGCAGCCGGTTTGGCCCAGACGGAAATCGTGATCCCACCCGAAAAGTCGCTGAAATCATCGGGCAGGTCCACATAGTCATTCACGCCATCAAATACCATGGCCTGACCGGTATTTTGGTTGACGCCGGCCACAAACGCCGGTTCCCCAAACAGGGTGCCATTGAGATTGGAGGGCGAGGAATCGTTGGCATTGCCCTCAAACTGATAATGGGCGATCATTCTTTTGATCTTCAAGTTGACGGTATCGGATTTCACCGTTCCGCCGGAATTGGTGACATTGCAGTAGTACTGGGCTTCGGCCTGGGCATTGGGAATCGTCAACGACAGACCCGTACCGACCTCCACATCCGGGGTTCCAACCTTGAACCATTTGAAGGTCAATGGGGTATCCGACTGAGCGTTGGTGGTGAACACGGCCGTCTCGCCGGGGAGAATAAAGACACCCTGCGGCTGGGGGTTGATCACGGGAGTGGCGGGGATCGTCGTGAATTGCCAGAAATTACCCCGGATCGCGAAGGGATTTCCATTATTCGAATGCGTTGTTTCGACTCGCCAGTAGTAGGTTTTATTATTCAGGAGAGTTCCCGGATTGGCAGTAGTCGCCGCTCCGACATCCGCCAGCAACGGCATGGTCAACATGTTGGGCTCGTTGCCGAGAAAGACTTTGTAGGTGGCTACATCATTGACATCGAGGGGCGGATCCCAACTGAGCTGGGATGTAATCGGAACCAGCGTCGCTCCATGGGCGGGGGCGGGATTGCTTGCCGCTTGGCGATGGATTGTGGAGGAATACATGCCGGGAATAATGTCCAAGGCAATACCAGGACCCGACCATCCGACATAGAGGTTGTCGCTTCCTTCCCATTCCCGCATGATCGATTCCAGATAAATCACCTGACCCTGGACTAGAGCGATCGGGACGGAATTTTGTACGCCCGGAAACTCGGTCCAACTGGGCGGGGAAAGGGCACAGTTGGTCAGCACCTCGGCGATCTTGACCTTGGTATCCGGCCATCCCTCGGCACTCAGAAACAACTGGCTCTGGTCGTCGCTGCAGATATAAAATGTGTAGAAGCCCGTTGTCGGCACCGTGACATATCCGTATTGCCGCACATTATAGTGATCCGCCCAATCGCGAAGTCCGGCAAACGAGGTGAATTCATAGCTCAGATCCGGATGGAAGGGATATTTGGGGCTTTCGTATAAGGGCTGGAAAACCGACGCATCTCCTGTCACGGTATTCCGCATGTTCTGCCAGACCTCATACACAACCAATCCCTTTCCTCCGGCCTGGACCACAGTCATGGGCGCCAATGCCATTACGATCATAATCATACAGAATTTTTTCATGTTTTGGGTCCTCCGATAAAATGGTGACTTGTTATGGTTAGTTACGAAGGGTCGTCAGATCATGGTTACGGCCCTCCGATCCGGGTAAGCGCGAAACCCACCCCGCCAGTAGCGGGGTGGAAAAACCGGCGCTATACGATTTGCCGGATGAGGATCCAGCGGAAAAGTGAATAAATGACAAGTACAAGAAAAGAAGAGCTTTATATGCTTGATAGTTTGATGAAACGATAACTCCCACAGGCCCCCCCGAAAGGACCTCTTGCCCCATCGCTTCCAACTCATCAGCCACCCTCTATGTGGTGAAAAACCGACACTTGGTGCTGATCCTGATACTCCAGTAATCATTATAGGACTCTGGAGGGGGGTTGTCAATACAGAAAACAGGTTTTTTTGAACAAATGATCAGCGGAGGGCTGGCTTGAGGGCGTCCTTGGCGCGGGAAACAAAGACAAAGGACATTCCGCGGCGGGCCTCTTTGGGGACCTCGACGAGGTCTTTTTTGTTGCGCTGGGGCAGGATGACGGTGGTGATTCCGGCTCGTTTGGCGGCCAGGATCTTTTCCTTGAGGCCGCCAATGGGCAGGATGAGCCCTTTGAGGGTGATCTCGCCGGTCATGGCGACGAGGGGTTGGACGGTCCGGTCGGTAAGCAGAGAAACCAGAGAGGTGAAGATGGCAATGCCGGCGCTGGGGCCGTCCTTGGGAACGGCGCCGGCGGGGACATGGATGTGGAAGTCGGATTTTTTGAAGCGGTCGGGGTTGATTCCGAGTTCGGTTGCGATGGACCGCACAACGGTAAAGGCGGCCTGTGCGGATTCCTTCATGACATCGCCGATGTGGCCGGTGAGGGTCAGGGCACCCTTGCCGGGGATGGCGACGGACTCAACGAAGAGCAACTCGCCGCCGACGGGGGTCCAGGCCAGACCGGTGGCGACGCCGGGGGTACTGGTCCGCTGGGCCAGCTCGGAGTCGAAGCGGCGGGGGCCGAGGATTTTGTGCAGGGCGGCCGGTTCGACGGTGACAGCGGCGCGGGAACGGCCCTTGGCGACGCGGGTGGCGATGGAGCGGCAGACGGAAGCGATTCCGCGTTCGAGATTGCGGACGCCGGCTTCGCGGGTGTAGTCGTGGGTGATGCGGTCGATCGTCGTGTCGGAGATCCGCAGACGGGCCTTAGACAATCCGTTTTCCTTGAGCTGGCGCGGGATCAGATAGCGTTTGGCGATCTGGAGCTTTTCGCGGTCGGTGTAGCCGGGCAGCTCGATGATCTCCATGCGGTCTTCCAGTGCGGGGGGGATCGGCTCGGTGGAGTTGGCCGTGCCGATGAACATGACATCGGCCAGGGTGAAGGGCTGGTCGAGGTAATGATCGGTAAAGGAGTCGTTCTGCTGCGGGTCGAGGACCTCCAGCAGGGCCGAAGCGGGGTCGCCGCGAAAATCCTGGCCGATCTTGTCCATCTCGTCGAGCATGAAAACTGGATTGCGGACGGAGCACTTCTTGAGCTCCTGGAGGATGCGGCCGGGCAGGGCGCCGATGTAGGTGCGGCGATGGCCGCGGATGTCGGCCTCGTCGCGGATGCCGCCCAGGGAGATGCGGACAAACTTGCGGCTCATCGCGCGGGCGATGGATTGGCCCAGACTGGTCTTGCCGACGCCGGGCGGGCCGACAAAGCACAGGATGGGGCTTTTGCCCTTGGGATTCAGTTTGCGGACGGCGAGGAACTCGAGGATGCGGCGTTTGACTTTTTCAAGGCCGAAGTGGTCGCGGTTGAGGATGCGTTCGGCGCGGCGGATATCAAGGGAATCTTCGGTGCTGCGGGACCAGGGCAGGTCGCACATCCAGTCCAGATAGGTGCGGATGACGCCGTATTCGGGAGTTCCCAGAGGGATTTTTCCGAGACGGTCCAGCTCTTCGCGGGCGGCCTTTTCGACCTTGTCGGGCATGGCGGCCTTTTTGATTTTTTCCTGGAGCTCGGCGATTTCCTGCGTTCGTTTGTCGGCTTCGCCCAGTTCGGCCTGGATGGCCTTGAGTTCTTCCTGGAGGAAGTATTCGCGCTGGGATTTGTCGATGGAGTCGCGGATCTGGCCCTGGATCTTGTGGGACAGCTCCAGGACCTCGAGCTGGTTGGCCAGGGCGACGGAGATGCGTTCGAGCCGCTTGTTGGAGTCGGTCTGTTCGAGGAGGGCCTGCTTTTCGGGGACGGGGATGGCCAGCGTGGCCGAGAGAAAGTCGGCCAGGGCGGAGGCGTCGTCGATGGATTCCAGAAGGTTGGCGGCCTCGTCGGGGACATTGGGGCTCAGGTGGATGACGCGGGTGGCGATGGCCTTGACATTCATCATCAGGGCCAGGAGCTTTTTGGACCGCTTGACGGTGACTTCGAGCGGCCGGACGCGGGCCTTGATGTAGGGCTTGACGCCGATGAATTCGACGACCTTAAAGCGGGCGATGGCGTGGACGATGACATTGAGCGAGCCCTGGGGCATCTGGATGATCTTGAGGACGGAGGCGGCGGTGCCGACGCGGTAGAGGTCGTCGGGGCCGGGGTCCTCGGTGTCGGAGTTTTTCTGTGCGACCAGGCCGAAGATGGTCTGGTGGGGGACGACATCCTTCATGAGCTGCTTGCTGCGAGAGCGGCCGATGGCCAGGGGCATGACGGTGCCGGGAAAGGCCACCGCGCTGCGGATGGGCAGGATGGCGATGGTGGCCGGCAGCGCAAAGGGACGGTTGCCGTCTTCGGGCTTGAAGGGCTCGGGCGCGTCGGCGGAATCGACCTCGACCATTTCATGTAATTTCAACGCAGGATCCATTACGCTCCTATCGGCTTGGGGGCCAAGCCCGGGATCTTTTAAATATTCAATTTCCGTTTTTCAATATATTTGGGGGATTGAGTACAGATTTTCAACGAACGGGAAAATCCACCCCTTGCACATTCTACTCGAATATTATTGTAAAAGCTATAAAAAAGCGCGGCGCTGAGGATTGGGGTGTGGCCCGATTTCCTGGCGATGAATTGAATAACCCCCGGCATAAAAACCGGGGGCTTTCATGCGGAATCCATCGTATTGTATCCGGCCGCGGTTACTGGCAGGGGGCTAAGCTGGTGCACTTGAGCCAGTTGGCGGCGAAGACGGCAAAATCGGCGAGGTTGACCCAGCAATCGTCGTTGAAATCGCCGAGAGGCGCCAGGTACCCGGGCGTGCCCTTGGCGGCGGCGCACGGGGTGGCATAGACATTGATCTGCACCGTGTCGGTGGTGGTCGTATCGCCGTCAAAACCCGAAAGCTGGAAGACATAATTGCCCACGGCGGGCAGGACCAGGGTGATGTCGGCGACATTGGCCGGATCGAGGGTGACAGTCGCGGGGCCGCTGACCTGCGTCCAGAGAATATCCAGTCGGCCGGCCGGCAGCCCGTCATCGGTCACCGTGCCGTCAAGAACGACGGTGGCGGTCGCCGGATTTCCGGCATTGTTCAGCCAGAGATACTGCTGAGGTCCGGCCTCCACCTGGGGCACTCCATTGTTGGCATTGAAGGACCACAGGTCACCGGGCAACTCGACCGTCGGCTTGCCGGGTTCGGAGTCAAAGCAGTTGACGAGCCAATAGTAGATCTTGAACTGTTCCAGGGGGGCCGGCAGGGTGATGCAGGTGTCGGTGATTTGGGAGGCGATCCGGGTCAAACCATAGTTGGCAAGCAGTTCGTTGGGTTCGGTGGATCCGAAATAAACATCGGACTTGATCACCGTGCCGGGCTCGTTTGGTTCGGGGTTGGTCCAGCACAGGGTCTTGAGCGAGGTCGAGACGATCGACTCGTGGGCCGGAACGGGGGCCTTGGCCCGACGGCCGAGGGAATCGAGGATAAATCCATTCAGAAATGTCTCATTCCAGCTTGAGTTGGGGGCGTTGTTGTTGTCCACCAGGCGGATCACGACACTCCCGACGCCGTCCGACTTGAAGGTAAAGGTGGCCATGGCGGGGAAATCGCCCACGGGCCCCCAGGTTTGCTGGAGACCTTCTATCACGCGGCGGCCGGAGCTGAGGGCGTCAGACACGGTAATATTGATCGTCGGCTTGGCGTCGCTGGTGTTGCCGTCATGGTGGAAGGTGGTGATCTGATAGAGGCCGGCCTTGAGATCGGTGAAGGTCAGGTTGAACGCGCTGGAGCTTTTGACGGCATCCCACAATACCAACGGGTAATCCCCGGAGGGCTTGTTGCCGCGTTGCCTCCAATCGCAGATGCCGACCTCGGCGGTGAACGAGGGGTCAAAATCGGCCGAGAGGGTGGTCGTTCGGGTGACGCGGCTAACCTGGGCCGGTTCGGACCAGCCGACCCATCCGGACTGGACACCTGCGGCGTCCTGCTGGCCCATATCGACCTTCAGAGGCGTGGCGTAGGCGGTGACGGCCGTCAGGAGGCACAGTACGGTCCCGGTGAGGCGATTTTGGGTACTCATGGCAGAATTCCTTAACTTATGAAATCGAGGTTACACTACCAGAAAGAATCGGAATTGTCAAGCTCGAATCCAGAATTCGGGAGTTTAGCGGGGGCAGGTCGGGAAACGGCCGAAAGGGAATTCTTGACGGGCGGGGCGGGGGTTCTACAATGGTGGTTTTGGCAGGCAACCAAAACCAAACGCAATGGGCAGGGAATCCGAATGGATGAGGCGAAACGGGACCGCGGCTGGGCCGCGGCGGGGCTGACGCGGCGGGGCTTTTTGCGGGGGACGGCCGGAGCGGCGGGGCTGCTGGCCCTGGGAGCGGCGGGCCAAACATGGGCGGCGGGGGAGGGGGACTGGCAGGCGAAGGTGGAGGCGGCGCTGCCGGGCAAGGCGCCGGTTGCAGCGAAGCGGGCGAGGAAGCTGCTGATTTTTGACCTGAATGTCGGCTACGGCGGCCACGGGTCGATCCCGACGGCGAATTTTGCGTTCACGCGGATGGGGGAAAAGACGGGGGCGTTTACCACGGTGATCAGCAAGGACCCGGCGGTGTTCGGAGCCGAGAACCTGCGGCAATTTGATGCGGTGTTTTTCAACAACAATGTCGGCAATCTCTTCGAGGATCCCACGCTGCGGCAGAATCTGATCGACTTTGTCTATAGCGGCGGCGGTTTGATGGGGGTGCACGGGACAACGGTGGCCTTTACGCGATGGACCGAGGGAGCCGCCGAAGACTGGCCGGAGTTTGCGGTAATGCTCGGGGCGCGGGGGGCCAACCACCGGGCGGCCGACGAGCGAGTGATGGTTCGGCTCGATGATCCGGGGCATCCGGTGGTCGCGGCGTTCGGCGGCAAACCGTTCGAGTACCGCGACGAGTTCTTCCGATTCCAGGAGGCGTATTCTCGGAACCGCGACCGCGTATTGATGAGCATCGACATCGAGAAGTCGGATCTCAAGCAGGGCAAGGATCTGGGCAGTTGCTTCCGCGAGGACGGCGATTATGCTCTGGCGTGGGTGCGGCAGTACGGGCGGGGGCGGGTGTTCTATTGCACGATCGCGCACAACCCGGCGGTGTTCATGGACTCGAAAATGCTGGAATTATATCTGGCGGCGACGCAGTTTGTGCTGGGTGATCTGGCCGCACCAACGACACCCAGCGCCAAGCTGACCGAGCCAGTCCGGGCGCAGGATAAACTGGGATGGCGGGTGGCGTTGTCGGTGCCGGCGGGCGAGGAAAGCTCGCTCTTTGAAGCGATCGATCGGGCCGCGGAGTTTGGGTTGCTGGCTGTTTCGGCCAACTACGGTATGAAGGTCAGCAAAGAACTTCCCATGCAATTCAGCGCACAACTCAGCGACGATCAGCGGCGAACGATCCGGCTCAAGCTTGATGCAGCGTGTGTGCGGTTGCTCTCTTGTAGAATCGATGCGCTAGGCGGCAATGAGGCCGAACTTCGCCGCACATTTGACTTTGTCCGCAAGATGGGCATCGAGACGATTATTGCCAAGCCGTCAGCGGACAATTCCGGTATTGTGGCTGCACTGAGTAAGGAATTTGACATTCGGGTCGTTCCGGATGACAAGGCCGCCTCCGGCAAATCGCCGATTCACATCATCGAAGCGTCGCGAGGCGCCGCCAGGGCCGAGATCGTCGCGGCCGTCGAACGCATCAACCAACTCAGCATTCAACAGGCACAGAAAGGACTTCCATGAGCTTTTCGAATCATAGACTAAAGATCGGAAATCGTACGATAACCCGGCGGCAATTCCTGCAGGGTGCGGCCGCGGCCTCCGGCGGGATCGCGCTGCCGTGGATCATTCCCGGCTGGGCCCTCGGGGCCGACGGGGCCAAACCCGCCAGCGAGCGGCT
>Ga0209777_10008624_pt1 | contig 11128 bp, 12 predicted proteins | sample FrelakmetHBP12HB_FD_187147 | JGI IMG/M metagenome (GOLD analysis project Ga0209777, IMG submission 187147) | Freshwater lake sediment microbial communities from the University of Notre Dame, USA, for methane emissions studies -HBP12 HB (SPAdes)... | ecosystem: Environmental > Aquatic >...
GAATATGCCAAGTATTTTTTTATGTTTCATACTAACCTCCAAATGATTTCCTTATTTATATAACGTCAAATAACGAAAATAGTTATGGTTAATGGAAAGCAGTTTTTCTACCCAGGCGGAAAGCGAAAAGGACGGCAATAACCGCCCCGATGCTGATCAAGGTGTAGGTAGCCCAGCCGGGAAAAGCGGATTTGGGAGCGAAACGAAATGAGCCGGCGGGGGACCAATCACTGCTATTGTGGGCAGCATCAACTGCTTTTACTCTCCAGTAATAGACAACTCCTTTTTTAAACTTTAGATTATCGCTCTTAGAGATAAGGCGCTCCGAATTTTCCAGTCCGGTCTTATCCAACAGAGGGGATGTAAAATCAAGATTTTTGGATATTTGCAGGTTATAAGTGACCGGAGAGCTGAGGCTGGAAACGGCCTGCCAGCTAAAGCGGATGGGGAACTCTACCGGGCTGTCATTGGGCGGCAACGCCATCGCGGGGACAGAGGGCACACTGATATAGAAAACCGAGGCGGGCGACCATTCACTCACATTATTGGCGCCGTCAATAGCTTTAACTCTCCAGAAATATGGAGCGTTCTTAAAATCAGCGGCTAGAGTCTCATTAGCGGTCAGGGTGTATTGAGAGTCTATGAGGCCGACTTTATGGAGCACCAGGGTGGCAAAGTTCTGGTCCGAAGCAATATCAAGGTCGTAAGTGACCGGAACGCTGACATCCTTAACGTCGAGCCAGTCAAAATAGGCTTCCGCCCGGGTGAGTGAGCCATTGGCGGGGAGGAGAAGAGAGGGAACTGCGGGAGGCACCATTTCTACTGTGAAAGGCAGCTCCCGGGTGGAAGTGCCGTCACTGACAGAGATGATATGCTTGCCACTGTTGCCTGTAGGAACAGTGATAGTTACGGTAAAATCGCCGTTATTATCAGCAGAGGTGGTGGCAATGGGGTTGTCGTCATATTTCATAGTAATATCAGCGCCGGGTTTAAAGCCGCCGCCGTGAATGGTTAGGTCGCCGCCAACGGAGCCGGTGCTTTCGCTCAGCTTAGCGCCGGCGGTGACGGTGAAGCTGGTGTCACTGTTATTGCCGGTATCGTCCTGGGCTTTGACAGCATAGGAAATTGGTTTTACATCCGGGACATTGAATTCAATTTCAAAGCTACCGAATTTATCGGTGGTAGCCGTGGCTACATTGAGAGAGCCGAAGATGACATTAACCTTACTCGAAGAGGCAAAACCTGTCCCCTTGATATTCAGCGAGTCCCCGGGGCCAGCGGAATCCAGGTTAAGCTTTATCTCGGCAAGCACCTTGTACTCCACTTCAGCGGAATTTGCCTGGTCGTTGGAGGCGGAGATTTTGTGCAATCCGCCGGGACTGGGAGGAATAATAAAACTGCGGACGAATTTTCCGGTAGACGAAGCCGCTACCGTACCGATTTTCTGCTTATCCGGATTATAGTAGTAAAGCGTGACGGTGGAATTGACATAGAAGCCGGAGCCATTGATATTAACGGAGTTTCCTGAGGGACCTTCGGCGGTGTCTAAAGTCAACGCAGTGGCATCAACGGTAAAGGAATTTTTGGCAATCACCGAGGATGTTGTAGTATCAGTCCTAACCTCAACCCAGTGCTGTCCGGCGGAGGTGTTCGCGGAAACGTTGAAATTGACACTGAAAATGCCTCCCGATGGAACAACAAGAGGACTAACGTCTATTTCCCGGGTATCAAAGAAAATATGGATATTATCTCCTTCATAAGAGTTGAAGACGGTGCCGCTGATGCTGACGGTAGTGCCGACAGCTCCGGAGGAGGGGACAAGTGTGACAACCGGCGCCGCGACAACCGGCAGGGACGGCGTGAAAACCGCTAATAATAGCGCAACGATAGCCAGCACAATGAATAAATTATGGTATCTTAGACAGCGGATAACATTTATCATGCCAACCTCCTCAAAAAGGAGATTCATTGCCTGGCCCAGCGGCTTTCCCTTCTTCGACTCCTTTCACATTATCAGTCTTTTCCTGGCGCCACGACTCGGATTATAGGTACCGGCGAAGTTATCGAGGGTATCCTTGTTGATGAGCCAGGTGTTATGAATCTTATTAGCCGGGATGTCACCCTGGCGGCAGAGTCGTTTGACCGTTTCCGGGTGTACTTTAAGGCGGCGGCTGGCCTCCAGGACGCTTAGATAGTTATCCAATATCGGCATAGACTCTACCAACCACGTATTATTAAATAATGCTTTATCAAAGCAATTATAACAATTGAGACTACAAATGTCAAGAGTGTAAAAAATGGACAATTACGAATTGACAAAGTAGAACATATGTACTATTCTTGTCCTGTTTGGTGTTTAAGAGGTGCGCTATGGTTTTGGAGACGCGTGAGAATGGCGGAGATAACCTGGAAGAAGAGACAGAACCAGCCCTTCAGAATGACCCTGACCTGAAGCCGGAATATTGCCACTATAAGGATGAAGGATGCGAGTATGCGCAGTCATGCCTGGAATGTCCCTATCCCCAATGCCTTTACGATGAACCGCGGGGCAGGCAGCAGTGGCTGAAAGAACTGCGCAACAAGGAGATAAACAAACTCTTTTCCGTCGGCTGGAAGGTCAAAGAACTGGCGCTGCTTTTCGGGATAAGCCAGAGAACGATACAGAGAGCGCTTAAAGAGAATTTTAGTGACAAGTAACTAGTTAGGAGCGGGGGAAAACGATGAATGACTTATTGATTTCACAGCTGGCCCGAACGGAACTGGACAGGATAAAGGGGTATAAAGAACTGCTCGATTTTTACTACGGGCGGCAATGGGAGGGAAAAGGGAGGCGGAACGAAAGGCGTCTGACATTCAATTACGCCAAAGTCTTTATCGAGAAAGTGACCTCCTATTTGATGGCCGGTGTTAGCTTCACTGTCGACCCGGCAGAAGACTCGGACAAAGCGAGAGACAACGCCCGCAGGGCAGAAGCGGCGCTCAATAAAGTCTACAGCGAGAATTACATGGAGCAACTTGACCTGGAGACGGAAATAGACGGGGCGGTGCTGGGGGACGCCTGCTATAAAGTAATCTGGGACGCGGCAGAAAAGAGGGTAAGGGTGACGGCACCCGATATCCAGGGCATCTACGCCTGGAGCCTGGGTGATGATATGTCCCGTTTATGGCGCATCGCGTCAAGATACCAGCTAACCCAGGACGAGGTGGAATACCTTTATGGTGTGAAGCCTAAGAACAAAACCGCCACGATAGCAGAGCTGTGGACGGACCGTGACTTCGAGCTGTATCTGGACAACGCGCTGCTGGAAGCCAAACCCAACCCCTACGGATTTATTCCCTTTGTGCTTTTTCCCAACCTGCGCGAGCCCAAGAAATTCTGGGGGGTTTCCGATTTGCCGCAGATAATGGAGAGCCAGCGGGAGCTGAACCGCGCCATGAGCCAGCTGTCCCGCATACTGGAGCTATCAGGGAACCCGATAGCCGTGCTGGAAAACGTGGAGGAGTCCGAGGATATCGCCGTCAAACCGGGGGCGGTGTGGAACATACCGGAGGACGCCAAAGCCTATTTACTGGACCTGCTGCAGGGGGGTGGCGTCAACCTTCATATTAATTATATCGACCTGATTTACCGCGCCCTGCACGACCTGTCGGAGTCCCCGCGGTCAGCGTTCGGCGGGGTAGAGCGGAGCATGTCCGGGGTAGCCCTGGAAATAGAGTTGCAGCCGCTGCTGCAAAAGGTGAGACGCAAGAGGATTATCCGGACAGCCGCGTATAACCGGCGCAACGAGATGATTCTGAAGCTGCTGGAAAAGTGCGGCGGCGACAACTTCGGCAGTTCACCGAGTGGAGGGAGATTAAAAGTAGTGTGGGGGCCGGTACTGCCCAGAGACATGGAGACAAGGGTCAACAACGAGCAGGTGATGGTGCAGACGGGGATACACTCCCGGAGGACGGCGATGGGGGAGGTGGGCGTGGCAGACCCGGATTACGAGTTCCAGAAATGGCTTCAAGAGAGGGAGTCGATTCTCAAGATGAATAAAGAGCTCAATGCCAAACCAAAGGGGAACGGAGCGAGAGAGGGAGCTTTACCGACACTCACGGAAGGCATGTAGAGCAAAAAGCGGGAGGACATGTATGGAAGAAGAACAGAGACAAGCGGAAGAGGTCGAGGCCACCATAAGCGAGAGCGACAGTTTGAAACTGGAGAACGAGACGTTAAAACGCGAGCTGAAGTCCAGGAAAGACGCCATCAACGGACTGGAGAAAGCGATTGCGGGCAAGGACAATGAAATAACGACGGTTAAGCAATCGATGGAAGAAACCAGACAGAAGCTGGACGAAATGAGCCAGACTTAACCGAAAGCCGTAGCCGCTTACAGGGAGCTCGTAACGCAGGCGAATCCCGGCCTGGTAAGCGAGATGATCAAAGGAGAGACAATCGAGGCAATAAACGAGTCGGTAAAAAGCGCGAAGGCGCTGGTGGAAAGGGTAAAGCAGGAGATGAGAGCGGAAAACGCCAGGGTGAGAGTGCCGGCGGGCGCGCCGCAAAGAACGCTCCCGGACCTTTCGGCTTTATCGGCGAGGGAGAAGATTAAATACGCCATGGAAGGGAAGGGATAAAGGGAAGTAACAAGTAGCAAGTAACAAGGAAGAGAAGAAAGGGAAAAGGAGACAGGATTCCCGCTCCCGTATCAAGTACGGGACAAGTTTGGCGGGAATAACAAGGGTAAAGGTAAGGGCAATGAGATTACCGCGCCTCCCGACTATGGTCGGGATGGCTCGCAATGACAAAAGAAAAAAAGATAAATACAGGAGGCAAATTAATATGGCAATGACATTAGCGGAGGCAGCCAAACTATCAAACGACTTACTGATGCAGGGGGTGGTGGAGACCATCGTCAAAGACTCACCGGTCTTACAGCGGCTCCCTTTCATCGAAATTGTCGGCAACGGGCTGACGTATAACCGGGAAAACACGCTGCCCAATATCGATTTTTATGATGTGGGCGATACCTGGACGGAGTCGACGCCGACTTTCACACAAATGACGGCTAACCTGAAAATCATGGGTGGGGATGCCGATGTAGACAACTTCCTCAAGGCTACCCGCAACAATATCCAGGACCTGGAGACGGCCGTCGTCGAGTTGAAGGCCAAGGCGCTTCAGCAAAAATTCGAGGAAACCTTTATTTACGGTGACAGCTCCGTCAACGCCAAGCAATATGACGGGCTCAAGAAGCTCATTAATACCGGCACGGCAGGCAGCCAGGTAATCGCCATGGGCGCTACCGGAGCTACACTAACCCTGCCTAAGCTGGACGAGCTTATCGATGCCGTAAAAGGCGGCAAGCCGGACATGCTGCTGATGAGCCGTCGTTCACGGCGGAAAATCAACGCGCTGGTAAGAGCGGCCGGCGGCATGACCGATACCGACCGCGACCAGTGGGGGAACTTCGTGCAACTATGGGACGGCGTAATAATCGGCGTTAACGACTGGATACTCGATACGCACGTTCTGGCCGGCAGTGTTGAGACCGCCACTACCGGGGGCGCCTGCTCCACTATCTACGCCATACAGTTAGGGGAGGGGGCTCTCTGCGGACTGACCAGCCCGGGATATCTGCAGGCTGAGCCAATCGGTTCACTGGAGACCAAGGACGCCTCCAGGACCAGGGTGAAGTGGTACGTATCCCTGGCCCTGTTCAGCACGATAAAAGCGGCAGCCCTTATCGGCGTGCAGGACTAAAGTTTACATAATAAATAACCGGGGTCCTTCCCGGGAAGGACCCCTCACGGGAGGTAAAAATGGAAAGACGAGAATCAGCAAGATGGCTCTGCCGGTTTATGCTGAGCAAATACCGGGAGGACATTGAGAAATACCGCGGCAACGAAGTGGAATTCCGGAGGCTTTTTAAACCTTACGAGGTCATCAGCGGGGAGGGCAACTGCCTGCTTAACACCGGTATCGACGAAATGTGGGACCTGGTTTGCGGAGACTCCGCCAATCACTTTACCAACGCGACGGCGCAGATAGGGGTGGGGGACAGCAACACGGCGGCCAGCGCCACGCAGACGGACTTACAGGCGGCCACCAACAAGACTTACAAGGGCATGGATGCCAGCTATCCCACATCGACGACACAGAAGGCAACCTTCAAAGCAAGCTTTGGAGCGAGCGATGCCAACTACACCTGGAACGAGTGGGTGGTAAAACAGGGGACGAGCGGGAAGTGCCTGAACCGCAAAGTGGAAAACCTGGGCACGAAATCCGGCGGCACCTGGACAATACAGGTGGATATAACCTTAGCCTAGTGACAGGAGACGGCAGCGATGCAAGTTCAGAAGGTAACCGACCCGGCTAAAATAGTCTCAGACCCCGTGCTGCTGGCAGCGCTGGCAAGACAGGGCGTAGACCAAGACTGTGTGGAACTGTGGCACGACTACGCACCGCGCTCACGGGGAAAGGGATATTCGCCGTACAGTAAGCTCTATAGAGACTTGAATTCCAGCAGGCAGTTCATGGTGGTCAGCGGGCTGCCGATGGTCGATGCTTACGGACAGGGTCATGAGCTAACCTGGCGGGATAAGAACGGCACTATAGAAAACGGCAACAATATTTTTCACGCTGTCGTTCAAGGAAACGACACCAGACTAATTGCTTTAAACGACCAGCCTGCGCCAGGGCTTCAACTGGCAGGCCAGACAGACGGGGCAAAGAAAGATGACGAAGTTACCTTTCATCCGCAGCTGTATATCGGAGGAGTGGAGGTGTTGCCGGTCTCCTCCGCGCCGAAGCTCTTGGAGACCGACCCGGTAAATTCAGGCTATCACAATAATGTGCTGGAATGGGACTACGTGGCCTGCCGGCGGCGGCTAAGGATAATTGAGGGGCGGTTCCTGGGGTCGTGGGTATTTACGGCGGATCCGCACGACGATGTATTGATAAGGTATAACCAGCGGGGCAGTTTACGGCTGCGTCTTCAGTATACCAGGGGTGGAGACGAGGAATTCATCCCGAAGGGCTATTTTGAAGGGAGAGAGCTGCCGGTTATCATTTCGGATAGCGCCACGTTCTACCCGGACGCTAACCCGGAAAGCACCAGCGTCGATGGCCATGTCTATCATTCCACAGGAGGAATGGGGACAGGTGTGAGCTGGTTAACACTGACAGGCGCGGCTGGCAGCGCTTTCGATGATGCGTCGAACACAGCCATGGCTATGGGGATGTACGCCGATAATGTCAGCAGCAAGTGGCGGATTATTTACCGGAGCATATTTCTCTTTAACACATCTTCTCTGCCCGATGACGCCGCTATTTCGGCGGCGACATTATCGTTTTATGGTTACTCAAAACTGGATAACCTTTCCGTCACCCCCAATATCAATGTCTACTCGTCCAATCCGGCTTCCAGCACAGGACTAGCAGCGGCCGATTTCCATAGCCTGGGCGCTACGGCTTTTTGTGATACCCCGAAAACTTATGCCAGCTGGTCGACGGCCGGATACAACGATTTCAGCCTTAACGCCTCCGGCATCGCCAGCATTTCCAAAACAGACGTCAGCAAATTCGGCACCAGAAATGCCAACTACGATGTCGCCAATACATCACCAACCTGGTCAAGCGCCAACGGCAGCAACGCACAGTCTTATACTGCCGAGAAGGGCACTGGCTACAAGCCCAAGCTGGTGGTGACTTATACAGCGGGGGAACAAAAAACCGCCGCTGACAGCGGCGCCGGGACGGAATCGATTGCTATCAGGACGCTGGAAGGTACTGACCAGGCTTCGGGCGGAGAGGCGGGGTTGGCGGCGACGGCGGTACTGGCCAGCGACGAAGGAAGCGGGAATGAGATAGGTGGGCTGTTGCAATCATATAACAGCAGCGACCAGGGCATCGGCGCCGATAGTCTGAAGTTATTATCAGAAAAAGCGGGTGGTGAAATGAGACTGCACGGCCAGCAGAGCCAGGTCGCGCTACCGCATAAGGAGGTAAGGAAATGAATTTGACGGGAATGATCGCGCTGGTCAGGAACGACCTGCATGATGAAGAAGAGGCCAATTACCGGTGGACGGACGCCGAACTTACGCGGCAAATCAACCGGGCGGTGGGGGAGCTATCCGAGAGTTTGCCCTTGCCAGCCAAAGCGACCCTGCCCACGACCGCCGGGTCGTGGGAGATGGATATATCAAGCTTAAGCGACCGGATAATGGTGGCTGCCGTCGAATACCCGGCGGGCGAGGCGCCGCTTAGTTACCAGCAGTTTTCCATCTGGGGGGACACGCTGACTATCACGAGCGGCAGCCAGACGGATGGCACCAACTGTAACGTTTATTACGGGGTAAGACATACGCTGGATAGCGAAGGCTCGACGGTGCCGGAAAAATATGAAGATTTGGTGGCTGAGGGCGCCTGCGGTTATGCGGCTATCGAACAGTCCATCTTCGTCATCAACCGGGTAAATGTGGGGGGCGCGGTAACGCCGGGAGCACTGCTGGAGTGGGGCAACCAGAAGCTAAAAAATTTCCGGCAGGAATTAAGAAGGCTGGGGCGGAGGAACCACGTTAGGAGCAGCCTGTTGTTCAACCCGGAGTCGGCATAGCTCTTAAGCTTATATGTACAGGGAGGAAAGATGCGTACATTGAGTTCATCGCTGCTGGCAGCCCAACAACAGGGAACGGTAGTACCTTATATAAAAATTAAGGCGGTAAATAAAACCGCGGGGGTAAACAGGTACGACTGGTCACGGCTTTACGATGGTTCCGAGGACGACTACTTTCACGGGCTGACGATCTCCGGCGACGGCTCATTGATAAAAGTAAGGATAACGCTGCCCGGAGATTACAATAAGCTCTACCGGCAGCGCATTATCAGTTCCGGCACGGGGAGCGATTACAGTCAGTGGACCTACACCGGGCAGTATGGCGCCATCGTGACCGCGGCGGCGTCGTTGGGAGCGGAGGTATCGATATTCTGGATAAAGTCCAACCGGGAAATCAGGCGTATCAAGAGCACTGACTACGGCGCGAACTGGGGGAGTCCGGAGCTTATCGACTATTCACCCAGCACGGCAATTTACGGTCTGGCGGCGGCTTACAAGCCCAACGGCGACCTGGCGATCTTCTTCGCTGACCAGTCCGTCCTCTACGTGAAAAAGTGCCTCAGCGGGACGTGGCAAACAAAAGTAGCCTGGGACAAGACGACCGGCGACCTATCAGGAGCGGGGTGCGTTTATGGCAGCGACTGGAACCTGATGATTACCGGCAAGGATACGGCGGGAAACTATAAGCTCTGGAGCCTGGTCTACGGGGACGGCAGGGACGTTAGTATCGGAACCTGGTCAGCGCTGAAAGAGCTGGCATCGGCGCCGGCGGGCGGGAATTTCGAGTATAAACAGCCGTTCCTCAATAAAACGGATGTTTACCGCTGTTTCTTTGTTGAAAAGTACACCGGAAGTGAAGCTTACAGTCGGCCTTTTCACACATATACCGTTCCAGGCACCAGTTTTTTGGACGGTCTCTGGAGAGAGCCAGCGCCATTTAATTTATCTTCCGAGTACGGACTGGCCATGGCGCATGATAGCAATTACGGTTGGCTGGCCAACCCCGATGGTGTCTGGAGGACGTCGCTGAATTTCCAGGACCTCGAAGTAACAGAAGATGTCATCGGCGTAAGGCAGGAACTGGACAAGGCCACGGGAAATCTCACCGTAGAACTGCGTAATGACGACGGAAGGTACGCGTCTCCCGGGCAGGGCACCTTAGAAGCTCTAGATAAAGGCTGCCAGCTGGAGTTCAGTCCCGGCTACATTACAGCTAGCGGCGCCGAGTACAGCGAGGGACAGAGTTACTGTCTGGAATCGTTCGAGCATACCAGCGCCGGTGGGAAAGCGAGTGTGCTTTTGCGGGCACGGGATGGGTGGGGAGCTTTAAGCGACTGGCGGGCAAGGTACCAGTTCCGCTGGAACAAGACCACCGATGAGGCGAGCGTTAAAGATATTATCAGTGCGGTACTGGCGCGGGCGGGGCTAAAACTGGAAATAAAATCGCAGTCGGCATTGATAACCGCATTTTACCCGGATTTCACGGTAAATCCGGACGATGACGGGAAGAGTATGATACAGAAGCTGCTGCAATTCGTGCCCGATGAAATATTCATCGAGGGCAACCAGGCCTGTCTGGTAAATCCACAGGCGGACGACAACGCGGTTTACAGTTACGGGTTAGAACATGTCATTACCGGGGGGCGCTATCGCCAGGGAGCGATGAAAATTAACCGGGTGCAGGTAGAAGGGCTCGATACCGGCGGCGCCATGATTCTGGCGGAAAGATTCAACTGGGGCGAGGCGGAAAGGTTTCATGACCGTCTGCAGCATATAGTGGATAGGAATTTAAACACCGTGGCGGAAGCCCAGCAACGGGGGGACGCTTATTTAAGAGAAGCGGAGATAGAAGCGGAAAGCGGCGCGATAATCATTCCGGTGAACTGCGGGCAGCAGATGTATGACGTCATAGCGGTAACAGATACGCGGGCGGGACTGGATGCAGTTGATAAAAGAGTGCTGGGCATCACTCTGGTATATCAACCGGCGCGCGGCGAATACTTCCAGCGGCTGGAGCTGGGAGGGGTATAGGCGGTCAGAAGGGGAGTAAAGCAATGAGTTTACGTAAAGCGGAGTTGAGGAGTTTCAATTCGGTCAATTATACGGCGACGGTCCGCCTGACCAGTGGCTATAAGGTCTACTTGGAAGATGTGGCGGTGGCGAGGAATCTGCCTTCGGCGGAAATGGTGGCGGGGCGCAAAGTGGCTGTAATCTTTTTCGATGATAATAATCCCAGGGAGTCGGTCGTGGCGGCCGTTTACATTTGATTTCTGATTTTATGAAGTTTTTCCACAATTTCCTCTGTGGTCAGTTTTGGGTGCTGTACCCGGGCGCAGCCCTCGGGTTTAGACTGTACGGCAAGTTCGGGTATCTCATGGACCGGTTTCACTTCTTTGGTCTCAGTTTTTGGCGGCGTGGGTGGAGGCGCGGTTGTTTTATGGATGATTGTTTCCTGCTTCCGGGTGGTATTGACCACGTTATCCATGATAGCGGAAAGAACGCGGTTCTGCTCGGCGGCGCCTTTCTTC
>Ga0209777_10008625_pt1 | contig 11127 bp, 17 predicted proteins | sample FrelakmetHBP12HB_FD_187147 | JGI IMG/M metagenome (GOLD analysis project Ga0209777, IMG submission 187147) | Freshwater lake sediment microbial communities from the University of Notre Dame, USA, for methane emissions studies -HBP12 HB (SPAdes)... | ecosystem: Environmental > Aquatic >...
GAAAGCCCTGATGTCCTTGAAGTATCCATATTCCCCTGCCAGTGAAGAAGAAAGAGGGAGTTTAGGAAGCGATTGACCCCTGCAGTTGTATGACCGAGCCCTTATACCGGCACTGCTTTAGATAGGGTTATCTGGAAGTCCTTAAGGGTGTTTGGCGATATGCCTTCCCTGCGAGACCTCGAGAATAGCAGCAGTGCGGTATGCCAATGTTGAGACCTATTTCCTTTCTGCCCAGATGACTTTAATATAGCATCGAGTAGTTTGTGGCTGGGTCGTCTCTTGCCATGTTTTACTTGCGAAATATAGGCTTTGCTTAACTTGGTTAACTCTGCAAGCTGTGATACCGTCAGGTTGTTAAGCAATTTGAGTGTGTTGGGTCGGCTCATAACCGCTTGGTCGTTGGTTCGAATCCAGCCGGGCCCGCCATTATTCTTCTCACCCTGCTTTGAAGCTTAGAGTTTTCATCAGCGGTCTAAGATAACGGTTGCCTTTGGACTGATTTTCTCGCCTGTACATTCTGTTTCTTCGTTTGGTAAGGAATATTTTACATGAGATAGCTAAGAATCATTTGCTGGAACGTTAATGGAGTCAGAGCGGCAGAGGGAAAGGCTTCCTCGAATGGCTCTATAGACAGTCCCCCGACATTCTCTCTCTGCAAGAGACCAAAGCGCATCCCGAACAACTCGATAAAGACCTCAGAGAGCCGCCTGGCTATTACTCATACTGGAACTATCCGGAGTAAAGCAGAGGCTACAGCGGCGTTGCGACATTTACCAAAGAAAAAGCGCGAACAGCTCAAAACGGCTTCGGTGCCGCAGAGTTCGACACCGAAGGCAGGACTATAATAGCTGAGTATCGTGAATTCACCCTTTTCAACGTCTATTTCCCCAACGGCAAAAAGACCGAAACGCGATTGAAATACAAGCTGGATTTTTATGAGGCTTTTCTCCAGGTTGTTGACCGTCTTAAAGAAAGAGGAGCAAAACTCATCATTTGCGGCGATTTCAATACCGCACACAAGGAGATAGACCTGGCCAGGCCCAAACAGAGTGAATCACCCCACAGCAAGCTGTGGGGCATCTTAAGGTTTTCTGACATGCGTAGTCACTGGGAATTGCATACGTAGTTGGAGGAACTTATTTTCATACCTATGATATTCAATTCAGGCAAATGCCACGCTCTTTATCTGACGGGAACTGGCCGCTTTCCTCCCGCCAGCAAGCTAGCGGGTATCCAGCGGAGATTTCTATGAAACTATCTCAGTGTTCTTGCCCATCGAGAGGGCATGGATGGACAAATTCGTGGCTCATGGCTATATCGACATATTCCGTCACTTTCACAGGGAGCCCAATCAGTACTCGTGGTGGGACCTGAAAACCAGAGCCAGAGAAAGGAACATCGGCTGGAGGGTAGGCTACTTCTTTGTCACAGAGAATCTATTGAAATCAATCACCAAGTCATTCACAATGCCAGAGGTTGATGGGCGCTGACCACTGTCCGCTAGGAATAACGCTGAAGATACCATGACTCAACGCTGAGGACAATCCAAAGAGATGAGCCTGGATACATGAAGAAGCGTCCAGATCAGGCATCGAGAAGCATCGTTTTTATAGAGGCCCTAATTTTGATATCAGCGGTTGTACTCCTGCTATAACCAATCACAGCTTTAGCTCAAGGACCAGCGCTCCCATGCCGTTTCCACCACGCAGTGCAATTGGATGATGCCACTGCGGCTGATGAGACCATAATAACAGCCATAATTGAGCTTGATACCTACACCACTTCGACACCATCAGTATACGGTAATTCAACATATGCAGTAATTGTAGTGCTGCAAGGCAACATAACGTACATGGATGGAACTCCGGTAATCTTTCTCATAGGTGGCTACGATGCGATGGACTGACACTTGGGAGAAACGACTCAACCTCGTATTGAATCTCACCGCCTCGAGCACGGCCACACCATCTGCTGCCCCCGGACCCAGGGCTACTCCAACAGCGGCACCGAAGACGGGATTAAACGTAGAGCGAATTATCGGGCTGACGATCTTCGGCATTTTCGATATTCTGCTGATAGGAGCTTTGGTATATCTGGTATGGCGATTCTTTATCCAGCGATAGAGTTGCATCCACTGCTGCTTGACTTAATACCTCCCTTTCTCCAGAAGCAAGCTGGGGGGTCTCTCATAGAAAACTCCGCTTTCCTCCCGCCAGCTTGCTGGCGGGAGGAAAGCGGCTCGCCGGAAGGCGAGGCAAAGACGCTTGCGCAACGAGTGCTTTTTCCTGTATAACTGCGGCATGAGTATAAGAAGGACAAAGCACGCTGTATTTGATATCAAGTAGCATCTGGTCTGGATACCTAAGTATAGAAAGCACATCTTGATAGGTGAGGTTGCTCAATACACAAAAGAAGTGCTTCAGAGGGTAGCAGAGGAATATGGGTTCTGGGTAGACACCATGGAGGTAATGGAGGACCATGTGCACATATTTCTTGAGGTGCCGCCGCAATACTCTCCAGCGGAAGTGGTGCAAATACTGAAGAGTGTATCGGCGCGGGAAGTGTTTAAAAAGTTTCGGAGACTGCGAAGGGATTTTGGGTCTGGTGAGTTGTGGAGTGATGGTTACTTTGTCAGAAGTGTAGGGGACAAAGTGACCGCAGATGTGATTCGGCGATATATCGAATATCAAGCCCAAGAACATGTTTCTCCTCAACTACCCATGTTTGAGTAACCTAGATGCCCCGCAGCTTGCTGCGGGGTGCTTCACTGAAGGATGCCTATTTCAAAGGAAAAGGGCAACAAAGAAAGCTCTTCCCCTTGGCAGCAATCGCCTGTGCAAGAGTGCGGCGCCAGAAGTAGACTCGACCGATGTGACGCAGAGGTATCAGGCTGCAGGGCTGTAACTCATAAGCGGGAAGCGAATTCCCGGTATCACCCAGCCGTTGCATGGCAATCTGCCTGGATGTCGTCATTGTTCCCTCTGCTTGACGATAGCTAGCGTAACGTGACCGCTTGTACTTACAATACCTGGGGCTGGCCTTTGGTTGCTTACAGTACGGTGGGGCGACATTGGCTGAATTAGTCTTCTGGTGGACTAAAGGAACTGGGTTTGAACTTCTCAGATCGCTCCGAGGATCAAAGACTAGGAACTAAGCAGAACTACAACCTGAGCAAGGAAGTGCACTGTGTGTGTCACTGTTTGGCCTATTCGTACCACAAGCTGAACCCCTTCCGGATCGGTCAAGGTGTTCCCTGTTACCCAATGACTTAGCAAGCCATCTACAATTACAGCTGTTTTCGTAATGACAGCGGACATTAGGGGAGGCAATTGCTCGAAGGTCTGGGCGTGGGCAGGGGCCGCTACGAATAGCAAGATAACCAACACCACCAATGCCGTGGCAATTGCCTGCCGACGCTTCATATGAAATGCCCTCTTCGGTTTTTTCCAGTGCTCAGCTATGACCCGGGTGCCGCCAGGATTCCCTGCCCTTATGGCTTCCAGATTGCGGTTCTCTCGACAACTCCACACACCAGCCGAATCTAACACGAGCTAGCGACTTCTTGCTGAAGTATCACCATTATTGGGAAACTGGGTGCTGTCCTTGAAGAGTATAGACCGAAATTCGCCAAAGCAGGATGCCATACCAAAGAGATTCAAGTGGCTGGATAGTCGGACTAAAAGCCAAGAGTCCATTCCAAATACTGACCACCTACCTGACACACAATTCTCAGTCCTGAAGCTATGGTTGGCACCTGATAGAGGATTGTTCCACTGGCTAATTGCCCTTGGCCAATTGGGACCTGGTAGTAAGGGAACCAACTTCCTACCGAGGTAGGCGACTGGTAAGCGGGGTATTTTGTGCCGTAACTGTCCCAAAGCGTGAAGGCCGGGGCACTGATTGTGAGGGGGAAAGTACCAATGTTCTGCACGGTAACTGTGACCTCTACCCACAAGGTATTGGCTGGCGCTATCAAGAGAGGCGCTTCCGGGAATGATGTTCCCTCTGTCGCGCTACTGGCAAGGATTAACCAGGGCGGTAATCTGGCCCAAGTGCCTAAGTTATAGACCTGTGCGGTGGGTATTGGCGTCGGCGTGGGACTTGGTGTTGGAGTGATCGCTGCAGGAGTTGGCTCTTGCGCCGTGGGCATCGGTGTCGGTGTCGGTGTGCTACTACGGTGGGAAACCCAAGTGTAAAGACCCCAAGCGATCAGCAGGATAACGATAACAAGAATTGCCACTAGGATTAATCTACCCCAACTGCACAGTCTGAGAGGAGGTGGTGCGGCCCTTGGGGCGAGTGGCGGCTTGGCCGGAGCTTTCGCAGGCGCTTGCGGCTTCGGTGGTTGTTGGAATGCAGAGAACGCTTCGCATGACCTCGTGTCAGCGCGGACCTGCATTGCGTACGGGACGCCTGCTTGTTTGGCGAAGGTACAATTGAAGAACTTGTCACCCTGCCTTGGCTTGAAATTGGCGCAATTACCGCATACGTTTCTGACGCTACTGCTCACTTCTGCGATCCTGACCTTCAGACACTTTTTGAATCATCCTATGTTTCCCAGCCGCCAATGTGTCGAAGCGGCTCATGTCGCCAGAAAGTTAATTGATAAGAGAGCAAGAAGTCTAACGATGTTATCGACAATGTCCGCTGTTGCTCCTACAAGCGCGTTGCCTTGTACACTAAGCGCGTTGCCTGTGACCAAATGGCCCAGCACCGCCGAGACGAACGCCACCTCTTGAATTAGAACTTCCATCGCCAAAACAGTATACTAAAAAATATCGCACTTTGTCGAATATTGGCCGTGTCTGGTTTGTGGCCAGACCCGTACCTGGTTAGCCAAGAGTCCTAACAGCCGCTCAAAGCTAGGTATTTGTGAACAGACCTCCTGGAACTAAGCACTAGGTTCTGTCAACAGAGCACCATAACTTACAAGTTCGCAAGTTCCATACTGTTATCGGATATACTCCCCTATGAACGCAAGGGGGGTGAACATCGGTCACCCCCCTGCGAAAGAACCTGAACCCATTCCGAATCTACTATTATACAAGATCACGTGCTTCGCACCTACGCTGTCTGGGCCCAAGCTGGACGGCCTCGGTGCTGCCTTTTCCTGACCTATCCTGGATTGGATAGAAGGTTTATACCTTCGTTCCAGCAACGCCAACCGCCGCCGTGGGCGCGAAGCCGGTCAACGTCTGCAGGATCAGATCCACCAACTGTGCGCCGCTCGTTAGAATGTCGGCAATCGCGCCGGTCAGAGCGTTGCCCTTTGCAGTAGTCGTCGGGGTTTGAGAATACACTTGAAGCTGGCCATCGCCGCCGTCTATTATGATCTGCGGTACGCCAATGCCGACGAAGTTGCCGAGCAGCTGGAAGAGGATGCCTAGGACCTCCTGTAGTAACCCAATAACAATCACTGAATTTCACCTCCTTTCCTTTCTCCCCTTATTTCCCTCTTGGGCAGGGAAAACCGGAGATATTTTAGTACTACGAGGACTAGTACTTTAGTAGTACCTTCACTGACGTACTATACATACTTTAGCACCAGTTGTCAATCCCAGTGAGCCCCAAAATGACGTTTCGTCCGCTCAAGAAGTTAACTTATCCTACCTCTTTTTACCTTCTGCCAACGGGATGCGGCGTAGTCTTTCTCTGTTGCGCGCCTATTCTGCCGGACCGCGACAGGTCCTGACACGCGTTCGGGATTTCGCAACTGCAGCATGCCGACGAGTATCATCGCTTCGAAAATTCGAAGCGACAGCGTTTGGGCGATGGTATCACGCGTCATAGGTACAGACGGACGAATAAATGGGTACAAGCGCAGGCTTCACCAGCTGGAAGTGCTGCACAAGCGGGTGCTGCGCCAAGACATGGTATCCACTCCAGGAGCCCAGGCGGACAGAGACATCTTCCAGCATGATAGGGACGACAAACCTTATTCTATCATCAATATCAGGCATTTGGGATTTCAGATAAGCAAAATGAGTCTGGTGATTGAGAGACGAATGCCCTCTGAGGTTGTCGTAATAGTAGATATAGCCCAGTGCCTCATTCAGGAGGTCCTTCTCACTCTTGAGCTCCAGAACGCGTGGGATATAAAACTCCTCATCATCGGTGCCGTGTGAGTGCTCCAAATGGGCATTCTCCTCGCAATGTCCCTTGTGATTCTGAATTAATCGGCAGCCAAACCCACCGATGAGTTTCCGTAAGTCCCTCACCTTCATCCAGTTTTTGCCACCGGATTCCTCACCGTTGTCCACCGTGAAGACTATCTGGCTCTTCACCCCGTGTGACCTCAGCCAGGAGATAACCCAGAGATGCCAGCAGAGTCCATTCGTCCAGCTCTTCTCCCGGGAGTAACCAATCATCTTGAAGCGGGTGTTCATATCCAATGCTCCGCACTGGTAGTTGGGCATCTGGTAACGGTCCAAATGGATGATTTGCTCCTTGGTCAGCGCCTTCTGGTCACGGATATGCTTCACATCCATCTGCATGATCTCAAACGGCTTGGCAGAACACCAGTCAACAAACTCTCGCTTCCCTGTGCGCGTGAAGTGGTGCCGGAGACCGTATTCAGGCTGCGCTTTGTTCCTTCTCAGGATATGCCGGATGGTGCCCACCGGCACCGATTATCTGCTCGTGCTCCTGAAAATACCGTGAGAGCCTTTCTGGCCCCCAATGCGTCCTGTTCTTCGCCGCAACCACCCTGTCCTCTATCCCGGTCGGTGTCTTTCTGGGCTGGTGCTGGAGCACCCGCGGCCGGTCCCTCAAGTCACCCATCTTATCTTTCTTGGGGATGTCACACAACACGCGTACTGGTGATGCCGAATATCCGGGCAGTCTCCGAGATATTGGGATTGGTCTTGAGGTATTCCAGGACAGTCCTTCGGGCTGCCTCTGCGTTGAACCCTCGTAATCCCTTGTAGTCAATGGTGCCCCTCCCCACCCCCGTACGGAGTCCAGCTTTCACACTTCCTCCATTTAAGGCTATCGATAGTGATACCCAGAAGCTCTAACGTCTTCGCGATATACTTCCTATACCCATAGCCCAGAAACTGTATAGTATGTCCTGGACACCGCACAAGCGCAATTTGACATTGCTGTGGCCCTAGTCTAGAATCGCTTTCATGCTGCCTACAGAAGAGACCATACAATTCCAGGCATGGCTAAAATTGGAAGCATGGCTGGGTAAGGCAGCCAAGCGGTGGGGATTTCTCGCCGTAGTTGGGGTGGTGGTGCTTACGTTTGGCGTCCGCTGCTTGCGCCTGGCCGACCCCCATCATTACTACCTATACAGCCCTGACTCGTATTTCTGGCACTGGGTTGCCCAAAGGGTCATGGCTGGCGCAGGACCTCCACCCGGTTCTTCGGGGATCAATTACACCCTCCATAGCGGATTGGCCTACCCTCTGGCCTACATTGCTCGAGCGGCTAGCTGGGTATTCAATTTATCGTCTGCACAATCCCTTGCTCTGGCTGCGAAATTTTTGCCGCCCACGCTGGCCGCGATCATTCTGATAGTAATGTATGTCGCTGTCTCCAGGATCTGGGGCCGCGGCGTCGCTCTATTCTCAGCCCTGGCATGGGCGCTCATCTTTCTTCCAGTGTACGTTACAGCGGGAGGTTATACAGATAGAGACGGACTGACTGCATTGCTGCTGTTGACAGGCGCTTTAATCTTCTATTTCCTCAAAGGTTATCACGCTTATGTGGGCAAGATAGACGTGGGATGGCTACTGGCTGGGTTCGGGGTTCTGGCCGTGGAAGGCCTGCTCTACCTTGAGTGGGGCGTTGTTGGCGCCGGTCTGCTCCTAGCTGTGCTCCTGGTCTATGGTGTGCTTAAGAACGTGGTGGGGTATGTTGCTCTGTTGGACTCCGAACCGAATGCAATGCGCAGGATAAGGACTGCAGCGAGAAAGTTGGAATGGCCTGCTTTGGCCTTGATAGCCTGCGTTAATATAGCCGCGATTGCGCTTTATCACGCTCATTTGGCCTTCTATGTCAGGGACATTTGGTATATAGTCCGTTCCTCGGGAAAACCAGGGGCTGGTGGAACTGCGGAAGAGCTGGGATTGTCCTTCTCGGATGTAGTTGCTTTTCAGTTCTTCTTAATCCCGATAGCCCTCGGCCTCTATAGTGCGTGGAAAAGCAAGAATGACGCATCCATATTGTTCTCCGGCTGGTTTGTCGTCTTCGGCATTTTGAGCCTGGTTGCCTGGCGATTTATGCTGTATGCTATACCAGCAATCTGTGTCACCGCTGGATTAGGGTTTGGCTACCTGTGGGACTGGCGCCGCAGAGGCACCATGCCGCTAACCAGAACACTAGTGGTGGCCGTTTTGCTTATCCTGGTGCTAGCGTTTTCATTCCTTAGTGCTGCATCTATGAACAATCAGTCTGCAACGACCGCGGACAAGGATTGGCAGCAGGCCTTGGCTTATCTCAGCGAGAGCAGTCCCCCTGATGCGGTTGTAATGAGTCAGTGGACCTATGGCTACTGGATTCTTGACCTGGGGCAGCGCCACCCGTTTGTGGATAATGGATATTATGGATACGATTCATCTCGGCTGCAGGATGTGGCACTTGCTTACCTGGCGACCAATCCCTCCGATGCCGCTAAAATCATGGCCAAGGACGGTGCTGACTACTTGATCTTTTCAAGAGATGACCTCAACGTAGCGGGCCCCATCATGGCCTGGGCCGGGATAGAGAAAGGCCGCTCCTTTCCCACCAATTCTTTGGTGGTGCAGAGCCTTAGAGGGCAGTTTGTATCAGGAGGTGGCCTGGACGTGGCCTATCGAAATCAGGAAGTGGTCATACTGCAGCTTACCGGACATTAAGTGCAATAGCACAAGATAGGCAAGGGCCGCGATTTATGGTAAAATTGTAAGAGTGGCAAGACGCTGGCGCGTTCCGCGGAGGTGTCATGGGACCAGAAGGTGATAAGACTCCACCAGGCCAAAACGTCAGATATGTATGGGACGCCCAGAAGTTGAGCTGGGTCGAGGTGACGGAGGCCCCGACCGAAGAAGCACCGGTTGACCCTGCCATAGAAGTAAACGCGGAGCCGGTCCCGGTGGAAGCGATCTCAGGGGAAAGCGTCCTTGTAGAAGGTGTTGCGGCTGAGGTCGAAGCGGAGGCGGTGGCACTAGAATACAAAGGCGTCTTGATAAGGCTGGGAGCGGCACTTATCGATTTCGTGGCGCTGACCATTCTGGGGGTCATAATTCGCGCCATACTCGTCCGTGTCGGCCATGTTACTACCGTTCCCACATACGTTGTACTTGCCTATGGCCTTATTTACTTTGGTGGGTTCTGGTGGTGGAGGGGACAGACGCTGGGGAAGATGGTAATAAGAGCCAAGGTCGTCAGAACAGACGGCAGGCCTATCGGCGTGGGGACGGCATTCCTGCGTTACCTTTTTTATCTAGTGCCGATATATGGTCCGATAGTGTTTTTTGCCAATCGCCTCACTGCCTGGTTCACCTTAATCTTACCGATCATTGGCCTTGTAGCCATAGGTTTGACTCGACAGAAGCGAGGGATCCACGATCTTGTCGCTGGCACCTGCGTTATCAATACCCGCGCCCCGGCACCGCAACCCGAGGAATTTGAAACCGCTGTACCGGAGGAAGCTGACGAAACTGAGCCCGGCACATCAGACCAGGGTTAAGCCCCTAGCAGATACGAGCGTATCATCTTTTCCCTTGTATTCTTGAGGACAGCAATTTCATGCGCGTGGCGATGTACTATAGCAATAGCGACATACGGCTGGAGGAGATGCCGATCCCGCAGATCGGCCCCGGCGAGTTGCTGTTGCAGACGGAGGCCAGCGGCATCTGCGGCAGCGACGTTATGGAGTGGTATCGCATGCACAAAGTGCCCCTGGTGCTTGGCCACGAGGTGGCCGGCTTGGTTGTGGAGGTGGGGGAGGGGGTGAGCCGCTACAAGGTGGGAGACCATATCACTGCGGCCCACCACGTTCCCTGCAACGCATGTCATTATTGCCTCAGCGGCAGTCACACGGTCTGCGACACTTTGCGCAAGACGAACTTCTACCCCGGCGGCTTCGCCGAGTACATCAGGCTTCCTGCCCTAAATGTGGATCGTGGGACGCTTAGGCTGCCCGATGAGGTGTCTTTTGAGGAGGCGACCTTTGTAGAGCCCGTGGCCTGTGTGCTGCGGGCGCAGAGGCGAGCGGGCATGCGAGTAGGCTGCAGCGTGCTGGTCATCGGCAGCGGCATCGCTGGGCTGCTCCACGTGCACCTGGCCCGTGCGCTGGGGGCAGGGCGTGTAGTGGCAACAGACTTGGTCGGGCATAGGCTGGAGGCAGCGCGGAGGTTTGGTGCGGACGTCGCGCTTCACGCTGAGGATGATGTGCCGGCCCATATCAGAAGGATGAACGATGGCCGTCTGGCGGACGTGGTCATAGTATGCACCGGGGCAGAAGGCGCGATTGCGCAGGCGCTCAAATCCGTGGAGCGCCATGGAACGGTTCTATTTTTTGCACCCACAGGCCCAGGACTGACCTTTCCCTTGTCAATTAATGACCTTTTCTGGCGCAACGAGATAATGCTGACAACCTCTTATGCTGGCAGCCCGGCAGACCATGCGGCGGCGCTAGAGTTGATACGCGCTGGCACACTGCGTGTGATAAAGATGATCACCCACAGGCTGAGCCTGGCGGAGACGGGCTTGGGCTTCCGCATGGTTGCTCATCCCGAGGAGTACAGTTCTATCAAGGTTATCATCCAGCCCCAAAGGTAGTGGTTCCTTAACTAAAAATCCCCAGGTTCTGGGGATTTTTGGGCTTGTCGGCGTATAAACTTCCCACGACCTTACGGTCGGGGTTTTAACTTATCTCAAACTTCGTTTGCCCTGCATCTTTTTTACCTTGTTCCTCTATGTACCGTTGGATAACTGATTCATCAATTCCTACCGTCGAGACAAAATATCCTTCCGACCAAACTGCATCCGTCCCCCAATATACTCGCTTCAGGAACGGGAATTTTTGCTTTAGTCCTCGTGATGTGTTCTGTTTTATGACTCCAATGACTTTACCCACTGTCATCGTTGGCGGAATCGAGACGAGAAAATGAACATGGTCCCTATCGTGATTAACCGTCC
>Ga0209777_10008626_pt1 | contig 11126 bp, 6 predicted proteins | sample FrelakmetHBP12HB_FD_187147 | JGI IMG/M metagenome (GOLD analysis project Ga0209777, IMG submission 187147) | Freshwater lake sediment microbial communities from the University of Notre Dame, USA, for methane emissions studies -HBP12 HB (SPAdes)... | ecosystem: Environmental > Aquatic >...
CAGGTTCGGCGGCAAGCTGTAAAAACTGTTCGCCCATGGATCCTTCGCATCTTCGTATTTTCTCGCCACCACATACTCTGCCATGGCTTCATCGAACTTTTTCGGTACCTGGCACTCCTTCAGATATTCTTCCATCCGTTTTTTCTTGCTTGTTTTAACGATCGGAAAGATTTCCTGCCGAGCCGCCCACTGACAGAGCGTGTACATAAGCTCGTCCGGATTTTTAACGGTTTTGAGCAACTGTTTATCCAGTCGCGCCGTAAGCAGATCCGCCGGATTCCCGGCCACGCTGTCGCAGGATCCCTTAAACGAACTTCCGCCAATCCCATATACAAGATAAACGATCTTCTTTTCACGGCAGTGCTCGATCACCTCCGCTTGAGTCAGCGTATAGGGGGTATACCGGTTTTCCACATATTCAATAGTAGAGCCGGCCTGTTCGGCCCATTGTTGTATCATATCGAAATACGCCATATTCAAGTTGCTTACGCCAAAGGCCATTTTATTTTCTTTGGCAAGAGCGCACACTCGTTTAACCCTATCTTCAAGATCTTCCCCTTCGATATCGTGCAAAGCGAGAATTCGCTTGCCCCAAAGCGTGGGTTTGAAATGATCACATTGTGTGTTTAAATCAACGCCGTGCGTTACTTTGTACAGCACGGTTATCAGGTCGCGTTTGATTCCTGCGTCCGTGGCGGCCTTATCAAGCAGATCAATCGTACAGGTATGATCCTGAAGCTGATACTTGTAGGCGGCATCGAAGTAGGTAAAACCGGTTTTCAGCGCATCGGCCAGAATGTTTTTTGCCTCTTGCTGACTCAAAGGTTCATCATTGTCTTTTTTATTCAGATCCGTCCCGAACCAAAGGAGCGATTTGGTCTTTTGGGCGATACGATTGAGTCCGGCTTTCTCGACAGGCAAAGGCTTTTTGGATTTTTCCTGAAAAGGGATGGTATGGATTTGAAGCACTTTTGCCGGATCCACGATAACACGAACACCGTTATCGAGCAATATTTCCAGGGCGTTCCGAACGCCCGTCAGGTCGATAATCGGTTCGCCCGTAGTTAACCGAACGTAAAAAGCGTCGTCGGTGGTTGGAAGTTTCTTGGAAAAATCATCCTTGAGAATTTTGCGGGCGAACTCTTTGGCAGCTTCGCCTTGATACTCATTTCGTTTCTTGTCGACAATCGTGATCTGTTCCCAATGCATCGAGTTTTTTCCTTATTAGGAACAAAAGCAGTTTACATTATTAGAAACTCATAATCCTGTCGTTTGACCGTTATAGCTCTTATTCAACGCATTACGTGTCTGTTCATTCGGTTCGCCGGTAAAATCAATATCGTTTTCCGCCTGAAATTGTTTAATGGCCTCAATGGTTTCGTGATTCATCGTTCCATCGATTGGCCCAAAATAGAATCCCAGATTATTAAGCCGTGCCTGTACCCCGGTGGTTTCCGTGATGGGATCCAGAACGCCCAGTTGAAGTTCGTATTTTTCACCGGAATCAGGGAAGGTGATGGTTCCTTCTTTTGCATTGGGCGGAATCCATATTTCAACTTTTCCATCCTTGTCGGTTTTATTCTCAGAGAGAACCCCGTCTATCTCAAGTTGGTAATCCACATTTGCTCTGGGGTGATCTTCTTGGTCCATGAATTGCATTCGGAGCTTTTCGGGTACACCTTTTCTTTTGAAGCGGTGACACTGCTCGCTGGCACAGGATTGATCGCGTTGCTCTTTGTCACGGATCGATACGATATCGCCGGGCAACAGGACATTGGGGTCTTTGCGGTTTTGCTTGAGCGTTTTGTTCTCCGGATCATTCCAGAGTGTGTCCGGGGAAAAGCCATTCTCAAACGCGATGCTGGAAATACAGTCACCCTGCTGAACGGTGTACTTCCAATGAGCCATTAGATCTTCTCCCACGCGTCTTTATCCAGATCCGGAAAAGTGACCTTACAATTTCCTTTGGGGATTCCATCCAGTCGGGCGAATCCCTTGGCATCCAATGTGCCTTCCGCAACGGAACCATCCGACAAAGTAACCTTATATTTCTCGCCAGGGATAGCTTTATTGTCTTCGCCCACTAATTCAATCTCAATCCAGCTTAATTCCTCTTTCTTTTCTTGATTCTCCTCGTTTTCTTTCTTCTGCTCTTCCGTCGGGGGCTTGAAGGGCTTGGCGGGCGTGGAGCCGTATTTACCCGCTTTATTCTTGAGTTGTTTGGCGATAATCTCGGCCATTTTGCCGGGATCCGCCACATCGGCCTCTTCCGCCGCAACCGGGGCAATGGGTTCCACGGCCGTGCACGCCTTTCCTGATATTTTGCCCATCGGGATTTCCCCTTAATTGATCTTGACGATTCCGCCTTTGACCTCGGTCATCGCGCCGGCCTGTACGGTGGTCTTGGCGCTGCCCTTGATGGTAATCTGCGTCCCTTCCACCTTGATCTGGCCGCTGGTCTTGATTTCGATGCTGGCCGGCTCGATGGCGATATACGACCCGCCGACGGTGAGGGTGATATTCTTCATGGCCTCGATGACGACATTCTGGGCCTTGAGATAATAATCCTTGGTGGTCTGCTCGGAATGATTGCTCTTGAACACCTCGGCGACATCGCCCTTGACCGTCAGCGAGAGCGTTTGATCGACGGCCTTGGCCTCCTTGCCTTTGACTTTCAGGTGGCGATCCTTGCCGATCTGTTCGACATGGTCGGCATCCACCGTTTCATGCCGGTTGTTTTCCACATGTTCAAATTTCTTGTTGACGACATGCAAATGCCGGTCGTGATCGATGGTCTCGAAACGGTCATTCTTGATGCGAATATCCAGGTTCTTCTCGCCATGGATAAAGATCTGCTCGCTGCCCTTTTTGTCTTCGAAGCGGATCTCGTTGAATCCTCCTCCGCCCGTGCTGGAGTTGGATTTCAGCGTGGACTTGGTCTTTTCGCCGGGCAGGTCGTAGGGCGGCATATTGGCAGCGTTATAGACGCGGCCGGTGATGATCGGCTGGTCGGGGTCGCCTTCGAGGAATTCGACGATCACCTCCTGGCCGATCCGCGGGATATACATCGCGCCCCACTTCTTGCCCGCCCAGACCTGCGCCACGCGAATCCAGCAGGAACTGTTCTGGTCGGCCTTGCCGTACCGGTCCCAGTGGAACTGCACCTTGACGCGGCCGTATTCGTCGGTATGGATTTCCTCGCCGGAGGGGCCGACAACGATGGCCGTCTGCGGGCCGGGAATCGAGGGCTTGGGCGTGGATCGCATGGGCCGAAAGATTTCGGTCGCATTTCTCGCCGTGAAGGTGCAGGAATAGGTCAATTCTCCGCCCGATCGGCCGGACTCAAATGTGCCGGCGTCGATCTGATAAACGGCCGAGGTGATCAGGTACTCGCGATTCTGATCCGCCCTCGGGCATTCGATAAGCTTAAAGGTGCACCCGACGGAAATCCCCCGGGCATCACAGACCGCGGTGGCATGCTCGTACTGGCTGTGAAATTCCTCGATACGAATCTTGGCATAGGTCTCGCCTTCGGATAGTTCGCGGTACTCGCCGGGGTAGTCGAAAACCTCAAAATCCGCCTGGTCATGCTGCCGCTGAATGATCGATCGCGACTGCAGGTCTTTCTGGACATTCTTGAAGTCGAAGTCGTCCAGCGCATAGGCCCCCGGCTGCAGGGCCGTTTCGTTGACCCACTGGGTGATGATTTCCTCGGACTTTTCGGCCCGATGTGCCCGCTGTTTGATGGTCTCGTAGCCCGGATACGGTTTGTGCGCGCTGGGAGAATCCCCCAAAACCATCGTGTGCTTGCCGTTGTCATGCTCAAAGAAATAGTAAATCCCCTCCTGCTCCATCAAACGGCTGACGAAGTTGAAGTCGGTTTCCCGATACTGCACGCAATATTCCCATGTGCGATAGGTCCCGCTCAATCGGTCTTCGAAATTCGTCAATCCCCGGTCCCGGAAAACCTGCTTGATGATGTCCGGAACTTTCATATTCTGGAACATCCTGCAGTCGGCGGTGCGAGTCAAAAACCAAAGCCACGGGACCAGTGTCGCCCGATACCGGGCTTCGGATCCGGCCGTCGGGACCTGGACGAACCGATTCACGAAACCGTTGAAGTAACGAATCTTATTGCCGGCCAGATATAACCGAACGGTAACATTTTTGCCGACAATCTCGGATGCTGAAATCTGTTTGTTCTCGCTGACCAGATTCAGATCATACTGGAAAAGACGCCCCAACTGCTCGGTACATGAAACGTCCGTTACCAACAAAACATCGTCGCCCAGCGGAGTCCCGACCCCGACTTCCCGGTGCTGCTCAGTTCGTGCCATATACACCTCGCTTTGACGCCCTGCTCGTTTCCCGTTTTGGCCGTCGCATGTCCGTATTATACTTTATCTTTTCGGGCCCGGGCGTTAAAATACCCTTCGAGACTTTCACTGAAACTTTGTTTTCCTCTGCGAAGATAATAACGGAAATAAAACTCTTCCCCCAATGCGTTGGAGTAAAAATCCTGTTCATCAAACGCGCTGTCGTTATACCCCTGCAGGGATTGAAGGACTTCAATCATCAAGCCCAAGGTCTGCGTTTGGGGCCCTACCACGAGAAAATGCCGCATATCGATCACGAAATCGCCGTTTAGTGGATCACGGACATATCGATAATGCGCCGGCCCTCCGGCCCCGGACTTGGTACCGGATCCCTTCAATTCGGTTTGCACCTCCTCAAGCTGTTTGCCTTTCACATAATCGAGGAATATCGGATACCGAACGGATTCGTCTTTGTGGCGACGCAGTTTCTCGGGATGATTCAAAAAAAGCCGGCAAATGCTCGCATTGGCAATCCCAAAGGCGACCGTCGGTATCGGTCCCAGGGGCCCCAACAGCGGACCTAAGAACACTCCGGACGGGCAAAGGGCGACGGAATAATCCCTCGGTTGTCCAAGGATTCCAGATGCCGAAGAACCCCCTTTTACCGCATTCTTTTGCAGTAAACCGTTATCCATCATACATGTCCTGTTCGTTCCACCCAAACGACCTCTGCGCCGCCGATTTCATTGCGGCACAGAAGTTCAATTCATCACCCTGCTTGGCTCAGTCAAAGGCGTACCGAAATTCGTTATTCTCGGCCGCCAGGCTTACACACTTCGCCGCCTTGCCTTCGATCAGTCGATTCAGCAGCTCGCGACTGATGTCGGGCAATACGACATGCGTCAAAATCGCATCCACCATCCGAGCGCCGCTTTCAACCTCCGTACATCGCGACGCCACAAGCCGCACGACATCATCCGTATAGGTGAACGGGATCCCATGATTGGACTTGACACGCCTCCCAATGCGATCCAGTTGCAGGCGAATGATCTTTTGCAGATTCTCATCCGTGATGGGATAGTAGGGCACAACCACCAGCCGCCCCAACAACGCCGGCGGAAAAACCTTCAAGAGCGGTCCCCGAAGCGCCTTGGCAATGCCTTCCGGGTCGGGCATCAGGCCCGGATCCTTACACATGTTCATGACCAGATCCGTGCCGACATTACTGGTCAACAGGATGATGGTGTTGGTAAAGTCGATATCGCGCCCTTCGGCATCCTCCATGTGCCCTTTGTCAAACACCTGGAAGAATATCTCATGGACATCGGCGTGGGCCTTTTCCACTTCATCCAGCAAGACAATACTATACGGCCTGCGTCGTACCGCTTCCGTCAGCACGCCTCCTTCCCCGTATCCGACATATCCCGGGGGAGAACCCTTGAGCGTTGAGACCGTATGGGCCTCCTGAAACTCGCTCATATTGATGGTGATTAAATTTTCCTCTCCCCCATACAGGGCCTCCGCCAAGGCGATCGCCGACTCCGTCTTGCCGACTCCGCTGGGACCAACCAGCAACATGACACCGATCGGTTTGTTCGGATTTTCAATCCCTGCTCGCGAGGTCCGGATGCGTTTGGCGATGGCTTCCAATGCATGATCCTGGCCAATGACGCGTTTCTTAAGGGTGTCGGCCAAACGCAAAACGGCCTCGATTTCGTTCTTCATCATGCCGCCGACGGGAATACCGGTCCAATCAGCCACTACGGAACTCACCGCCTTGGTATCGACGCAAGGCAATACCAGGGGTCGCTCACCTTGTATTTCTTCAAGCTGTTTGAGAAGGTCCCGAAGCTGGACCAGCATGGCTTCCCGTTCCGGCTGGGCCGCCGAATCCGCCGCTGCGGCAGAATCGCTTTCGTCTCGGGTTCCGCCCCCTGCAACCTTGACCGTTTCGCCCGCCCCGGATAGAAGTGCGGAATCTTTGTCGGTTTTCTTTTCGACGATCGTTTGAAGCCGACCACGAAGTTCAAGGATTTGATCCACCCGTTTCTTTTCTTCCGCCCACTCCTTTTCCGTCTGCCGACATCGTTCTTCCTCGCGTTGAAGAAGCTCAACGGTTTCATCCCGCTTTTTATGGCGTTCCAAACCCGTCGCAATCTCCCGGTCGATAATTCCAAGTTCCGTCTTTAGCGCCTCGATCCTTCGCCGAGAATCGTCCACTTGCGGGGGACAGGCATGTTGGCTGATGGCGACTCGCGCGCAGGCCGTATCCAGCAAACTCACGGCTTTGTCGGGTAATTGCCGTGCCGGAATATACCGTTTGGACAGACGCACGGCGGCTTGCAGAGCTTCGTCCAGGATCTGGACTCGGTGGTGCTTCTCGAGGCAAAACGCCAATGCCCGCATCATGTTCACCGCCTTGTCCTCGCCGGGCTCTTCCACCTTGATCACTTGAAAACGACGCGTGAGCGCGGGATCCTTTTCAATGTACTTCTTATACTCGCCCCAGGTCGTCGCGGCGATGGTCCGCAAAGTTCCCCGCGCCAGTGCGGGTTTGAGGAGATTGGCGGCGTCCCCCGTTCCCGCAGCGCCACCGGCTCCGATCAGGGTGTGGGCCTCGTCGATAAACAGAATGATCGGCTTGGGAGATCGCTGGACCTCTTCGATGACCTGTCGAAGACGGTTCTCGAATTCCCCCTTGACGCTTGCGCCGGCCTGCAATAAACCCACATCCAACACCCGCAGTGACACATCCCGAAGAGCGGGAGGAACATCCCCGGAAACGATTCGTTGAGCAAAACCCTCTACCACCGCGGTCTTGCCCACCCCGGCCTCGCCCGTCAAAATCGGATTGTTTTGTCGGCGCCGCATCAAGACATCGATGAGTTGACGAATCTCCTCATCCCGGCCGACGATGGGGTCCATCTCGCCATTTTTGGCCTTACTCGTCAGATCGACCGAATACTTCGCCAGGGCCTCTTGCTTGCCCATCGCCGCAGATGAGGAAGAGTCGGCGCCGACGGTCTGGGATCCTTGCCCCTGCAGGTTCGACCCATCGGTTGTCCCCAACGACGCTTCCGGCGAGCCGTCGCAGATCCTGCTGAATTCATCCGTGAGCTGCTCGATCTTGATTTTGGCAAACTCGCTGGAAATCCCCAATAGAACATGCTTCAGGCCGCTGGTTTTGAGGATTCCGACAATCACATGTCCGGTTCGAATCTGGGATTCCTTGAACAACAGGGATCCATAGACCCATGCTCGCTCTACAGCTTCTTCAAGATGGGGCGAAAAATCACTGATGGAGGTCGAGCCCCTCGGAAGCGTATCCAGATGCTCGATAAAATGCTTGGCCAGCTTGGCCGAATCGATTCCCGAATACCGGATAATCCGGTGAAGGTCAGAGTCATTCAGTTGAAGAATCTGGTAGAGCCAGTGGGCCAGTTCCACATAAGGATTTCCTCGAAGCTTGCAAAAAACCGTGGAACTCTCCAGGGACTTGAACCCCACACTGTTAAGCTTGCCAAAGAGGGAAATGCGATTGATCTCAGCCATTGTCCTTCCTCGCTTCCTTCTCGGATGTCAACTCAAATGCAAGACCATAAATGACGACTCGTATTCGTGCTGTGCCTCTGCTGGCCATTGTGACCTCGGCGACTCCACACCTTAACCGTTTCATTATTGGGGGCCGATTTCCATCCCAAAGAATAGTCGGTTTCGAAAAAGCTCCCTCTGATTGCCGCACGAAGAACCGTTTCGAGCCGAACCAGAACTAGTTCTAATAGTATCGAGTTTAGGGGATTTTGTCAATCGAATTATTGATCGGATTGGGGATAGCCCGGGAATATGCCAATCCTATACCCCGTGACATCTCGATCAGGAAGAGCAGGCCTCCTCAAGCAAACGGTTGGTTCGATCGCGAAAATCGGAGTCCATCGTGTAAGGGATCCGGCTGGTCAAGGGCATCGCTTCGGGAGAGGCCCGCAGGCACATCAGTTCCGAAACACCCGGCGGACCCACGATCAGATCCATCCAATCTCGTGATTGCGGCGCCAACACGCACACCATGGGCTCTCTGCCCGCCATCGATCCGAGCAATCCCATCCACCAGGATATCGCATCGCGACCCGCTTGAGGCCACATGGGCACCCGTAACAGAGTGGGTCGCGGCTCTGTATCCCCATCTTTCCCCATGTCGGGAACATATCGTTCGATATGATAGAGGATACGCAACAAACCATCGGTATCCTGATGGTCCCGAAAAAGCCCAGCCAGCCCCCGGAGGGCTTCCTGGGTGGCGACCTTGCCGCCGGGTCCGCCGTTTTCCGAATTGGCCAATTGCTGCAACTTCGCCTGGCATTCGCCAACGGCCGAGCGAACGGCCTCCGCCTGTCGGGTCGCCGTACACAGTTCCTGCAGCCGCGCCAATTCTGTCCACCCGTGTTCCAGCGTCCATTCCAACGACAGGCCGGAACACTGCGCACAGGCCACCATCGGATAACTCTTGCGGCCCTTGCCATCCTCAGAGGCCCACAGTCGGCCGGCCACAAGCGAATCTTTCACCCGCCAGACAAACGCATGGCCGAATTCCTCGATTTGCCGTTTCTCCGCATATTTCTCCCAGGTGCCGGATTCGATATTGCCCCCGATTCCCTCCACATACAGGATGCGCTTGACGCTCGTCAGGATGTCCGTCCGCAGTCCGATGTCGTCGATATGATCATCCCATCCCGGATGCTTGCCGAACACCGCGATCCGCACCGGTTCACCCGGCTGAGGGTCGCGCCGTTTGATCATCTCGATCATCCCGAACAGGGTCTTCGCGGGTTTCATTCCCTGTAACCTCGCCATAAACAATGCCTGTCATGAAGATAAACTATGGATTGCGTTTCTGCCATAATCCGGGTGGAATCGGTAGGGGTGTCCTTGTATTGTCGGAGAAGTCTTTGTCGGAAAACTCCACTGCAAATGACATTACATCTTGCATCTTGCCATCGTCCGGATTAAATCTCTGTATCCAGATATATCTATACTTTGTTCCATCGACATCGACAAGGTCGGAGGGGCAAAGTTTGATCATCTTCAAACAGCCCCAGATTCCTGTATAATTTCTTTCGCCGGCCTTATTGCCTGTCTGCGATTCATCGGCATACGCATAGAAGGTAAGCGACAGGGGATTGCCGGGATATTGGACTGTTATCGAATCACCGATAACCTCTAGTAATTTCTTCGTGGAACCCTGCTGGACCGATGTCCCCCGAGTTTGTCCAAGCAAATCGGCGCTCTTCAAGGTTAACTTACAGAAGTAGGGCTTTGCGGGGTCCTGGGGGAGGATGTTCATCATTTGTCCTATTTCCGAAAATTTCTTAACAACCCCGTCTGGCAAAGTGAGGCTTTTCAGTTGCTTCAGGTTAGTTTCGATCTTGCTAAGCCGTCGCTGGATACTTTTGTCTGAATGTTTCTCAAACAGATTGAATAGTAACGCATTTCCCTGTAAGCCGCCCGTGGAAGGCAAGAAATTCTTGTACATTGCCCACAGGGCGCGAGCTTTGAAGAATTGATCCTGACTCAGTTCGGTAGTAGCTTCCCACGATAAAGGAAAATTGTTGCCGTAAACGTTCAAGAAGTTGGTTGCTTTCTCCGTCTCTTGTTTCTGGAAATCGTTGGCTAGATCCGCTAATGAATCGGCAATCAATTTCTGGATTTGCAGATGAACAAACTGGCCAGATTGAACTTTCTCAAAGAAGGCCGGGGGAAAGAACGCCCCCACAAGACCTGGTATATCTGCAAGTTTCTCCGTCAATATAATTTGAACATTGGATTTTCGCCAGTTTTCCAGCAAATTCTCAATTTCGAAACGCAAGTTTTTATTATTGATTGACTCCAACTCCTCACGAAATACCTGCACTAACTTTTTATCGTCTGGGGAAATATGTTTGAATATCGGAGTGATTGCCGTTCTGTCAAGATACTCGGCACGCTTGGCCAATTCCTTACACTCATCCGATAAATTCATAGACCAGTGATTGATCAGCGTTACACCATTTTTGACCGGAACAAGCGTAGTCTCCAACTGATCGGGATATTTCTCAAGCCAATAAACAATATAATCGTGCAAGTATCTGTTGACTTCCGGCGTTATCTCGTCGTAAGATTTTCGTACCTCTGATTGTAAACCCTCTTTCGGCTTCTCTATAAAATCTCCCGCCAGGAACCAGTCGGTGATGTACTCTGTGGCGAATCGCGGATGATACCGCTGTTCACTTTTATATCCATTTGATTCCGTTGGGGGAAGGCCGGTCCCCTTATCACCGGTCTGCCCCTCTGATTGCTTCATAATGTACTCTTCAATTGCGGCGACTTTCTTGGGGGCGATTCTCAGAAATTCATCGACTGCCTTGCTCTTCAACTCCTTCCCGGCGATCTCCAGAGCCTTCGTCGCATCGGATCCGGGCGTGGCCTTTGTTGGGGGGTTCTTGGGATCATTCTCTACGACGGATAAAAATTTCTGCGACTTCTCAATTTCAGCAATCCCTATTTCCTTTTTCTTTTCGATATCTTTAAAGGCAAACGATAATCCGAGCACTGCTTTATTCGGATCGCTCTCGATCAATGCGTTACGGTATAGCTCATAACGAATCGCGTACAAATGTCTGGAGTCCCCTGCTTTGGCATAATACCGGCCATCGAGAGTCTCAAGATCTTTCATATCAAGGGTACCCTTGAAAGACTCAGCCAGCTTCCCTGGTAATCCTTTTATTCCATCACGAATCATGCCGAGCTCGGAATCTTTGGCTATTGCCCCCAGATCGT
>Ga0209777_10008627_pt1 | contig 11126 bp, 9 predicted proteins | sample FrelakmetHBP12HB_FD_187147 | JGI IMG/M metagenome (GOLD analysis project Ga0209777, IMG submission 187147) | Freshwater lake sediment microbial communities from the University of Notre Dame, USA, for methane emissions studies -HBP12 HB (SPAdes)... | ecosystem: Environmental > Aquatic >...
GCTATCAACGGGTGCATCTATTTTGGCCACGTCATGTCCTTATTGCATTACCATGTTTGAAGATAGTATCCGAACTCTCAATGCTGATGATAAAATTTCAGTAAAGGATGTCACGGAACTTTTCCTGGAGAGCCTGGAAATTAACATCGACGAGCCGTCTGTGGATGCCTGCAGAGTGTGATGCTGTTGAGGATGAAAAAGTTAGAATGATGATTCTGAAGAAAAAAAGTAGGGAGAAATTATGAGCAGAATTGGTGTTTTTGTTTGCCACTGCGGTTTGAATATAGCCAAGACGGTTCGGGTAAGCGAACTGGCGGAATTTGCAGCCACACTGCCGGATGTTGTTGTAGCAAGAGACTATAAGTTTATGTGTTCTACGCCCGGACAGGAGATGATTGCCAACGATATCAAGCAACATAAACTGGACCGCGTCATTGTTACTGCCTGTTCACCTCTGATGCATGAGAAAACCTTTCGCAAAGTTATTGAAAACGCCGGTTTGAATCAATACCTGCTGACCATCGTGAACATCCGCGAACAGCTTTCCTGGGTAACTCATGATATTGAAGCAGGTACATCAAAAGCCAAAGCGCTCTTGAATGGTGCGGTTTACCGCGCACGAAATCTGGCGCCACTCACCTCGCGTGTCATCGACGTCAATCCCGATGTGCTGGTTGTCGGCGGCGGTATCGCCGGGATTCAGGCAGCTCTTGAACTGGCCAATACCGGCAAAAAAGTATATCTCGTGGAAAAAAATTCTACGATCGGCGGCCATATGGCCCAGTTTGACAAAACATTTCCCACGCTGGATTGCTCCGCTTGTATTCTGACCCCTAAAATGGATGCCGTCTTACAACACAAGAACATTCAAATGCTCACCTACTGTGAAGTCACCGAAGTCAAAGGTTATGTGGGCAACTTTGATATTACCATTAAACAGAAGGCGCGTTATGTAGATCATAGCAAGTGCAATGCGTGTCTGGCCTGTACGGAGAAATGTCCAGGCAAAGGCGTGTCCGAATGGGATGAAGGCCTGGTGAAAAGAAAGGCTATTTACATTCCCTTTCCGCAGGCTGTGCCGCAAAAACCGATTATCGACAGAGAGGCTTGTACTTTTTTTAAAAAAGGCAAATGCCGCCTGTGCGAAAAAACCTGCGAACAGAAAGCGATTGATTTCGAGCAGCAGGATACGTTCACCACTGTAAAAGTCGGAGCGGTCATTGTGGCAACCGGATATGATCTGATGGATACCAAACCGCTGGTTCAATACGGTTACGGCCAATATCCCGGCGTGTATCACTCGCTGGAAGTGGAAAGACTGTTCAATTCCGCTGGTCCCACCGGCGGCAAGGTGACACTGCGAGATGGGTCGGAACCGAAATCGATCGCCATCCTGCACTGCATTGGCAGCCGCGACAAAAATCATCGTGAGCATTGCAGCCGCGTGTGCTGTATGTATTCGCTTAAATTTGCGCATCTCTTCAAAGAAAAAACCGCTGCGGATGTTTACGAGTTTTATATTGATGTGAGAGCGGCAGGTAAAGGCTATGAAGAATTTTACAACCGGTTGATAGAAGAAAATGTAAAGTTTATTCGGGGTAAAGGGGCTCGTGTTACAGATAGCGAAGAGGAACCGGGGCGCCTGATTGTCGAGGCGGAAGATACTATCACCAGCAAGTTTATGAAGGTGCCGGTGGATATGGTTGTGCTTTCTCCGGCTATTGTGCCTCGGGCAGATTTCAAAGACCTCTCCAGGCTCTTTAATCTGAGCACAGACAAGCAGGGCTTTTTCATGGAGCGGCATCCCAAACTGGCGCCGCTGGCTACCATGTCCGAAGGTATTTTCATCGCCGGTGTTTGTCAAAGTCCGAAAGATATTCCCGATACCGTAGCGCAGGCAAACGGCGCGGCGGCGGAAGCCTTGACGATTGTCGTCAAGGATAAAATGGAACTCGATGCGACCACGGCGATGGTCAATCCAACGTCGTGTTGCGGTTGTCAGAACTGTGTGCGCGTGTGTCCTTACAGCGCACCTTCATTTAATGTTGATAAACGAGTTTCGGAAATTAATGAGGCTTTGTGTAAAGGTTGCGGTCTTTGTGCATCAGTCTGCCCGACATCGGCGATTGTTGCCCGTCATTTTACCAACGAGCAAGTGCTGGCTGAGATGGAAGGTTTGATGGAGTTTTAGTTATGGCATTATAAAAAGTCCATATGCTGCGTTGCGCTTCATTTCGCTTCGCTGCGACCTACGAAAAAGTAGGCCTCGCTTCGCGAACATCATGCGCCTTGCCTCTGGAGCTTTTTATTGCGCCATAAATGATTTGATAGAGAGGAAAATATATGTCGTTTGAACCGAAAATATTAGGCATAGCCTGCAATTGGTGCACATATACAGGGGCGGACCTTGCCGGAACAACCAGATTGCAATATCCGCAGAATATCCGGGTTGTCCGGGTTATGTGCTCAAGCCGTATCAATCCTTCTTTTATATTTCGAGCGCTTCAGTTGGGTGCGGACGGTGTTCTGGTTGGCGGTTGCCATCCCGGCGATTGCCATTATAATACCGGGAATCTCTATGCGCGAAGAAGGCTTGCCACGACTAAAAAGATTCTGGAATTTGCAGGAATAGAACCGGGGAGATTTCGGGTGGAATGGATCTCTGCTTCCGAAGGCAATAGGTTTGCCGAAGTGGTTGAGGAGTTTACAACTCAAATTAAGAATCTTGGCCCCCAAACGAAGTTGAAGATCCAGGAGTAGGGTTGGGAGAAAATATGACTGATTTTAAAAAAATCGAAGAAAATTTAAAAAAGGAAGCAAAAAGGTTATTGGAGTCCGGCGAAGTGACCGTGGTTCTGGCTTATGGAAAAGGCTTCGATGAGCAACATCCAATGCCCTATGCCACGAAAAGCGTTGCAGATGTCGATAATATTGTGTTCAATGAATACTGCAATTATAACATGGCCCGTTATCTTGTTCGTTACCCACAGGGGACAAAGATTGCTATTGCCGTGAAAGCAGCCGACAGCCGTGCGGTCATTCAGTTAATCCAGGAAGAAAAAGTTAAGAGAGAAAACTTGGTGCTTCTGGGAATTCCTGTTTTTGGGATGAAAAATCCCAAGACAGGCGAAGTGATTGACAGCAAGACCACTTCCGGCATGTATAATCCTGTTTTGTATGATATTTTGCTGGGCGACGAGGTCCACGGACAGAAGATTGTTTCGCCCTACGATGTGTTGGCCCAGTATGAAGTGCTGGACAAAGATGCTCGCTGGGAATTCTGGAAAGAGCAATTTGATAAATGTATTCGTTGCTATGCCTGTCGTAAAGCCTGCCCGATGTGCTATTGTGATCCCTGCTTTATTGACCAGAATAAACCAAAATGGGCGGACAAGGCGCCGCAATCTCCCGGTAATATGATGTATCATCTGACGCGATTTCATCATCTGGCAGGCCGTTGTATTGACTGTGGTGAATGTTCACGCGCTTGTCCGGTGGATATTCCTTTGTATCTTTTTCATAAAAAAGTGTCCAAGGAGTGCGAGGAGATGTTTAACCAGGCGGCTGGTATGAGCATAGAAGACAAGCCCGTGCTGGTAAATTTCCGAGTCGAAGATTCAGATAAAATTTTGGAGTAAGGAGCGGTTTGTGTTGAAAAAAACAGCTATAGAAAAAATATCCGAACTGGCAGCGGTGTTGATGGATAAGGGTTCTCTTCTCGCCCCCGTCAAAGAAGTTTCCGGCCATAACTTTGCAGAGATTAAAGATCCGCAAAAGGTTGATCTGAATTTTTACAATACCATCATAAGTCCGAAGGGAGCATTTTTTCCACACAAAGAAGATTTTATTAAATATAAGATAGGCAAGCCAGTGTCAGAGGCCGAATTGACAGAGGTAGATCCAAAACCGGTGTTTCTGTTTGGAGTGCGCCCCTGTGATGTCAAGAGTTTTTCCATTATGGATATTCACTTCAATGCCGCGGGAATTGTAGATCCCTACTGGAGTCAAAGAAGAAAAGCAACCACCATTTTCGGTTATGCCTACGATTTGAATCAGCCGGTCGATCCCGCCGATTTTTATAATTCTCTGGGAATTTACGCCGCTGATCCCGAAGGCAGCGATATCTTCATGGTGAAGAAAGATAAAGATTTACTGCTCAAAAGCATTACCCCCAAAGGTGAGGAAATTCTCGCCAAGCTCAATACTCTTATTGATGCGGGAAAAGATGATGAAAAATATTATGAAGAAACTCTCCAAAAGGGTAAAGAGTATAAAACACGCTTCCTGTGCATTGATCAGGATGTTATTGCAAAAAAATTGGAGGCCATTTTCCATAATAACGATTTCTGGACAAAGGTTTCATTCGCCTGCCTGAGCTGTGGCGCTTGCACATTTGTCTGCCCGAACTGTTATTGCTTTGACATTTGTGATGATACGATGTTCGGCAAAGGCACGAGACGCAGAGTGTGGGATGCCTGTATGTTTACCGATTTCACACTGGAAGCGAGCGGCCATAATCCCAGAACACAGGTTTTCCAGAGATTAAGGCAGAAGATAAATCACAAATATTCATATCATGTGAAAAAATATGGCGTAATTTCTTGTGTTGGCTGCGGACGTTGCACGCGTTCTTGTCCGGTCAACATCGATATATATTCAATTGTCGAAGAAGCGCTAAAAGCATAAGCTGCGTGTATTGAAAAAACATTTTTGAGGAAAAAAGATGTCAGAAAACAACCCTTACATACCTATGCCGGTTCAGATTGCCAAGATCATCAACGAAGTTGATACCAATGATATCAAAACATTCCGGTTTACTTTTCTGAACAAGGAAGACGAAGAAAAATTTAAATACACACCCGGACAATTTGGTGAGTTGTCTATTTATGGCAAAGGTGAATCGCCCATCGGCATTGCCTCTTCGCCCACCCAATCGGGCTATGTCGAATTTACAGTCCAGAGAGCAGGCACGATTGTGCCGGGTCTGGTGACTGCGGCACTGCATGACATGGATGAAGGTGCACAAATCGGTTTGCGTGGTCCCATGGGCAACTCTTGGCCGATCGAATTTCTGGAGAAAAAGAATATCGTGGTAGTTGGTGGCGGTTTTGCCTTCACGACGCTTCGTTCACTGATCAATTACATGTTGCACAAGGATAACCGTAAGCGATTTGGCGAAATCACCGTTGTCTATGGCGCAAGGACTCCCGGTCTGCTCCTGTATAAAGACGAACTTGCCGAATGGGAGAAAAGAGATGATATCAAGACGATCATCACTGTGGATAAGGGCGATGAAACATGGAAGGGGCGTCAGGGTTTTGTCCCGGCTGTTTGCAAGGAAACTGCACCATCTCCCCAAAATGCCGTAGCCGTGATTTGCGGTCCACCCATTATGATCAAGTTTACGCTACCGGTCTTTTTCGAGTTGGGTTTTTCCAAGGAGAACATTTTGACGTCGTTGGAGATGCGCATGAAGTGCGGCATCGGCAAATGCGGTCGTTGTAATGTCGGCAGTCAGTATGTTTGTAAAGACGGGCCGGTGTTTTCGCTGGCGGAATTAGATCAGCTGCCTCGCGATTTTTAATGATAATGAAAGGTTTGCCATATAGTTTTGGTAAATCATAAATTATGTATACTCTTTTATAACAGAGGAGAAATGAAAGTTGAACAAGATTATTGAAAACAAGAAATTATCAGAGAACGTAGTCAAAATGGTATTTGAGGCTCCGGTTATCGCGCAAAAGAGAAAAGCCGGACAATTTATCATTTTGAAAATTAATGAAAAGGGCGAACGCATTCCCCTGACCATCGTGGACTCCGACGCGCAAAAAGGCACCCTGACAATCATTTATCAGGTTGTTGGTAAAACAACGGCGCAATTATCCGAGCTGAAGGCGGGGGATTCGCTGCAAGATGTTCAGGGACCGTTGGGAAATCCCACGGAAATTGAAAAATTCGGATGCGTTGTCTGTGTCGGCGGCGGAGTTGGTGTTGGTGTTGTTTATCCTCTTGCCGTGGCCCTGAAAAAAGCGGGTAATGAAGTTATTACGATCATCGGTTCGCGGACAAAGGAATTGCTAATTTTAGAAGAGGAAATGAAAAAAACATCAGACCAATTAATTGTATGTACTGACGACGGAAGTTATGGTTTTCATGGCTTTGTCAGCGCCGTGCTGCAACAACTGATCGATGAAGGTAAAAAGATTGATCATGTATTCGCCATTGGCCCTGTTCCCATGATGAGAGTTATTTGCGATGTAACAAAACCAGCCGGCATCAAAACCGTTGTGAGCTTGAATTCTATTATGGTGGATGCAACCGGGATGTGCGGCGCATGCCGTGTGTCTGTAGGAGGCAAAACAAAGTTTACCTGCGTGGATGGTCCTGAATTTGACGGACATGAAGTTGACTTTAAATTACTGTCCGACCGCCTGAAAACGTATTGTGATTCAGAGCGCGAGGCTTATGAAAAACATAGGTGTGGATGCGATGGAAACTAAAGAAACTAAAGACAAAAAAGAAAAAGTGCCGCGGCAGAAGATGTCGGAGCAAGACCCTCAGAAAAGGATTCATAACTTTGAGGAAGTTCCGCTAGGCTATACCGAGGAAACGGCGATCATCGAAGCAAAGCGTTGCATTCAATGCAAAAAGCCTGCTTGTATCGCTGGCTGTCCGGTTGACGTTAAAATCCCGGAATTCATCAACCAGATTGCCGAAGGTAATTTTATCGAGTCGGCAAAGGTTCTGAAAGAAACAAATAGTCTTCCGGCAGTTTGTGGGCGTGTTTGCCCACAGGAGGACCAGTGTGAAAAAACCTGCATTTTGGGTAAAAAAGGCGAACCCGTGGCTATTGGCCGACTGGAGCGGTTTTCTGCCGATTATGAACGAAACAGCGGTAAAGTATCCAATCCATCTGTCGCTAAATCCAATGGTAAGAAAATCGCCGTAGCCGGCGCCGGTCCGGCGGGGCTCACCATTGCCGGAGATCTCGTTAAGCTGGGATATGATGTGACCATTTTTGAAGCATTGCATAAATCCGGTGGTGTGCTTGTTTACGGCATTCCGGAATTTCGCCTGCCTAAAGCTATTGTGGAAGCGGAAGTGGAAGGTTTGAGAAAGTTGGGTGTAAAGATCGAGACCAATTATGTCATTGGCCGGACAAAGACCATCGATGAACTTTTTGCGGAAGGTTTTGATGCTGTTTTTATCGGCGTGGGTGCCGGCGCTCCGGTATTCATGAATGTTCCCGGAGAAAACTTAATCGGTATTTATTCAGCCAATGAATATCTGACGCGTTCCAATTTAATGAAAGCTTATCGATTTCCCGAATATGATACGCCGATCGTCCGCGGCAAGAGAGTTGCGGTTATCGGCGGCGGTAATGTGGCCATGGATTCGGTGCGAACGGCCTTGCGGTTGGGTGCTGAAAGAGCAATGATTATTTATCGCCGCACTGAAGTAGAAATGCCTGCAAGAAAAGAGGAAGTCCATCACGCCCAGGAAGAAGGCGTCGAGTTTTTAATGTTGACTGCTCCTGTGGAATATATTGGAAACAAGGATGGCTGGGTAACCGGTATGAAATGCCTTAAAATGGAATTGGGCGAGCCTGATGCTTCGGGAAGAAGAAGCCCTGTGCCTATTAAAGGTTCCGAGTATGTAATCGATGTCGATACTGTCGTGGTTGCCGTAGGAACGGTAGCCAATCCTATTGTTCCCGCGACGACAACCGGGCTGGAAACAAACAAAAAGGGTTATATTGTTACGAAGGATGAATCGGGACTTACCAGCCGCGAAGGTATTTATGCCGGAGGCGATATAGTCACCGGTTCCGCCACGGTAATTTTAGCGATGGGTGCTGGTCGCAAAGCAGCTAACGCCATCCATGGATATCTTTCCAAAAAATAATTGAATGTAAATTGCTTATCATGGAGGCTGCGTCGTATCAAATAATTACGACACAGCCTTTTTGCATAATTAATTAATCATCAATTGTATCGTTCGATATAGAAAATAAAGGCCGAACACAATTATAAATATTCCGGCGACTAAAGAAATAACGCCTACAATTTTTTCGTTGATGATTTTTTTGCCCCAGTGCAGTGCGGTTGCCAGAAAGAATACCCAGAGAAAACAGCCCAGCAAAATAGAAAGACAGGAGAAAAAAGCAGATACGCTTGTTTGGATATTTGTTTGCGAAGCCAGCAGAGCGCCAAAAACGCCTGTCCACCATACAATCGTTATGGGGCTGGAAATGGCCAGAACGTAACCGGTTATAAATGATGTTTTAAACAATCGGTGGGGCTTGCTTTCGGTCGCATTGGCTTTGCTAAAAAATTCTTTTGCGCTTATCACGCCTAAATAAATCAGGATGATGCTTCCGGCAATACCTAAGAAAATTTTCATAAATGCAAAATTATAAAAAGAAGTCAGACCGAAAAAAATCAGAATAAGATAAGTCGTGTCGGCGCACATTGCGCCTGTTCCGGTCAGAAACGCCTGCTTGAAGCCGGAATTCAGACCGCGTTTAATAATTTCCAGGTTTACCGGTCCGATCGGTGCGGCAAGCGAAAGTCCCAGAAGAATATTTTGCACTAAAGTATATTTTTCCAAAATCAAGTCACTTTTTAATATTTTGAGTGCTTTTCAGACACATATGACCTATAATATAAAAAGATTCTATTAACAATATGAGGAATGGTTATTTTGAATTAAAACATCCTTAATATCTTTTTATTATTGATTTTTTACGACTATTGCACTAACTTAAATCAATTATTTTTCAAAGGAATAGGACATGAAATATACAAAAACACCGCTCAGCCACGGTTATGCCAACCAAATTCTAACCATTGATTTAGGAACAGGACATATTAATCCGCAGCCGCTGGACCCGCAGATTCGGGATTTTTTCATTGGCGGTAGAGGATTGGGTCTCTATCTGCTGCACAAAAAAGTTAATGTCAAAACAACCGCCCATGATCCTGAAAATCCGTTGATCTTTGCGCCTGGGCCGCTGGGCGGCATTCCGCAATTTCCGGGGACCAGCAAATGCATGGCTATTTCATTATCACCTCTGACACATATTCCGGGTGTTTCCAATTTTGGCGGCCATTTTGGCGCTTATCTGAAATATGCTGGATTTGATGCTTTACAGATCACAGGCATTGCCGAAAAAAATACTATGATTGTGATCGACGGTTTTAAAAATGAGATATCCATAACAAAGGTTCCGGCAATAGATCAGGTTTTCGATCTGGAGAAAGCCATTGTCGATCAGTTTCTTAAGGACGGTCATGAAAAGAAAGACATCGTCTTTTTAACCACAGGAATCGGCGCGGCGAATACCACCTACGGTTGCATCAACAGCCATTATTACGATGCTGCAAAACCAGTGGATGGAACAAAAGGCTTGTATAGGACAAAGCAAGCGGGTCGCACCGGCTTAGGCACTGTTATGATGCATAAGAATATTCGGGCAATTGTTGTCTTGGCTGGTTATCCTCATGGCGATAATCCTTATGGCGCGGCGGATTGGGAGAAAGTGAAGCAAGCAGGAACAAAACTTCACAAGATAGTCAAGGAAGTTGATCCCCAATCACTCCAAATGTACCGCAAGGGATCAGCGGGTCTCATCACTTTTATGAATAAGGAAGACTATCAATCTTTGCCTGTGAATAATTATCAATTCGGGTCTCATCCGGAAGCTGGAAAAATCTGCGGGAAAGCCTATGCTGAGCGTCTTTTTGATCATCGGGGCATGGATGGTTGCTTCCCCGGTTGTAATCTGCGATGCACCAAGGGGGGCTGGATAATACTGACATCAGGTGAACACAAGGGTCAGAAGGTGTGGGTGGATGGACCCGAGTATGAAACAGCCGCTGGTTTTGGCTCCAACCTGGGCATGTGGAGCCCCGAATTTATTATGGAAGCCAACTGGCATTGTGACAATTATGGAATCGATACGATCACCACAGCCGTGATCATGGCTTTTCTGATGGAATGCTATCAACGGGAGTACCTGGTCAAGGAAGATACCGATGGTTTTGCGCTCACTTGGGGTGATGAGCAGGCAGCATTCTCTTTTATCCACCAGATTGCCCGCTCCGAAACCCGGTTAGCAAAAGTAACGGGCAGGGGCATGATTGAACTCATCGATTGGATCGCCAATACTTACGCGGCAAGAACCGGCAAAGCCAATCCTAAAAATCAAATCGCGCAGTTTGCTATGCACACCAAGGGACTGCCGTTTTCTCTTTACCGAACACATAGGTCTCTATCCATGCAGGCCTCTTACGCGGCCGCAAGCGATATCGGCGCGCATCATGCAGCGGCCTGGCTTATTAAGGTGGACTTGTTAGGAGCGTTTGCAACCATTCAGGATCGGGCCAAAGCGCTAATCACTTATCCGCGAGTGCGTCTGGGCAATGACAATCTGGGTTTGTGCAAACTGCCCTGGGTGGATGTGTTCAATCCCGATTCCGGCAATCGTAAAAATACAGATATCTACATTAATCCCGCGTCTCAGGAAATCTACGCGGATTTCTATAATGGTATGTTGGGTACCAATATGACATGGGAGAAAATATTCGAGCAGACAGACCGAGATATCAATTTGCAGCGGGTAATGAATATTATGGTCTATGATAAGGAAACAGGCGATCGTGATTGGATTCCGGACAGGGCGATCGGTCCCACGGAGAATAGCCTCTATGAGAAAGAAAAGGATTATAATGATCAGCAGATTAGCACTATTCTGCACAAGCCGCTGACGGAAATTTCCAAAATAAAAACTGCCGAAAAGCGGGAAGTTCTGATCAAGCATAAAAAAGAAGAATTAAGAAAATTGATTGATGTATATTACGCGCAGCGAGGGTGGAGTGCCACCGGCATTCCGAAAGTCGAGACGCTTAAGCAAATAGGCCTGTGGAATTTCTTAAGCGAGGAAACCAGAAACAAAGTAACAGCTTTAAACATCATCTCTTAAAAGGGAGGCTGGTATGAAAACAAGTTCAGCACCAGAACATGCAATTAAAGAACCCAAAGGATTATCTGATCGCGTCTTGTGGCTGCGAGATTATTATTTCCAGGGAACGAAACGCGCCTGGAACAATGAATATACTTCTTGG
>Ga0209777_10008628_pt1 | contig 11124 bp, 5 predicted proteins | sample FrelakmetHBP12HB_FD_187147 | JGI IMG/M metagenome (GOLD analysis project Ga0209777, IMG submission 187147) | Freshwater lake sediment microbial communities from the University of Notre Dame, USA, for methane emissions studies -HBP12 HB (SPAdes)... | ecosystem: Environmental > Aquatic >...
GCACGCACCAAGGAAACACTCTGGCAGGCGATCGGCAACGCGCTACGTACCGTCACCGCCCTTGACGCGCTCGGTTGGTTCAAATCGTGTGGCTACACTCAATCGTGAACTGCTCTAGACCTACTTCTTGATGATAGGAACATCACAGAATGTGAGGGCGGCGATGCCGTTCTCTCCGTACAGAAGGTTCTTATCGTCCCACTTTTTGTCAACAAGGTAAGTGATCGTTTTCGCGATGGCGGCCGACGCCAGCTTGAGTTTGACCACCTTCCCGGACACGGCGCCAGAGGCGGCTTTGCCCCCTTCCCCGTCCAGGTAGAACTGACTGGCCAGGGCGTCGTTCCAGGCCACAGGCTGGTCGAACTCCAACGCAATCTCGTCCATCTTGTCACTCGTATAGTATGCCTTCTGCACGTCGGGCGGCGTGATGGACTTGTCAAATACTTTCCCGTAGTTGTCCCGCTCCACCAGGGGGCTTATCAACCGGGCCATTTCCGCGTAACCGGCAGGAGGAAAGTGGGCGGGCCCGGGAGGTTTGATGCCCAGCGTGGACATGATGCTCATGTTGGAGTAGAGGCGAGGCAAGAGCCTCTGCACATCCCTCAGCTTGTCGCTGTGCCTGTTGCCGCCCATGGAGCAAGAGTTCGGCCAGATCTGGAAAATGTAGTAGTGCTGAATATTGGGATAATCCTGCTTCCAGGCCGCCGACATGTCCACAAAGTACTGCTCGTATGTTTCCCAGCCGTAACCGCCGGTCGCGCCCTGCGTGCCCTGGTTGTTCTCGCCCTGGTGCCAGAAGGCGCCGCGAATGCCGTGGGTCAGTCTGGCCTGTTCCACTCGATTCAGCAGTCGTCCGTAGATCGTCTCCTTATCGGTATGATTCGTGGGATTTCGCTGGTGCGCCTCGATCAAGGTGCCTCCCACCGCACCGTTCATGATGCAGATCGGAATCTTCTCGCTTTCCACCAGGTGCCTGGCAAGGTCCATGCCCCAACACCCGATCTCCCATGCGCCATGGCGGCGGACCGCGTTGCCCCAACCCTTGCTGACATCCCCGCCATTGGAACCGAAACTGCGGATCCATTCGCTTGTGTCGGGGTGCTCGCCCGGCCCCCAATCCACCGCTAGCGCGTTGGATTGACCGTCAATCAGATAGGCATCCCCGCACACCAGGTTGGCAACTGTATTGAGCACGGTTTCAATGCTCCCGCTCTTTGATCCAAACTCGACCTTGTACTTGATGAGGCCCGGTTTCAGTGTGACTGAGAACGCGTAAGTTTTGTCCGTGTTGAGTTTCTGGCTTTCGGTTTTGAAAACCCTATCGTCGGCATAGACCTTTAGAAACACGGAGTCGGCGGTGTTGGACAATGTCCCATTGTAGTACAGCGTGCCCTCGTTCTTGTCGTCACGGGCATATAACTGATTGGCGACGGGCTTCTCATCCTTGTCCGGTGTCCGTTGTACCCACGCATCCTTCTTGGGTTCCTTGACCAGGATCGTGGCCGCGGATGAAACCTCTGTGCCGCCGTTGCTGAGGGCCAGCTTGACGTTTAGTGTGCCGCTGTTCTGCGCCCGCTTGAGCAGGAGCTTGCCGGGCGCGCTCTCCTCGATCACCGCCATCCCTGAAACGGTCCAGCTATACTTCAGTTCGCCGGCGCCTTTGGCCTGCATCTCACTCATATTGGTGATCTGCGGAGTTACTTCAACTCCCTCGCGTCCGTCCCACTTGGCTGGCGCTTGCAGTGTGAAGACCGGATCCGGAATTGCTTCCTTGATCGTGACGGGTATGTCCAGGGCCTTGATTTCGTTGGCGCAAATTGCCTTGAACTGAATCGTGAGCGACTCGTCGCCAGTCACCCGGCCGGCAGCAAACGTGAAACCGAACCGGTCCACGGCTGCAATGGTTTCATGTCCGCCTCTTTTCAGGATCCAATAGACCTTTTGTGCGCCGCCTGCCTTGGCCGTAATGGCGGCACTCTTGCCTTCCAATACGGTTATATTCTCCTCTGAGACTGAGAAGTCAGCGCCCGGCGGCACCAGCATTCCGACCAGCATTTGCAGGCGCTTCTGGTTTTCGTATTCCAGCCTCACCCAGTCGGCTGAGCGAACCACTTTGGAAATGCGCACCTCGTCAATGTCGCCGACAAATCCGTAATTGTTGTACCAGCCGCCAATATACATCCGCGCAGGACTCTTGATCGCCAGTGGGTGCCCTGTGGACGTCGAGACGCCGTCGAGGCGCCCATTCACATAGACCCGTGAATCTGCGTTCTTATAGGTGTGGATTACGTGAATCCATTGGGACATGGGGAGCGTGCTGCCACCCGCAACGTCTGCACCTGAAAAGTAGCACTCCATTTTGATGTGTGGCGGACTGAAGAACTGCATCATCACTTTACCGTCACGCTCCTCGTTTCCCCAGGCAAGGACGGTCGCATTCGGTTTTTCGGCCCTGAACCACCCTTCAGAAGAATGGGGACTGGAGCCGGAAGGATAGGTTGTGATCTTTTCCCCGCAGTTGATCCCCTTGCCTCCGTCAAAGTGCCGACTTTTGCCAATGATACCGGCAGAAGAGGTGGTGCCCGTATCCTTCGATTGGAGCGTGCCAACTTCATCCTTCACCGGATCGTTCATGTGCCAGACGCTGAGATATCCGTTGGATTCATTGAATACCGCTGATCCGCTGGATTCACTGGCGGCATCGGCCTTGCCCCAATACAGCTTGACCTCCAGCCGCGCGTTGCCCATGATCGTGGGTATTCGAACCCAGATGCTGGCTGTTCCGGTTCGCGCGTCCCAATCATCGATCTGGTATGCCAGCGGTGTGCCGGCGCTGGTGGCGAAGCGGATATCCTCGCCATTGGCTTTCGCCTGGCTGAAATCGAAAAAGTCCTTGTTCAGCCGCACCAGCACCGGGAAGTTATCTTCCGAGGCCGTTGTTGGCCAATTCGCGCCTTCAGGCGTGGTGAGCAGGTAGACGGAGCCCGAATGTTGCCAGCCCGGATATTGGGCCGGAGCCTGGCCAGCATGAGCCGCCAGGGCGAACGCCACGAGCGTCAAGAGCGCCGCGGGCGCGACATGGACCGTGATTGCCGTTCGCTGCTCCATGATTCCTCCAACTCGAGACTGTCGGCTGACACAAAAACGGTTCCGCCGCGCAGCACGAAGGAACTGCATGTCTTCCGAAACTCGTACACCAACGCGCCCGTCGCACCAGAGCCAATCTTGACGTTATCGTAACAACCCTGGTCGTAGACTGGCGTATCATTCCGGGGGACCGGGAATCTTACGAGAAAGTCACGTTTGTTTCCGGCTCAAATGGGAATACGGGCTTTCGCCTGCGCGAATACGCTAGCCGCTCGATGCGCATGTCGCCGGCCCCGGGCGTCAAAAGCATGATGTGCCGCGGAGCGATGCCAGCCAGCCCGGGAAAGAGGTAGCCTTCCTTTACAACAACGATCTTGTACTTGAGCGGGTCCAGGCCGCAGGCCTTGAACTGGCCGGGATCGGTGAAGCCTGCCTGGCCCAGCACCACTTCGACCCCGCCGATGCGGACTATCGCAATAGGGGCGTTCTCGACAAGCCGAACGACGAGCGCTTCACCGGCGAAGGGCGGGCCGAACCGCGTCTCCACGCCGGCGCCGATGGAGAGCCGTAGCGTCTTGCCCGCGCCTGCCTGCAAGCATTGCCGTACGGCCGGCGGGTCGCCGATGCCCGCGACCAGGGCGCCAGCCACGTTCCTTTCCACGAGGCGCCGCAGCACGAGGGGCAGGTCGCCGGTCGCGCTGGCTGTCACGTTATCCCCGCTGTCGCTCAAGAAGACCGTGGACTCCTGCGCGGCCAAGGCGCGGCTGATGCCTTCGTCCAGTTCTGCGCTTTCGCAGCCGAAAGCGAACTGCCGGCGCGCTTCCCAGACAAGGCGGGCCAAGTGGATTGCCGCTGCCCGCGCGGCGTCCCGCGAACCGTCGGCGGTAATCATCACGGACATGCCCGTGTCGGGCGAGTCAGTCCAGGCGCAGCCGACGAAAAGCGTGGCCGCGAGAATCTTTGCCTGGTGTCCCCGAATGCCCTGGCGCTCGACGCGGCGGGCTTCCTCGACCAGCGATCTGAAAGGCTCCGCGGTCGTCATCGCCTTTTCGCCGGGAAGGATAATGGGGATGGGCAGCACGGAGGAAACGGGACGCACCGAGCCTGCGAGCGTGTCCAGCAAAATCCGCCCGGCCAGGTCGACGGTCTGGGCGTGGTCCGTATGCGGCGCGGTCTTGTACCCGACGAGAATGTCGCCGAACCCCGCCAGGCGGGCGGGGATGTTGCCATGCAGATCGAAGGTGCAGGCAATGGGCGCCCTGGGTCCGACGATTGAGCGGACCAGAGCCACCAGGACAGTTTCCGCCGGACCAATCCCCTGGGCATACATGGCCCCGTGAAGGCGCAGGAAGACGGCATCCACAGGCATCGCCGAACGCAGCGTGTCCAGAACCTTGTTCATGGCTTCGCGGCAGGCGTCTTGCGAAACGGTCCCGCCGCCCGAGGGCTGCGCAGAAAGGCCCGGGACAACCAGCACGTTGGCCCCCTGCCAGGCCGGCAAGGGCTGGTCTGCGGCCTGGGCGAAAGAGAAGGCCGTGCTGGCCAGAGGGTGGAAGGTGTTGGTCTCGTGTGCAAAGCCGGCTACGAAGATTCGCCGCGGGGTGTGCGAGTCCGGCAGAGCAACGCCAGCCGCGGGCGAGGCAGACCCGATGAGGGTATTGGAGTTGGGAGTCTGCTTCACGGGTTCCTGGCCTCCGTTCTGTGGTTTGCGGCGGGCATGGCTAACTACGAGGTTCTCTGGAAAATCCTGCTGTCTCGACGCGCCAGCACGGTTCATCGAAGGTTTCCATGGCTCTGAACCACTTCGAGTCAGTACTTCAGCACTCTCGTTTCGCCCTTTTGAAGCGTCAGCGTTACCTTCGGCCCGTCACCCAGCGTCTTGCCGTCCAGAGCATCAACGACTTTGCCCTCCTTGCCGGTGTCAATAGCGAGCGGCCCGGTTTCGTGAGCCTGTAAGGAAACGTATCCCTCAGCAGCCCAGAGCGTGGCATTCCCTTCGGTAAACAGGTGCACACTTGCCAGCCTTGCCAGCGCCCGCACCAGTTCAGGCGTCAGTTTGGGCACGCCCACGAAGACATCGAGGCCAGCGTCAGAGCGCCGCATTGCGACCGCGGGCGAGCCGTCAGCATACGTCGCCAGCGTCTCGTCCGGCGCGGCCGTCACACTGAAGAGCGGACGGATGGATCCCTTGGGGCCCCAGGGCGCTGTGAGACCGAGCTTCCTGCCGGCCTCCGTGGGAGTGGCTTCTGCTGACGCACCGGCAAACGCCTTGGCTTCGAAGCCCGTCAGTTCCTTGATTCCCGCAACATCCGCCCGATCCGGATAGAGATACCCGGGAGCATAACACCAGACGCGCGCCGGCCTGAGACCGCGCTTGCGTGTCAACGCCGCCCGCTTCTCAGGACTGAGCGCCCAGGCAGAGAGGAAGATCTGCAACTTCGCCGAGATACTGCCGGCGATAGCGTCATCCAGCAGATACTGGCCGTAGGGCGCTCCTGAACGGCCCAGCGCCGCGCGACTGTGGTAGACCAACTCGCTGGCAAACGCGTCCGAGCCGCCGGGCAAATGGCACATGCTGTCCTCGTCCACGATCGCCGCTATGTCCGGAATGAACGGCTCCTTGCGCTCGAGCATTGCGGCATCCACCGGACGCAGGCGCACTATCTCTTCCCAAATGCGTGCATCGTTGAACCAGCCCTGGGCCGGCAGGTCCATCCACCACGTCCCAAAACCCCTGAGCGCAGCCTGCGCGGTGTTGCGCAGCAGCACCTGTCTGGTTTGCTCGAGGTCGACCAGTCCGCCTTCCTGCACATGCTCCTGTGTGCGCGTGTCGAGATACGTGCGCGAGTCGTCTTCATTCAGCCACAGTATGCCGGACCGTACAACGCTCTCCGCGGCGCTCATGCTGGGAGCGGTGCCGATCCATTCGCGGTCGGTGTAGGAAATCGGCGAGCAGAGGATGTCAATGTCCTTGCCTTTCAGCAGCGAGGAAAGCGCATAGTGTCCGCTGGTCGGCGCGCCGTCCTGCAGGGGCGGGAATTCAAAGAGGTAGCCGTAGAAGAAGATGACCAGTTTCCGGGAATCCGTGCCCCTGCGGCAGGCGGCGGCCATGGCGGCCACCTGATCCGCCATCTCCTGCTGCTGGAAACGGGCGAAGTCAATCAGGCGTCTGTAGCCGCCGGGGTCTCGCAGCAGACCGTCCGGATGGGCGCGGCGTTCGTCTGCTGTCGGCGGCTCCGCCGTATCGGCCTGCGGGTCGCCATGCGCTTTGAGCCACTGCCGGAAGGCGGCCTTGGTAGCTGGATCATATCCGCTCAAGGGCCGCAGCCATGAGTCCTGGTAGAACCATTCGCCTGTATTCTGTCCACAGGGATGAATGCCGGCGAAATGGTCCAGGAATGTTTCGAGGAGATGCCGGCAGATCTTCTCCAGGTGCGCGCAGGTGTCGGCACGGTATGCGCGGTCGGAGACGCAGGAGTGATTGGCAACCTTGTCGCCGTCGTAGACCATGCGCGCCTCGGGATGCTTTTGCAGCCACCAGTCCGGGGCGTCCGCTTCAACACGCGGTACCAGCAGGACTTTCGGATTGACTGCGATGATCTGCCGGCAGAGGGTGTCGAGAGGTGTCCAGTCAGTGGGTTTCCCGGGGGCCGTCCAGCAATTCGGAGCAGCAAACGAAACCAGGTTGACCCCGGCATCGCGGGCGAGAGAAACCTGGCTGAGAAACGCTCCCGGCGGGCCGCCGACGAAGTTCCAGACCCCTCCGACAACGCTGTAGAGCGCCACCCTGAGGTCCTGCGCCGGCACGGCCTTCGCCCGGAACGTGCAGCGGCACGCCCGGCCCGCGGAGAAACGAAGTGACCGATTGCTGTGCAGGTGAAAGTCCGGCCAGTTGCCCCCGGGCGGGTTCCTGAGGGTTATGTGGACCGACTTGTCGGCCACCTCGACCGTGCCAACGGTGTTTGCGGCGCCGAGCGGCCACTGGTTCCAGTTCTTGCCGAAGTTCTCCGCAGTGGCAAAACTGTCGGGCGGCAGAATATCTTCCCCCGTTTTCGCGTCTTGGACGCGCACATCCGCCAGCCAGACATCGCCGGGAACCTGCGAAAAGCGGAAGTGCAGTGTGCCGGTTCCGTCCACATCGCCCGGAAGAAACTCAAACGAATGAGAGGTCCATTCGGATTGCGAGGAGATATGCCCGCTGTTCATGGCGCCCCAGAAGAACCGCGGCGGCACTGGTTTGCCATCCACATGGATTTGCGGGCCGCCGCGCGTTTCCTGCACACGGACCGTGCCTGCGCGTGCCGGCAATGCGGCCGGCAGAGCAAGCAGAAGCAACGCGACATGACAGGTTGAACAAGTGTTCCCCATGAATCACGACCTCGCATCAGAAGTCTGGTGCTACACCGCGCGGACCATCACGGTGTCTTCCTGACCTCCCCCCGCTTCCAGGTCCAGTCGGAATGAAAGGTCCTCCGGCCTGAGTCTAGTTCTACAGCCTCCGCAGTACGGTTGCCAGCGCCCGTGGAGGATGGGGCTCTCCTGGAGAGGAACCTGAGCGCCGTCGCAGGTGGCCGGACATGCGGATGGGGCCATCATGTCCCGCCGTGGGACAGCGCGAAAAGCTGCAGCCGAACCTGATTGTCCTTGAAATCGTGGCAGGAGAGCAGGGGGTCATGGCGATAAGTATGGGAGTGCTGCCAGGCAATAAAATATCCAATCTCTTCGTCGCCGGAGCCGCAACCTAAGAAGTGAGGCGGACATTCTCGATTTGCGATTTTAGATTTTCGATTGCACAGCAGCCTCAGTGGCACGGCGAAGGCCTCGCCCACGAAACTGATTGACGCCGCGCAACGAAGACGGATGATGAATCAACTCTTCAACCCAGGAGGGAACGCGCCATGAACTTTCTGAATCTGGGAAAGAGCGGCCTCAAGGTCTCACGTCTCTGCCTGGGCTGCATGAGCTACGGCGTGCCCGAGCGCGGCGCGCACCCCTGGACGCTGAACGAGGAATTAAGCCGCCCATTCATCAAGCGCGCGCTCGAAGCCGGCATCAACTTCTTCGACACCGCCAACGTATATTCCGACGGCACCAGCGAGGAAATCGTGGGCCGCGCGCTCCGTGACTTCGCCAAGCGTGAGGAAGTCGTCCTGGCCACAAAAGTCCACGGCCAGATGCGGCCCGACCCCAACGGCAAGGGGCTGTCCCGCAAAGCGATTCTGCATGAGATTGATGCCAGTCTGCGCCGACTGGGGACCGGCTACGTGGACCTCTACCAGATTCACCGCTGGGACTACGGGACGCCCATCGAGGAGACCCTGGAGGCCCTGCATGAAGTTGTCAAAGCGGGCAAGGCGCGGTACATCGGCGCGTCGTCAATGTTCGCGTGGCAGTTCTGCAAAGCCCTCCACGTGGCCGAGCGCCACGGTTGGACACGCTTTGTCTCGATGCAGAACCATTACAATCTGCTCTACCGCGAGGAGGAGCGTGAGATGCTCGGGCTGTGCGCCGCCGAAGGAATCGGCGTCATCCCGTGGAGTCCGCTGGCCCGCGGGCGGCTGGCGCGGCCCTGGGACCAGAGAAGCGCCACCGAGCGGGCTGCGCTGGATGAGTTTGGCAGGAAACTCTACGCCAAAACCGAAGAAGCCGACAAAGCAGTCATGGGCCGCGTTGTCGAGGTGGCCAAAGCGCGCGGCGTCCCTCAGGCGCAAGTGGCCTTGGCGTGGCTACTGGCCAAGCCTGTCGTTAGCGCGCCGATTGTCGGCGCCACCAAGCTGCAGCATCTGGAAGATGCGCTGGCCGCGTTGTCGCTCAAGCTGTCCGCCGAGGAGCTCAGCTCGCTGGAGGAGCCCTACATGCCGCATCCAGTGCTCGGGTTCTCGTAAGCAGAAAGGGAAGTCATGTTCAAGACCGCGCTAACGAACTGTTGTTTGGTTGCCTGCTGCGCCGTCAGATGCTATCCAGGTTGGCATTTCCAGTCGTGAGTGGAGGAGACCATGAGCCGAATGGCAATCGCTCTGCTTGGGCTGCTGCTGGCGATGTCCTGTCTGAGCCGAGGTCAGAGCGCGGAACCGCAACTGCTTCAGGTGGCCGGTGTGCGGCCAGAGCGGATCCTCTGCGATGAGAAGGCGCCAATCCGCGGCGAGGTGACAGTCAGGAACAACGCCAAGGAAGACAAGACCGTCACGGTCCGCGCCTGGCTGGAATGGGAACTCGACCAGGCCACCCCGCCGCAGGAGTCCCAGGTCACCGTTCCAGCCGGACAGACCTCAACGGCGGTTTTCAATTGGCCCCAGGCGCCAGGGAAGTTCGGCCACGCGCTCAAGGCCCAGGTGCGACTGGATAACACGGTGGTGGCCGGCGGCGAGGACTACTTCAGTGTGTGTAACGACTACTGGAACGTGGCGCTGATTGCCGCCGTCGGCTTCATCTGGCAACAGTTCGACAACTTCAAGCCCAGGCCTGACCAGAAGTGGGCCGACGAGACCGTGGCATTGTTTCGCCGGGAGTACTTCAACGGCTTCGAGAAGTTCTTCTGGGCCCCGGATGACTTCCTCGACCTGACCCCCGAGAAGGAGATCTGGTGGTCCGGCCAGGCCCGCTACCTGGAGACCAAGACCGGCCTCAAGGGTCTCATCGCCAAGGCCCACGCCCAAGGCATGAAAGCCGTGACCTACGCCAAGCTCACCGGCGGAGGACCGACCGGCGCCGAAATGGCCAGGCGCCATCCGGAATGGCTGTGGCAGTCTGGCGGCACACTGGCGGTGGAACGCAACGCCAGGCATCTCGCCGAATGGGACATCACCAGTGAGAAGCATTGGGGCGGCTGGGTCGCTGTCAACTACAACATGAACGATGCCAAGGTCGTGGACTTAGGGTTAAAGGCCTTGATTGACTCCGCCGCCATGTTTGGCTGGGATGGCGCGCGCTGGGACGGCAACTTCGACGTGGCTCGTGAGGTCTACGATCTCGATGGCAAACTCGTCGAGAAGCTGACGGCCGACGAGGCCGACACCCGCGACGCCGACAACATGCGCCGGGCCAAGGCGGCTATCTCCAAGGCGTGTCCCCGGTACGTCTACGGCTACAACTGGTGCCAAAGCAACTGGGATCAGACGATGGCGACCAATCCCAAGGAATCCACGGAACTGTGCCGCGGCGGCGGCCTCATCATGAACGAGTACATCAACCAGGCCGACGGGGTACAGCATCCACTGCACCGCTGGGATGTCTATGGCCCCAGCGTCGCCAACGATGTCGAGGCCATCCGGAAACTGGGCGGCTACTACGGACCGATTCTCGGCTCCCCAGACACCGCCGACGGCCGGTACACGAATGTGTTCGCGTATGCCGCCGGCGCTCACCCCTACTACCATCACCTCTGGGGCGCGTTCATGACCCGTTTCGGCGGCTTCTGCTGGGACAACGCCCTGACTCGGCGGCATGATCCGGAAAAGGTCGCCAGCGTCTCCGCAGGCGTGTGGTGGCGGCACTGGGTCTTCGAACGGCCTGTGGACGCCACGCACAAGCAATGGGTTATCCAGCTCATCAACCCGCCCGCCAAGCCCACGGTGGGCGAAGGAAAGAAGAAGGGGGACCTGCCGCAGCCCGCGAAAGATGTCGCCGTGAAACTCCTGCCCGGCGCGCTCACCGAGTGGAAGGTCACGCGTGCGACGCGCCTCAGCCCAGAGCCCGCGTTGAGGGAACCCCTGTCCGTGACCATGGCGGACGGCGTCTGCACGATCACTGTGCCGGAGGTGGCCATCTGGAGCATCCTGGTGATTGATTGTGAGAAGAAGGGAGGACTGTAACCATGCGGACAGCAACCCCGCCTCCCGCCGCGCTGATCCTGGCCCTCGTCGCCATCACGGCCTGCCCTTGGCGCGGCACAGCCCTCGCCGCCGCCACTGCTCAGAAAGCCGGCGACAAGATCGCCATGCAGAATGACCTGCTCAAGCTCACTGTTGACCTGAAACAAGGCGCGCGCATCTCGGAATTCACCTACCAGCCCTTCGGCGGGAACATCGTGAGATCGGA
>Ga0209777_10008629_pt1 | contig 11124 bp, 11 predicted proteins | sample FrelakmetHBP12HB_FD_187147 | JGI IMG/M metagenome (GOLD analysis project Ga0209777, IMG submission 187147) | Freshwater lake sediment microbial communities from the University of Notre Dame, USA, for methane emissions studies -HBP12 HB (SPAdes)... | ecosystem: Environmental > Aquatic >...
TATTATATATTATGCATACTTATGATATATAAAATTTATTATTTAATTGATAATGTTTTTGTGCGAACCAATGATAGAAATAAAAAGAAAAAAAATGAAGAGAGTTTTAAGACATTCTCTCTTTCAGAACTGCATCGAATGAGTAAAAGTGCATGTTTCCCTCAGAATCTAAATCAGCTTCCTGATTCAAAACCCATTGTTGTGTCGTTTTGATTTTTGGCTGGGCAAATACTTTTATCATCCGAGCGTTTGGATTGTGCTCTTTATCTGCCAGTTTATACACCGACCAATTGACCTTAATAGGATCAATTGGTGACCAATCCCCGATATTGTGAACAAACATTTCTGTCAGGTTCGCGTCATAGGTATAACCAGTGACTCTCCATTCATTCTGTACAAAAGTCACTCCGGTGTATGATTTATAATATGGTTGTCCTATAGTATTCCTATTATACTGGAAGTTACCAACAAACATCATTCCCCAGTCGTTTTGATCATACGGTGGACCATTCTGACCATTGGATAAATCAAATACATTCGGATTGTGCGTATACAGGTAGTTCATCACACTTCTATACTGTCCCCATGTTTCAACATACGATTTTTTCGGAAAGATAGGGCTTGCATAGGAGACATTATCAATTCCTCCAAAATTACAATTTTCGGCACTGACACTACAACTATGTGCCAATTCATGCAATAATGTCGCTCCTAAAGAGACACGTATACCCCTTTGTGTTGGGACGCGACCTAGTATAAAAAACCACTTTATTTGTTGCAGTAGTTGGAATCTTCCAGACGCGTAAGAAATTTCAATAGTATCAGCGATATTGTTTTTTGATGAAGCTGAAAAGCCACCACCGTGTCCGATGACTACATATCGAAAGATCCCTCTTCGCTCTTCAGGAAAATAATTGTTATAATACTGCAGCATCATACCCGAATCGAATGATACTTTATCGAGGTGTGGGACAATATCTCCACCACCGTGTAACGGGTCATTTGGCCATCCATCGTCAATAAAGCAGTGGATGTTATGCTGGGCGAATCGCTCGATAATTCCTTGCTTGCTTTCTTCAAAGAGGTAGTGTGGTGGATCAAGTGGTCCGGCTCTTCCCATGACGTCGACCTCAATATACATGTCCTGGATGAAAGGATCAGATAACCATTTTGCCGTCTGGTATTCCTCAAGATTGCTTAGGCCATCTAAGTCAGGGTCAAGGTTTCCGTGATCATCCCAGGTGAATGGATCGTATCCCCATTTCCATTCCCATGCTGTTGGTATGCCATCGCCATCCGGGTCAAGTTTTGAGTCGTCCACCGTTGGATCCGTATGCAGGATGTTTACTTCTGTCCAGTAGGGGATAAAATCATTATCGTTATCTATTTGATAAAGGTTAAACCATATCTCAAAGGTTTCCCCTAGATAATAGCCGTAGCCATCTTTATCTTTGAAATTATCATCCCCTGACCATCGGCCAGTACGAAAATCATATGTAACAGTAAATGAATCTTTCTTGATATCTTCTGTTTTACGTCCTAGCAATCCGGTGTTTACTCGCTCAACAATGGTAAGTGTAACCTGTGAAGTTGCGTTTTCTTGTTTCACTTTCTTCATGATTTTGTTTTCCTGAAACATGCTGTCCCAGGTATGAAACAATATTTCCGTTGTCCTGCCATGCTGTGTAACGTCTTTACTTGCATATTCTAACCCATCCATGTTGCTTATAAAATAAAACGTCGGCGTATTTTTCCAAGAATTACCAGGAGTAATTAGTTCTTGAAGGAGGTCTCTATCCCTGATTCTTAAGACCTCTAGGACAAGACCTTGGTTGTCTAAGGGGCTGATCCGGTTATCTATAGTAACAGGAGTTTGTTGAACAGATGTTTTTTTCTTTGTCGTATAATATTCAAAATACACATACATACCAGACACAAGTAATAAAGCAATAATAAATAGCGAGACTCCTATGATTATTTTTTGTTTCCGTTTAACGTACATAGTAAAGTAGGCCCCCGTAGAAATGGATTTCTTTGAATTTTCTTGTTTAATATAAATGTTATTATAAAATATAATTAAGAACCTATATATTAATAATTCTCTATTAGGATTGAAAAAATCGCTTAAATATTCCCTTCCGTCTTATGAAAAAAATGCGCTATCATTGAGATTCTCTTATTGGTACCCATTCTCCTGTTAATTATCTTTACATGTTTACAACGTTAACTTGAAATAGTGAACAAAAGGAGAAAAAAAGAAGGATATTCTAATACCCTAGCATGTGTCTGAGTATCGGGAATGCATTAGGGAATCGCTGAAACAACAACTCCAAGAACTGTAGTGTCGGGCTATAGGAGTACGGCATCTTAATTTCGAGGGTAGCATAATCGCTTTCCGCTCCGTAGATATCTCTGGCTTTTACTTTTATTGTGTACGTTCCTTTTTCAGACCATACATGGATGATTGTTGCTTCTTCTCCTGAATGATAGGGCCCAATCAGTTGGTTGGATGTGTTATCACTCCAATTCACATAGTAGTAGACATCATCGTGATCGATATCTGTGGTATTAAAGGTATACTGGTAGTCTTGACCAACTTTTCCTTTCTTATCACCAGTAATTACGGGAGTATTGGGAGGCGAATTGGGTTTCGTTGGATATCCAGCAGCTATCCATGCGTCAATACCACCGAGCATGTTGTAAATAATTCCATTGAAATTGTTTTCAACAAGAAGGTTTGCAGCAGTTAGGCTCCTAAATCCTCCTTTACAGTACAGAATAATTTCTTTCCCTTTGTATACTTCCATGAATTTACTTAGATTTTGTCCCATCTGCAAATACGGCCAATGTTGTGGATTTTCTGGATAGGGCGTGTCAATATGTGCTATTGCCCATTCGGAAGGAGTTCTTACATCGATGGGTATCTGTATGCCATTTGAAGTATTCGTTAAAAAGGCGTAAGCTTGTTGAACGGTAATATTAGTGTAACCAGCTACTATGGTTGGGTTGAGTAATTCATCGGATTTCATCAAATTTTCTTCAGATATTACAGATTTTGCTTCTACTATTAATACAGCTGTCGTAACCAATAGGAGGCAAATCAAGACAGTAATTATTTTTTTTCTCATTTTATACCCCCACAAATTTAATATTATTTTAATTAATATTATACTACTCTGTGTTTATAAATGTTTGTATAAAACTAAACAATCGTTAAATTTTTATATCTTGTCATCTCATGGGAGTATGGGTATGAAAACTCCTATTAAAGTCATTTCATTTTTTTTCCCCAAAACCTTGAACTCGTAGCAGATGGCAAATTCTACAGGTTTCTGTTTTCATTACTTGGTGGTCACCTTTCATAATTCGTTTTGTTGATTCTTTGATTTCTCGTCGTATCCTTACATCTTTTACTTTCAAATCTCCTCGTTTTTTTAGAACATATTGAGAGACTGCAGCTTCGGTTATTCCTAATTTTTCAGCAGCTTTTCTTTGAGTGAGACCATAATCCTTAATTAAACTTTTTGCGAATTCCTTCCTGATAATCGGAAGAACGTACCAAACGTTTTCCTCACAATCAATTTTAATAGTCATCCTTTCCACAATCAATATATGCATATAAATTATCTTTCAATATAAGTACTTAACAGATTTTAAGCTCAGTTGTTGACATTTATATTTTTACGCATCCTCGGAAAATCCATACTTAAACGAAAATCCAGAATAGTAATCGAAATCAGTTTGATAGTAATTCACCGAAAGAGAGTTTAATGAAATTACAAATAAAACGATTGGTCTCTCAGATTATTCTTTTTTTCTACTAATCTGGGACACCGTAGGTAACCTGCAACAGCTCGTAAGATAAAACATCCAGATGTACAACCAAAGTAAAATAGGACATCCACATCATTAATAAAAAAGAGAAAAAAAGGAATGGAAAAAGTATTTCCTTAAATCTCACCGTTTTTTATTTTCTGTCTGAGTATGTCAAACTGTGCTCGGGTTAACGTGCACACATTCTTTTTTTCACCAATGATTACTTTGTCCTCTTGTATATCAATCTCAGGACATTTTGATGGAACACACACGTCACCTACACATAGACTTACTTTCATATTATCCCTCTAATTTAACAATTGTTAAGTTTATTAAGGTTTTGGACTTTAAATACCTTTCGCAGAGCCAAAAAAAATAACGTTGTGTTTTTTTAACCTCATTTGTCTTTCATTCCTTCGAAAAATACAGGCCAGAATGGATCTTGTTCAGGAATAGCTAACGGAATAACCTGCTTATTTTGTCTTTTCAAAATTCTTGTATTTTTATCATCAGTCACCATTCCAATAATTGATGCATCAATTCGTTTTTTCTTTAAATTTTTTATAATTTTATCAGAGTAGGTAGAGTGTGCGGTAATTAATAGAGAGCCTTCGGCAATTGCAGTTATTGGATCAATATGAAATGCATCGCACACCATAGACACTTCTTCAGGTAGAATAAATAAGGATTCATCGATTTTCATGCCAACATTACTTGCATTCGCAACCTCAAACAGTCCACCTATCACACCTCCCTCTGTTGCATCATGCATCGCAGTCACACCACCGGTCTCCATCGCTGTTAACGCGTCTTGTACCACCGTCATTTGTTTGCATAAAGCTTTTCCTTTATCGATTAACTTCTGAGGATATCTCTTCTGCAGCTCTTTTTCACGAAGCACCGAAAGAATACCGACTGTTTCAATCGCAGGACCTTTTGTAAGAATCACATCATCATCGGGTTGCGCGTCAGCTGGAGTAACATACGCGTTTTTTTTCGCGACATTAAATACCGTCACTCCGCCAATCGTCGGTGTAAGAAATCCAGGATAGTACCCGGTGTGGCCGCCAACAATCGAAATATCCAATTCCAGCGCGGCATTATGAATGGAATCAATAATCGTTCGAAGATCCTTAGTGCTTGTTTCTGGAGGCATAAGTAGACTATATGTCATATATCGTGGTTTTACTCCCATTACAGCAATGTCACTTGCGCCGATATGTACCGTGTACCACCCAAACATCTCCAACGGTTGTTTCGGAATCGAAAAAATCGGGTCCTCAGCAATGATAAGAACATTGTCATTGCCGATGTCAATGACTGCAGCATCAACCCCTGTTAATGGGGGAACAATGACAGTACTATCTTTTTTTCCAAGCCGTTGTAATAAAAAGGAGGTAAACGTTGTCAAATCAATCTTTCCAACCTTTGGTGCTGGTTTCTGACTTTGGGTATATGCTCGTGCAATCTCGCAAGCCTCGGTTGCAACCTCAAGAGGGTTTTTTCCAATCAGAACGAATAAGTCTTCTTTTCCAACGGCGCCAACCTCATTAAAGATCTTCGGAACTTCTCCATGAGCGGCTCTAATAGCCTCTTTGATTTTCCATGGCATTGAGGCTCCTTCTTTTTCGATAACTTTTTTTGGTTCTTTTGACCGGTTAATAGTGCTGTATTTCCATCCTTTTTGCTCGCAATACTTCTTCAGCCATTGTTCCAAAACAGGTGTGCTGACGAAATTAATTCCTGCTCGAATCGAAGGATCAACTTTCATGAGTTCAAGAATGAGTCGTGCCATATGACTTGAAGCTCCGAATCGAGGTTTTCCTGCGGCATAGGGCATATTGTTGAGAACCGTGATACGTCCATCGATGCCAACTACATCATCGGGTGTTTTCGCATCAGATGCGGCATAGACAAGATTTGTTCTTACCTCAGGCAGGATTGGTACAAATTCCTTGCAATTCTCAATGTATTCGACAGCTTCAAGGGTTTCGCCATACAGGAGGGCCGTTTCTTTCTTCTTCATTTTTTCACCATATTATTATCTCGTTCGTAACGTTGTAAAGTTCCCCCAAATATCAAATTTTTACCAATTGGTAAATCCTTATATAGAGATTGATATATAGAATTTATGGTGAACGATTAATGAAAGTTCCTTGTGAGATTATCTTATGGCATATTTTACCAGCTATACGAAAAGAATTTGCGAGAGGTTTAATGAAGAATTATGGTTTAAATCAAAAACAAGTCGCTGAATTGCTTGGAATAACCCCTGCAGCAGTATGCCAATCTCTCTCTAATAAACGAGGATATTACAAATTAACAGAGGATAATATCTTGAATGAAATTGAAAAATCTATAGACATTCTTTTTCATAATGGATCTGTACATATAGTAAATGAAACTTGTAGAGTTTGTACTATTATCAAATCAAAAGGAATTGTTGAAAAAATAGAAGAAGAATTCACTAAAAACAATGTAAGTTGAGGGAAAAAATATGAAAACTCCTTGCGAAACCATCGTCTGGCATATCCTCCCTGTAATCCGGAAAGAATTTACACGAAGCTTGGTCACACATCATGGTTTTACACAACGAAAAACTGCCGTAAAGTTAGGAATAACCGATGCAACAGTCTCACGATATCTTTCCGGAAAGCGAGGAAATATTGACATATCCAACAAAAGGATATTAAAAGAAATCAACAACTCTGCGAATGTGATCGCCAAAGGAAACAAAAAAACAATGATACAAGAAACATGCAGGATATGTAGTTTGTTAAAATCCAATGGTTTCATTGAGGGTTTTTCTCATGGTTGTAAATAATAGATATAATAGACATATCCTCCTCAGAACGATTGGGAAACAAGGTCAGGAACGATTAACAAAAAGTCGCGTGGTCATTATCGGATGTGGTGCTCTCGGAACAACCATCGCTAACAACCTGGTCAGAAGCGGAGTGGGTTTTGTACGAATCGTTGATCGAGATATTGTCGAATTAAGTAACCTTCAGCGACAAATGCTTTTCGATGAAGATGATATCGGCATTCCGAAACCGATTGCTGCGGCACGAAAGTTAGAGAAAATAAACTCAGATATTATCATCGAACCAATCGTTGATGATGTCAATTACAGAAATATTGAAAACATTATCAAAACCATGGATGTGGTGATCGATGGGACCGATAACATGCTCATTCGTTTTTTAATCAACGATGCTTGCATGAAACATGCGATCCCCTGGGTGTATGGAGGCGCTATTGAAACCTATGGAATGACCATGAATATTATTCCACCAAAGACGCCTTGTTTTAGATGTCTTATCCCAGATATTCCTGGCATAGGAGAACTCCCAACGTGTGATACAGTAGGAGTTCTAACAACAATTCCAAATATCATCGGCTCTCTTCAAAGCACGGAAGTATTGAAGATTCTTTTACGAAAAAAAGAAGTCAACAAGAATCTCATCACCTATGATGTTTGGAACCATTCCTTTGAAAGCATAGAAATCAAGAAGAACCCTTATTGCGAATGCTGTGGAAAACATCATTATGAGTTTTTAAAAGGTAAACTCAAAGAAGATGTTGTTTCTCTCTGTGAGAAAGGTGCTATTCAGATATCACCAGTAAAAAAGACAGTGGTTTCCTTTGATGAACTTGAAAAAAAATTACGAAACGTTGGTGAAGTAGAAAATCGGAAAATTATCCTTCGATGTAAGATCCAGAATTATGAATTGAACATTTTTCAAAATGGAAGGGCAATCATCATGGGTACCAATGATAAAAAAATCGCTAAATCGCTTTATGCAAAATATATTGGTTTTTAAAAAACAAAAGGTGACAACGAATTATGAATGCCCAGGAATCTGTGAAAGCAATAGGGCTCTTATCTGGAGGTCTTGACAGTACACTTGCAGTGAAACTTCTTATTGATCAAGGGATAGAAGTAATTGCGTTTAATATGATTACACCGTTTTGTACCTGTACACGAAAAGGATGTAAACACGAGGCAGGAAAAGTCGCAAAACAATTTGGGATCCCTGTTAAGGTTATCGCAGTTGGAGAAGATTATATCGAGATGATCAAACACCCAAAACACGGGTATGGTAGCAACATGAATCCGTGTATTGATTGCAGGATTTTCATGTTTAAAAAAGCTAAAGCATACATGGAAGAAAGTGGAGCACGATTTATCTTTACTGGTGAAGTCCTTGGTCAACGACCGATGTCGCAACATCGACGAGCTATGAATCTTATTGAAAAAGAAACAGGGCTACAGGGATTGATTCTCCGGCCATTATCCGCGAAACTTCTTTCACCAACAATACCTGAAGAACAACATTGGGTTGATCGTGAAAAACTCCTTGACATTCAAGGGAGACGACGTCTCCCCCAGATTGATCTTGCAAAAAAAATAGGGGTAAAAGATTATCCTTGTCCTGGAGGAGGATGTCGTCTCACAGACCCACAATTCGCAAAAAGATTTAAAGAATCACTCGATCATGGAGAAGATACCATCCGAGATATTCAACTCTTGAAATACGGGAGACATGTTCGACTTCCAAGTGGAGCAAAAGTGATTGTCGGGCGAAACGAAGAAGAAAATAAGGTAATCCTTCAATTTATAAATCCTGAAGATATCGCGCTTGAAGTTATTGGGGCGGGGAGCCCAATCACCATTTTAAAGAAACAGAAAGATGAGAGTGATTTTCGACAAGCTGCAAAACTTTGCGTCCGCTATAGTGACATAAAGAAAAAAGAAAAAGCATCATTAAAAATCAAACATGGCAATGAGTGTGAAATACTCAGTCAATATAATTCCTTATGAAAAACATCTACTTCATGATTTAAAATTGTAAGGAATTACCTGTAAAAAGATAAAAGTGCCGGGGAAGGGATTTGAACATTTACTTTGAATAATTTAGAGAACATAAGGGCTTTTAACCCATGCTCATAGAGCCCCCCCTGAAGGCTTTCATTTTCGAAGGTCTCCAACAGGAGAAAAAATAGGAAAATTAGCCGCCGAAGGGATTACGGTGTTTAGGTTAAAAGCCCTTAGTCAAAAATCGTTAAATATTGTTTTTACAGGGGAAAAAAGGTTGGTCAAGCCGCCGAAGGGATTTGAACCCCTGACCTGCTGATTACGAATCAGCCGCTCCACCAACTAAGCTACGGCGGCATTCTAGGGTCTGAATAAAGTCCAATATTAAAAAATTGCCTATTGGCGATTCCGTAACATCTTTTTACTTCCATCTATTACACAACCTCAATGATTTGCGGAGCGGATGAAGCGGGGCGTGGTCCATGTTTTGGTCCCCTTGTCGTTGCAGGAATTCTCGTTGAGAACGACACAGAACTGATACGCATCGGTGTGAACGATTCAAAACAACTCACCCCAAAAAAACGAGAACAGCTCACACCGCAGATCACCCGTCTTGCTACAAAATACGAACTCATCATACTTCCTGCTACTGATATCGATGATCTTAGAAAAACCATGACAATAAATCAACTTGAAGTGTTTGCGTTTAGTAAAATCATCGAGAAACTGAAACCAGATATCTGTTACGTCGATGCAGCAGATGTGAATGAAGAACGTTTTGGGAGGGATATTCTATCGCATTTGTCCTTTAAACCACAGATGATCTCCAGACATAAGGCAGATGAGATGTATCCAATTGTTGGAGCAGCAAGTATTCTTGCTAAAGTCACACGGGATGAGCATGTACGAAGAATCGCTCAAGAGCTTGAACCCAAACTCAACCTTCCCCTTGGGAGCGGGTATCCTGCAGATCCGGTGACAAAAAATTTTCTTAAAACCTGGGTGTCACGGTTCGGGTCGTTACCACCACATGTCCGTCGCTCGTGGGAAACCTGCCAAAAACTTATGAGTGAACAAAAAACAAAGCGATTAGATGAATTCTAAGAAAAAGTGGCAGAAATGCCAGCAACCCTAAGCTGGCATGTCCCCCGCAACTCAAGTCAATTACTACCAGAAAGGGCTTTTTTATTTATATATCTACAAACAGGGTCACCGAAACTATTCATTTCCGTTACGTTAAAAAGAAAGAAAAAAGAAGATGAAAAATCCAGAGTGTTACTGGTTTTGCTCCTGGAATTCCTTTAAAAACTTACAGAGTACTTCTGTGCCTTCGAGAGACATCGCATTGTAGAGAGATGCGCGCATACCACCGACATCCCGATGACCCTTGAGGCCAATGAGTCCTTTCTTCTTTGCTTCATCGACGCATTTTGCCTCAAGCTCTGGGGTCGCAAGATTAAAGGTAATGTTCATCAATGATCGAGACTCTAGTTTTGCCACTCCCTTGTAGAATCCGTTTGATTTGTCGATAATATCGTACAGCAGTTTTGCTTTCTTTCGGTTCTGTTTCTCCATTGCAGTGATCCCGCCAAGAGATTTTAAATGCTCCAAGACAAGCTCACAGAGATAGATTGAGAAACACGGGCAGGTGTTGTATAAGGAATCCTTTTCGACATGGGTTTTGTACTTCAACATTGTTGGAGCGTTCTCAGGAACCCGGTTAATAAGATCATCTCGGACAATCACCACGGTCACCCCCGCAGGACCAAGGTTCTTCTGCGCACCAGCGTAAATAAGACCAAACTTCTTCACATCAATAACCTTGTCCATGAAATTCGAAGACATGTCACAAACAAGCGGCACCTCACTGGGGACCTTTGGCCATTCCGGCCATTCGATTCCCCCGATGGTTTCATTACCGGTGATATGGGCAAATGCTGCATTCTGGCTAAAGGCGACGTCCTTCGGGATATAGGTGAATTTTTGATCCTCTGAAGAGGCAACAATCTTCACTTCGCCGTAGAGCTTGGCTTCTTTGATTGCTTTCTTTGCCCATGCGCCAGTATGGACATATTCCATTGGTTTCCCTGCTTGTTGCAGGTTTAAGGGCGCCATGAAGAACTGGGTTGATGCACCACCTTGCAGCCACAACACTTTATAGTTGCTGGGGATGCCCATGAGCTCTTTCAGCAGCTCTGAGGCTTTCTTATGCACCTCGTCGTATTCTTTTGATCGATGAGAAATCTCAAGAATTGACATACCAGTTCCATGAAAATCAAGGAGTTCTTCCTGGGCTTTTTTAAGAACCGGAAGCGGTAACGTCGCTGGCCCTGCATAGAAATTATATACGCGTTTCGTCATAACAAATTCCTCCAATATTGCTGGCCAGTGTATATCGAAAAGAGATTTAAAACATTCGGAACCTCCTTGAGGAGAATTTCCCCTTCAGAGGGCTCGTACTTTTCGTGCAAACGTCAGGTATCCAGTGT
>Ga0209777_10008630_pt1 | contig 11123 bp, 10 predicted proteins | sample FrelakmetHBP12HB_FD_187147 | JGI IMG/M metagenome (GOLD analysis project Ga0209777, IMG submission 187147) | Freshwater lake sediment microbial communities from the University of Notre Dame, USA, for methane emissions studies -HBP12 HB (SPAdes)... | ecosystem: Environmental > Aquatic >...
CCCTAGCATATATCTCAGTTTCCGCTCAACTTCCACTCCCTGCCCGGATGCAAGACCGAGAAGCAGCGCATCCCCGGCAGCCTTGCGCAAGGGCGAATCTATCCGCTGGCCGATGCCAAGGTTGACTATCTCCTGCGCTTTGGAAAGGCGCTGCGAATCGCTCCCCCTTCCTAACCCGGCACCGAGCTGTCTGATGCGCTCGAGATCGTTATTCATCCGCGGGCTCTGACGTGAAGCCGGGGCTTTCGTATCGGCATCCGTATCGCTTTTTTCCGCATCGCTCTTGAGGACGATCCTTGACATACGAAATGATTCTGATTCGAATGATATAATATTGCTTGCAATAGAACCATCGTTTTCTATTTTTCGGGATCGATGTTTTTCCCTACTCCTGCTTCCCGACCTTCTGCCCCGAGAGGAACGCCGCCCTGGAATCCTCGAATTCGACCCTCGGTTTCCCGTCCGGGGAGAAATAGTAGCGTTTGACATTGGTCGGCACTTCGGGCGCGAAAAGCGTCGCATCAGGGACGCTCTTCGATATCATGGAGCCAATCCCGACCGAGTTGTATCCTGTCGAACAGGAATCGAGGATTATCGTCGGTTTCGGCGCCAGCAGGTACCTCAGCTTCACCATATCCACGATATCGGTAAGGTCAAGCTCATCCCTTTCGTCATTCTTGTCAGGGCCGAGCGCTATCGAATCCTCGCTGCCATGCCCTGCTATAACAAGAGCATCCGGGCGCTTCCCGAACCTCGCCCCTGCCTTCTGTATGCTTGAATAGAATCCTTCTTCCTTGTCCGTCTCGCTTATCATCACCCTGTACCTGCTCTTGAGGCTTTCAAGCTGCCTCCCTTCGTTATAGAACGCGCCGTTGTAATCGGATTTGTTCATAACGACCATCAGAAGAGGCCGTTCCTTCCCTATCTGTGGGTCGAGGTCTGCATACAGCCCTTCGAGCATATCTTTCGAATATCGGAAGAAGAACTCGATGCCTAGTTCAGAATGCAATCTTGCCGTCTTCTCAGCCCCTATCGTGCGGATGGCATAGGCGAAATTCGCATAAATCGCCGGGTCGTTCTTTGCCTTCCCGGCAAGGCTGTCTGCCAGCCTTTGCCCTGCCTCGAAACCTCTTTCTCCGAGCGCCTCCACTACCAGGCTTTTCGGGCTGCTGTGGAAGAATGCGCCTATCGATGAAACCATCCTGGGGCGGTCTTTCTCCGGAACAGAATCCAGCCTCTTTGTTATCCAGGAAACCATCTGCCCGTCGTTGATAGCCACGTAATCATTGGATTTCAAGTTGATCTCAAGGTGCTCGTCTGAATGATGGCCTGTCCAGAGCGGGAGATACGCTGCCAAGACTTCAGCCCTGCGGTCTTTGGCCAAAGCCGCGATATCGTGCGCCTTCTGCATGACGAATGCGAGCTGCATATTGTTGCTTCCCATGGAGCCTGCCAATTCCGACAGTGCCTGCTCCTGCTTGGGCCATGCCAATACCGAGACTGTGCGGAACAGCTTGACCATGCCGTCCAGATACTCCTGGCCAAGTATCATCTCCTGCGGTATTTTCCGCGATACTTCTGTCAGCTGCTCTTTGATGGCTTCCATGACATACGGGCAATCCGGCCCGGCCTTCTGAGCGACTGAGATGAGGCGCTCAATGTGCTCGGGCTTGAATCCCGACGTGACCGGCTTCCTGAACAGCGAAGGGGACGGATCCGGATACATCAGGTACTTCATGGATCTTATCGCATCGAACTGCTTCTGCCCTGATTTGTTGGCGCCTATGAATGCGAGCGCAACAAGGCTCTCTCCGTACGGCTTGAGCTTCTCCCATTCCGAGGGCATGCCCTGCTTCAATAGCGAAGACCATAACGGGAGCACCAGGTCGCACCTGCTCCTGCACAATGGAAGGATGAAATCAAGCGACTTCAAGGTGAATTTATCCAACATGTTCTCGTGCGTGAAATCGTTGAACGCTTTCAGAGCGAGGGCGGAATTCTCACCGGATTGCAGGATTATCCTCCTGATGACTGGCTGGACCTCGGCTGAACCCCCTATTTCACGCACGAACAGGCCTCCCAGTTCATCAAGGGCGTTGCCTGCGTTCGGGCCTGCCTTTCTAATTGTCATCCCGACCAGTCCGTCTTCCTTGAGCATATCCGGATTGAATGAAGCCGATGAAACTATCTCCCCGAGGCCCTGGAACCCGATTTTATCATCATTCGGCCCTGTCCAGATCGGTTTGCAGGCCGAGACGAGACTTGAAACCAGGGATTCGTCCGGCGGTTCCTTCAGCCCCCTGTTTTTCAGGTATTTATCCAGAAGATTCGCGACCTGCGGAATCATGTCGCCGGATAATTCCACCGCCCGATTCAGGAATTTGAGTATCCTGGCATCCCCTTCCCATTGCTTCAGGATTTCTCCAAAATACACGTACGCGTGGCTTCTTCCTTCTATGGAATGCATCTCGCTGCCGGAACCGGAAAGCAGCTTGACCAGCTCATCGGTATTCTTCCCAGCCCATTTCCAGGATTCCTTATAATACACAATCCTTAATGCAGGATTCAAGAAAAAAGGAGGCATGATTTTTGCTCTTGTCGAAGCGAGCCGGATGGCATCGAGCAGTCCCGGATCGAGTTCCTTTGCGCTGAGAAGCGATTCGAGGTGATCCATATTGAGGCCGGCGCCAGCCCTGGATTTACCAGCGATATTCGAGAGCAGCCCAGTCTCAGCATCGATATCCTGCCTGCCTATTCGCCTGTTTTCGAGGATCCTGTTCAGTTTGTTCCAGGTCGCTTCCCTGGACACGTACTTAGTCGTATTCCTCATCACCTTGTCAATCACAAGCGAAAGTTCGGCAGACAGCTTTTCGTCCACCATCCCCGGCTTGATATTCGGGTTCTTGAAGAGATGCGATAGCGCATCGAGCTCGATTACGCTCCCGTATCTGGAACCGGCTGAAAGAGCAATCGCCTTGCCGACCTTGACCGCAATAGCGTCGCTGTTGAACTCTTCTATCCCGAATCCAGGATTCCCCATCAATGATGAGAGCGCCTGGAGCGCCTGCTGCCTGCTCTCCGGGTTATCGCATCTCTTCAGCGTCTGGGAAATCCATGAATCGAATCTGGTCGCGAACGAGAAATTGAAGGCGCCGGCTTTTTTCGAGAACTCCGGATTTTCAAGCAACTTCTCGAGGCATAGAAGCGCTTCCGATGTGCTTTCCGGCGCGCTGTTCGCGACAAGAGAAATCGCATGAAGGGCATACTGGTTCATCTCATGGTTCCTGAATACGCTCTTAAGGGCGTCCAGAGAGACTGCCGCCCTGGGCCCGGAGCGTTCGGCGACAGTTTCCATCTGCTCCAAAAACCTCGGCTTGAAATTAGTATCGGAAATTATGTGCCGGATGCTATTGAGCGACCTGTCTGCGCTCCCTTCATGATCGTTTTTCGTGATGAATATTATCGTCCGCAAAAGGGCTTCGCACTGGCCGGCGTTCCCGCCCTTCTCTTTCAATTGGGCAATCAGCGATTTCGCTGCCTCCTGGTATTCCGCGGGCACTGATTCCGCCAGGGATTTCCTGGCCGTTGCTCCAGCCATGGAAGACTATCCCAGGCAATGGTTTTAATCCAGTATAATAATGCTTTGGCTCTGGGCCAGATGGAAAACAGGCAAGGCTGACCCTAATCGATGAAAAAAAAATCTTCTTTTGTTCATCTCAGGTCGGTTTCAATAATCCGGACGACTGCTCCTGTATGAAGCTCGCCGCACCTGCTATCGCCGCGACAATGACGCCGCCGATGAACATGCTTATGCCGGCAGTCTGCCATTTTCCCCTGGTGTCAGGGGGCTGCGTCTGGGCAAGGCCGTACATTATGCCGCCCAGGATTATCAGGATGAGTGATATGACCGGCGCTATCCCTGCGAGAAATGCCGCCACATTCGAGGCGACCACTTCCATTCCTACTGCCATACTAGTAAAAAGGTGAGATAAAATTTATAAACGATGGTAGGCCCCAGCAATCGCGCTACTACGCTCTTGCAAGCTTCTTTACGAAGTCCACGAGCCGGCATGAATATCCGTACTCGTTGTCGTACCAGGCCGATATCTTGACCAATTTCCCCTTGGCCTTGGTGAGCCTGCTGTCCACCAAGGATGAATAAGCCACCCCGATGATATCGCTCGAGACTATCTCGTCCTCTGTGTAGCCCAGGATGCCCTTCAGTTCCTCGTTAGACGCCCGTTTCAGCTCCTTGTTTATCTCCTCTGCTGTCGCATCCGTCTTCAAAAGAAGCGTCATGTCGTTCATGGAGCCGCACGGTACCGGGACACGGAACGCCAGGCCGTCCATCTTTCCGGCAAGCGCAGGTATCACCTCGCCGATAGCCTTGGCAGCGCCGGTGCTTGTCGGTATGATATTGATGGCCCCGGCCCTTGCCCTCCTCAAATCGTTGTGGCTCCCATCGACTATGTTCTGGTCGTTGGTGTACGCATGGATCGTGCTCAGGAAACCGGATTCTATGCCGAACTTGGCATCGATGACCTTGAGGACCGGCGCCAGGCAGTTGGTTGTGCATGAAGCGAGAGAGAGCACCTTCATCCCTTTCTCCAGAATATGATCATTCACGCCAGGGACGATCGTAGCATCGACCTCCTTGCCCGGCGCTGATATCACAACCGCCTTCGCCCCTGCCTTGATATGCTTCTCGCTGTCTGCTCTGGATCTGAACGTACCTGTGCTCTCCAGCACGACATCCACATCGAGCTCCTTCCAGGGGAGTTTCAGCGGATCCGTTTCGTTAATCCATTTTATCGTGTGGTTGTTCACGACGAGATTGCCCTCTACCACTTCGACCTTGCCCTTGAACCTGCCGTAGACGGAATCGTATCTGAAGAGATGCGCATGCCCTTCTACTGGGCTGCGCGTGTTTATCGCCACCACATCGAAATCCTTGCCGAGGGCTCCCTGTTCTATCGCCGCTTTGAGGAACGATTTGCCTATCCTGCCGAATCCGCTGATTGCAACTCTCATATCTCCCACCTCAATATTACAATAAGAACGATAATCGTATTTCAGCGCGATTGGTATTAAACTTTTTGTTTATCCGCTTGCCTGCCCTCTCTCTATCTCCCTAGACAATTCGTTCAGCACTTCCTTGACGAACCCCACTTTGACTTTTATGGCCCCTGCTTTCACATGGCCTCCTCCGCCATCCACGAAGTCTGCCATGCTATCCTTCATCTTCTGGGCAAGAGTGTTCGCGCTGAATCCCAACGCCACTGCCTCATCGCTTATCCTCATGATGATCGAGCGTTCGGTATACCCGAGGCAGATTATGGCTTTCCCATGCCCTTCCGGCCCGGTCCGAATCTTATCGAATATCCTGGTCGTGACCTTGGAGGACGGCGGCCACTCCCCCCGTTTCACAACGCGCCCGAGCGCGAAAATGAACGTCTCGAGTTTTGCGTTCTGGGTGTTGGAGCTTTTCATCCCTTCCATGGCTTTCTGCGCAGCCTCCTCTATGCTCTCTTCCGCCTGCCCTGCGATAGATGCGAACAATTCCGGGTTCGCCATGACGCTCTTGTAGAAATCGAGGTTGTTCCCGAACGATACGTGCGAAGCCAGGTAATCAAGGACCATGGCTTTCTTCACATCCTCCTTCTTGATGGGTAAGATATCGCTCTTGTCGCCAGCGCATGCTGTTTTCGCAAGCTCGAGCGCTCTTTCCCTATCCAATCCAATTCCGATCGCGCACCCGATCTCGCATGCGAGATACCCCGCGGTGTATTTCGATGCCTTCTCGGAAACCTGGAAAGGGCTGATTGTCTTTTCCGGAGGCCTTTTCCCGAGCGGATGATGATCTATCACGATGTACTGGATATTCGCCGCTCTCAAGAGCTCCAATCCCTCGTTGCACGGGTCGCTGGAGCCGAAATCGAGAAGGATGATAAACGGCCTGTTCTCCTGTCCGATAAGGCTGATGTCCCGGAGCGCATCCCTGACAGAATATACCGCGGAGTTCTGCTGGAACGCCTTGCAATGCAAAACGCTTGTCAGTGCGAACGCGCCGCAGATGCCGTCGGCATCGCCATGGAATCTGAGCATGATGGACCTATGGAGTTTGTCTGCGACCGCGAAATCGAGCGCCGCCGCATTCAGTTTCGGCCAGAGCGCAAGCATAACCTCGTCGTTCGGAAGAAGCGCGGGTTTATCCGGAATCGCGAGTGAAGATTTGATTTTTTTTATTATCGCTTCGTACGCGGTTCTTTCGTTCTCGCCGTTCAATATCTCAATTTTGTGCGTTATCAGCTTCAACTCTGCGCTCAATTCCCCTTCCGCCCTGATGCAGGCGCCGGGAATGATTATATCTTTGCAGACGATACGCCTTTCCTCCCCGCTATCTGCGATAAGCACGCCGTATTCGTTCTCGCCCCTGGCCCGGGTGTAGTACGATCGGATGATTATCCCCTCTACTTTCCCAGAGCTCAGACAATCACCTCTACGCTGTCCCCGTCCTTCAGTCCGAGCTTTTTCTTGATATTAACAGAGCATATCAGCTCCATCACATCCTCGCCATGGTGCGTCCTGAGCGGGACGATGAGCGCGCAGCTATCTCCGAGCCCTTTCAGCCTGCACTTGTAAGCGAAAAGGTCGCCATAGGACCTGTCCTTGTCCTTGAACCCGTTGATGATTACAGGATCCATCTGCAAAATGGCCTTCTTCTTCCACATCTCGTCTTTCTTGATTCGGATATTGAGCGTCCCTGGGAACGGGCCGAAGCCGAGCTTCTCCTTTATCTGCGTCTTGTACCCCTTCATTGAGAGGTAATACCTTCCTTCGCCGAGGCCGCCCACCACCTTCCCATCCAATTCCAGCGTCCGTTCATGCGAATCAAAGACATTCTGGAGCGTGGAATAGAGTCCCGCGATCTCGTCCTTGGATTTTTCCGTCAGCATGATGCCATCCGCATTCCTCTCTATCCACCCTCCCTTCTTGAGCTCGGCAAGCCTCCTCGATGCGTTCTGCTGGGACATGGATAGGGCTTCACCTATCTCAGTGGTCGTGATGCGGAGCGGTCTCGCATCCGCTCTGCGTTTGAGCAGGAGAAGAAGCAGTTCATCCATACACTATTTTTGTCGTCGATGTTTTATAATTGTTATCAATCATTATCGTTTCCGCGTATTGTGATGGAATTCGACTTCGAAGGTATTCACCTTTCAATCCCGGATGACGTCTACCAGCCCTCAGAGGATTCCTTCATGCTTGCAAAAGCCGCAAGGGCAGCCAAAGGAGATGTCCTCGAAGTAGGCTGCGGTTCCGGCATCGCCAGCCTCGCGTGCGCGAGCGCGAACCCAAAAAACAAAGTTATCGGAATCGACATCTCGGATTCGGCGGTGATTTGCGCCCGCGAAAACGCGAAGAAAAACAAAATCACGAACGCGCGGTTCGAGACAGCGGACTTTTTCGGGGATTTTTTCAAGACTGATATTTTTGAGGGGCTCGATGCTTTCGATTCCATCCTGTTCAACCCGCCTTACCTCCCTACAGAATACAATGAGAAGCTCGAAGGGCCGTTGAATTTCGCATTTGATGGGGGAAAAGATGGAAGGAAGATTCTCGACCCTTTCCTAGCCCGGTTCGACAGGTTCCTGAAGCCCGGAGGCTCACTTTTCCTTGTGCAGAGCACATTGAACAATCCGAAAAAGACAGAAAAAAAACTCAAGGTGCTTGGCTATAAAACCAAGACCGTTGAAAAAGAGGATTTCTTTTTCGAGAGCGTTTTCATAATAAAAGCGACGAAAAATCAGAATCCTCACATTTAAATGCGCGTTCTGTGTAATAATAAATGGAATGATGACGTGAACAACCTCTGAGGCGCAGGCCTCAATGGGATCCTACATCCCTGCCTGTATCGATGATTGAGTCAACAGCGTCTGACCGTCTTTACGAACCTCCACCCAAATATCGCTTTTCCGCTACCGCTATCGAATTTAAACCTTATTCACGTAATAGGTTGCCATGGCAACCGAACAAGAGATAATCTCATCCTTCACAGACATAGGCATAACGCACCATGACGCTATCGTCATCGCCGACTGCATCATAACCCGCAAGTCCTGTTCATGGGTGAACACGGACCCTGTCGACGACAAGATGATAAAGGACCTCAAAGACGTCATAACCAGGAACAACTACCGCATCGTGGTGAACATCCAGGCAGTCCCGACCCGCTCCAAATTCATCTGGGAGATAAAGGTCCCGAAATAAAAGACCAAATATCCCGGTCTGATCCTATGCGACCAATCGCCTGCGACGGGGTTTTGATCGAAAACGGCAAAGTGCTTCTTGTGAAACGCGGCCACGCCCCATTCAAAGGGCAGTGGGCGACACCCGGCGGAAGGATAGAAGATGATGAGACCGCAGAGCAGTGCTTGGTAAGAGAGATGGAAGAGGAGATAGGGCTCAAAGTGGAGCCAGTCAAAATCATCGGCATCTATTCCGACCCGAAGCGCGATCCCCGTCTCATGATAGCCATAGCTTATCTTATCAAAAGGATTGGTGGCGAGGTCAGAGCGGGTTCTGATGCAGCCGAGGTTAGGTGGTTCGACCTTGAAAAACTCCCGCCGATGTGCACGGATCACCCGAAGATAGTCGCTGATGCGATCGCTTTGATACGCGACATGGAGCAGGAATCAGAATAGGGGTATAAGGAAAATAAAATAGAAAAACCAGCGCTCTACTCCTTCTCGATAAGAGCCAGATCCCCTAGCGCCACAAGGTCCTCTTCGGCCCTCGCTTCTGCCTGGGCCTGCTTCCTCGCAGCGTTGCGGAATGTCTTCATCTCGTCATAGAACTTCTTGAGGTCCTCGCGGATTACCTTGAGCTCGGTCTCGATGCCGACTATCTCCGCTTCGCCGTCGGCGATGTCCTTCTCGACATACATCGCCTTGCGTCGGGCCCTTTCCACTTCGCGGACCTTGCCCAGTTCCTCCTCGACTTTGCGGAGCTCCTTTATCAGGTCGCGCTCCATCTTCGGAGTGTAAGCACTCGTCGCTATCTTGAACTCTATGGCCTTCTTCTGCTTGTGGAACTGCCCTGTCCTGACATCCTTCGTCTGCTCGAGGAATGGCTGAAGAGCTTTCTGCTCGTACTTCTTGTACCGTATCCGTCGGTTGAGCACCTTGATGCGCTCTATCAGCTCGGCTTTGCGCTTCTCGAGCTCCTCGACCTTCGCGCGCAGTTCTTCTTCGGTTGCCATAGAATCACAAGAGTAAAAATAGGCATTCTCCAGTGGACTATAATTGTGATAATGGATTTATAAATATTCTTTACCTCAGTAAGCCCTAGGAGTCGTGATTCTATGGATAAATCTTTGCTAGATATCGCCCTCTGGGCTGTCCTCGGTATAGCTATTGGAGCCGTATTGTATTACGCGTTCATGGCGCCGCAATCCGCGCCGCCAACCAATCCATTGCAGAACGCGACGAACCATACGATAATACCGCCAGCGAACCAGACTGCCAACCAGACCCAGCCGCCCCCGGTGGTCCCGCTGCCGGCTGTAGCCATGACGACGATAAGCGCTCCCGGCTGCCCGCTGTGCAACTCCAGCGGCCTCGACCCGGCCATGCTCGGCCAGGCTCTGCCTCAATTCAACGCGACGCTCGGCGCGGTCTCGGTTGTAGCGTCCGATTCCCCCGAAGGCATCGCGCTGATATCCAAATACAACATCACAACGCTTCCGAGCGCCGTGCTAACGCCGAGTGCTCCGCTGAACACTTCGTTCGACACTGTCTGGCTCCAGGGAGCCGGCACAATAGAAACAGATGGCAAGTATGTCTACCGCAACATTGCCCCGCCCTATTATATCGTTGAGAACAAGACGATTGCCGGGCTCGTGGACGGCGTAGCGATCAACGCGACCGGATGCACCGGGTGCGTGGATGCGTCCATCTATTTCTCCTCGCTCCAGAGCGCAGGGAAAATATATTTCCAGAACACGACCATCCTTCAGCCGGAAGATCCTCAGGCGAAACAGCTCATATCGCAGCACAACATAACGAAGCTGCCGGCGTTGTTCCTCAGCGAGAACATCGATGTCTACCCGTTCTTCACCAATAACGTCGCGAAGCTGGGGCAGATAGAGAACGGCTGGTTCGTGCTCCGGAACGTCACGCCCCCGTATGAGGACCTCATCGACAACAAGAGCGTGAAGGGCCTCGTGAAAGCGGTCTATGTGGTCAACAACAGCTGCACGGACTGCCTGAACATATCTCAGCTCTCTGATTACCTGACTGGTTCCGGCGGGGTATATGTCGCGAACATTACCGTGTACGATATCTCGTCAGCTGATGCCAAGGCGTTGGTCAAGAAGTACAACATCAGCGCAATCCCGACTGTTCTCTACTCGCCCGAAGCCTCGGTATATTCCGGTTTCGATGGCGCATGGGCGTCGATAAACAGCACGGTGGCTCCGGACGGATGGTTCGTCTTCCGTTCTCACAGCCTGCTGGCATCGGCCATATACCAGAACGTCAGTTCGGGCGGCTGAAATTTTTCTTTTTATATCTTTTTTCAATTTTTATTTTATCCAACAGCAAATCATGCCTGATTTAAATCCATATATACACTATTATCAACTGATAAAAACAATTAATGGATTGATGATCCGTCCCGCAAGGTGCGAAAAAATATGAAAGAGAGCAACCGTCAGATGATAGGGAAATCGATAGCTAGCGCATCGGCTATGGTGGTGTTCGGCGGATTGATATTTTTATCGAAAGCAACCAACCGGATCCTGAAACGATAATGCAAGCACCTGCGGCGCCTTCAGGCGCATACGCTGTAACCAAACCATCTAATCCGCCCATGGAGATATTCCCGGTCACAGGGGAGCCGGCATTCAAAGATGGCCAGCCACCGCCACGTCAGAGGCTGTTGTTCCCTGACCCAGATGAAAAAATACCCGATGCTTCAGGGTCATACGCAGCGCCATGCAGCGAACCCAACAAAATCGTGACGCCGAGTCGCCGGATGCAGCTTGCCTTTCAGATGCATGCGAATTTCGAGACCCAAGCCGAGAAGGGCCCGGTGCTGTTGGCCGTCCCGGTCCTTGTCAGCGA
>Ga0209777_10008631_pt1 | contig 11122 bp, 9 predicted proteins | sample FrelakmetHBP12HB_FD_187147 | JGI IMG/M metagenome (GOLD analysis project Ga0209777, IMG submission 187147) | Freshwater lake sediment microbial communities from the University of Notre Dame, USA, for methane emissions studies -HBP12 HB (SPAdes)... | ecosystem: Environmental > Aquatic >...
TGAAATTGCGTATCTACCGCTGGTATCGTTTATTGCTGGTAGTCGAACAGGGTATGATTGCGCACCTGACTTCCGGCAAGCGGACAGAGCTGTTAGAGAGGCTGAACCGCATCGAGGAAGAAGTCAACAAAATGAAAGTGCCGGCGTCCTTCGCCGACCAATTCTATGTTCTTCGCGGACATATTAGTTTTGTTCGCGAAAGATTAATGAGCGAAGCTCATTCCAAATGAAAGATACGAAATATGCGCGTAAACTTATGAAATAGTGACAGCAGAGGACATGCCTACTGCTTAGTTAAATTTCACCTTCGATAATGGACATGGCTATTCTTGTGGCTTCTTCGGTGAAATTCTTGCATTGTCCAACTTTGTTTTCCGAAAGAAGCCTTTTTCGCCCGTCTTCAGTGCCTAAATCCAGGCCGATCAGCGCTTTGCAATTTGTTGACCCAAATTTATTTTCAAAAGTATTTATCATTTTTACTTTTGTTGTCGGATTCTGCCGGTTTCATTTGATTGCTTCAATAACGCTTTTTATGAACGGCTCCATACCCCATTTATTGTCACCCCATTTATCGTCGTAGGTCATACCCAGCCTGACGACAACAAGTTTACGCGAAGGGATTATCGCGATTATCTGCCCTTGATAGCCCCGGGCAAAGAAAGCGTCCGCCGGTAACTGAGGATAAAGACGATTTACGGCCTTCGAATCACTGCCTCTATTCAACCAAAAATGAGCGCCGTATTCCCTTTTCGGGGCGGCGGGTGTCGGAGTAATGCTGTAGGCCACCCATCCTTCGGGCAGTATTCGTTCACCCTGCCAGACACCGTCATTTAAATAAAGCAGGCCGAAGCGGGCATAGTCGCGTGCTGTCGCATAAAGGTAGGAAGACCCGATAAACGTTCCGCTCGCATCCGTCTCCCAGATAGCGCTACGCATACCGAGCTTGTTGAATAATTCCCGCCGCGGAAAATTCCAATATGCCTCCCGGCTTCCGATTTTTTCACGGATGAGCCGGCAGATGATGTTGGCCGTGCCTGATGAGTAGCGCCAGAGAGTGTCCGGCTTGACTGCCAGAGGTTTAGAGGCCGCATATGCCGCCATATCCGGTTTTAAAAACAACATGATATTTACATCGGAGATTGGTCTTTCTGCATAAGCTTCCACCCATTCCAGCCCGGAACTCATTCGCAGAAGTTGATCAAGGGTAATGGCGCGCCGTGGGTCGTCTGCTTTTTTCCATTCAGGCACAAGCGCCGGGTTTTTGATATTAATTTTACCCTGTTTTACCAGGATGCCAATTATCGCGTTGGTAAAGCTTTTGGCCATAGACCAGCTCAAAAGAGGCGTGTCTTTAGTAATTCCCGGCGCATAGCGCTCGGCAATGATGCGTCCATTGTGAACAATGAGAACGGCTCTGGTATAGAGCTTTTTATCCGGATTCGATTCAATGAAAAGTTTTTCGACAGCTGAATTTATTTTCGCTATATCAATATTTGCCGGAAGCGGAACTTCGGGCAGTTTTTCGCCCCTGGGCCACTCTACCGCTTCAGGATTGGCAGGCTCAGAGCGAGACATTACAGGCTTCCATTCCCTGATTACCTTTTCTTCAATACTGGAGAGGAGCACGGCGCCCAATTTATCAACATGTATCGCTTTCTTTTCATAAAGACCTGTTCCTAAAAGAGAGCAAGTAACGCTTTTCTCTTCCGTGTTGATTTTGGCATGAAATAACTTGAAGAGAGGATTGAAACCCATATCTTCCCGCTCAACAACCACCGGATCACGCCCGGAAACAAACACTGCCGCGCACAGGGCCCTAGCCTTGAAGGCACAGCCGATGGGAAGTTGGTCAACGTATTCCCTGTTTTTATAGCCAACAAAAATTATGGCAACAAAAAGAATGATAATTAGACTGAGGACGATTCTTCTTTTGGTAAATATCTTCATGCTGCGCGCTCCTTTAATTGCAAAAGATTATTCGGTTAAATTATTATTTTAGATTTGTACAATTTATTTACTTCCTCCGGCAAATAGCCCAGCCACTCCTCCAGAATAAGCCTGCTGTGTTCCCCCAGTCCCGGCGCGGGCATGCGCAAACTCCCTTCGGTCGCGGAAAACTTAAAAGGGAACCCGGGAATATCGATATCGCCGAATTGTTTATGGGAAATTTTCCGGAACATTTCGCGCTGTTTAAGGTTTTCGTCCTGATTTACCTGCGCGCTTGTATAGGCGATCCCGCAGGGTATCTTTTTGCGCTCTAAAATTTTTATAACTTCCTGTGACTTATGCCGGGTTGTCCATTTTTCAATCAGGCTTACGGCTTCATCATGATTATGAATCTGCGCAATCACATTATTGAATTTCACATCAGTAGTCATCTCCGGATGTCCGATAATTTCCGATAAGTTCTTCCATTGACGGGCAGTAAGGGCAACGATGGCCACTTTGCCATCTTTGGACTTGAAGAAACCGTAGAAAGGCATCCGGTCCGGTGAATTGAGCACATCTTTCGGGTGCCGGCCCAGTTCTTTTTCCACTTTATCCACTATTGGCTCCAGCGCCTTATCCATCATGGCGCGGTAGTTATTGACATACATTACATCCTGCATGGATATGTCGATATACTGCCCCTGGCCGGTCTTCATCCTGTGAATGAAGGCGAGCAAAGTTGCTATGGCGGCATAAGCGCCGCTCATGAAGTCACCCCAATGGTTAGTGGGAACAAGGCAGGTTTCCTGGTCGTTCCAGAATTGGCCGCCTACAGCCTGCGCGATGATATCGAAAGCGGCTCTTTCCGGCTGAACTCCAGTTGCACCGAAGCCGGAAATATGAGTGTAAATGATATCACTTTTCAGCTTTTTTATATCCTCATACCCCAGTCCGCTTCGTTCCAGCGAACCGGGTATGAGGTTATGAACAAAAATATCGGCCTGGCCCGCGAGCTTGCGCATGATTTCCTGTCCCCGAGGTTCCTGCCAGTTAACGGCCACACCGTATTTGTTCCTGTTGAGGACCGAATAGCAGCGTTCCGCTCCGGGCATCAGTTGGAAATTAATTCTGAGGGTGTCGCCCTGAGGAGGCTCCACCTTCACCACCTCTGCGCCCATATCAGCCAACAGCTGCGTACAGCGGGAACCGGAAATGAACTGAGTGACATCGATAACTTTTATGCCGTCAAGAATTTGCACGAAAGCACCTCAATTGTTATTCTTGTGTTTGCCTAACTTAACTGAAACAGGGCTTCTTTATAGCGAAGCCCTGTTTCCAGAGTTAATAAATATAGAGCTGATTAATAACGATTTTTTGCATAAAATTCAGAAAAAACCGATATTACTTTTTCTGGAAGAAAACCTTGCATGGCGCAGATAACTGAGCTTCATTCAGCTTCAGACATCTAATGATGCGGCCATTTCCTTGTCTTATACCCTTGCAAAATCTATCGACATCCGGTTGACAAGCTTTTCTAAACTCTTGATTCTTTTCTTTCTTATCTGCTGCAATTTGATCCCTGCATGCCGGCGATAATTCGTTTTCATGTGCTTGCATACATCTCACTATCCTGCCCTGTCCGGGTTTTACATCTTTGCAGAATTTCTCAACATCGGCCTTACACGGCCCTGTTCTGTGTATTTCTTCAGATTGAGCCATTAATGGAACCAGCAAAAACAGCGCCGCAACAATCAACACCATACTTGATTTTTTCATAAAGCCTCCTTACTTGGGTTTAATTGTCTCCTGCCATATAATAATTCTTTAACATATTTAAAGGTAGAGTTCTTTAATTTTTTTATTGTTTACAAATTATACCGGAAGATGTACAAATTTGGTAAACATTAATCAACTAGCGAGGAGTATAAAAAAGATGAAAGTACTGGGCATTATGGGAAGTCCACGGGTTGGCGGCAATAGCGATATTCTCCTGGATGAGGCTCTGGCCGGCGCGAAAATAGCCGGTGCGGAGGTGGAAAAAATTATCCTGGATAAAAAGAAAATTTCCGGCTGCAAAGACTGCAAAAAGTGCAACGAAACTGGCATTTGTGTGATTAAGGACGATATGCTCGAAATCCATAAGAAGATTTTAGATGCTGATGCCATTATTCATAGCGTACCCGTTTACTTCTGGTCCATGACCTCGCAGATGAAAACATATCTGGACAGATGGGCGGCGCTTTTCGACGCCCAGTGGAGATGGCAAAAGAATTACTATCCCAGAATGAAGGGCAAACGTATCGGGCTGATCACGGTTTGCGGAGATCCGGACGTCCACACGGCTGACCCTATTGTCCACAGCTTTAAATCAACTGTGGAAATGACCAAACTGAGCTGGCTTGGAGCCGTCATGACCTCCGCCGCCGACAAGGGAGATATTCTCAAGGATGAAATGGCCATCAAACAGGCTTGGGAACTGGGTAGAAAGGCAGCCACACCATGACCACTTCTAACTCAAAGCGCTATCTTTGTTGGCGTCGTCGTCAGCGTCCTCAACGTATCTCCATATACGCTTCCGGCGCCTCCTCCTAGCCGCCTCGATATCATCTATGATTTAGAAGCGGTATTATCTCAATAAACATCGCCGAGCAAAGACTTGGCCCGTTGCCCTCCCTCGTCGCGCTACCCGACCTAACGATTATTAGTTTGTTTTACAAAATTTGGCCAAAGCTCCGCTGGCACACCGAAATGGGTATCTAGGATTTCTAGTACCTTACGATATTGTGATATAAAGAGATGCGCATCCGTTATCCCCGCAAGTTTTTGAACAATGTGTAATACCTTATCTGCTATGGTTTTTACATCTGATACTATTTCAGAATAGGCATCGTGTAACTTTTCTAGCTGATACTGGTCGTCAGATTCTACTTCATACTTAATGTAGTTCAGTATTAAGAATAATTTTTCATTTGCGGTTATATTATTTAATCCAGGCAATTGATCAGTAATAAAATCAGCTACCCTTTTATTTCCTATTTTATACAAGTCAATCTGATATTTATTTTTTAGTATCGGATAATATACCGCGTGTTCCATAATTTCACGCAAGGGGCCAAAAAAAGCATCCCAATTGGTTTGTCTATATGTATTAATAAGCATAACTCTTTCTGAAGGCAGACCAAGTAATAACAGCCATAAGTGACCAAGCTCATGAGCAATATCATCTTCTTCTTTAGTTCCTATTTTATCTATTTGCTTTAGAAAAATAATGTGCTTGTTTTGAGATGAGTCAATACATGCATTGACTCCATCTGGAAAAGGATAGCCCTTGCTAATCTTAAATTCCTGCTCATCTCCAAACATAAGCGGACGCGGATCATCGGATTCAAGCCGAATATCATTTAGAAGCTTCTGCAAGTTTGGAGCAATTTGTGTTCTAACTTCGTCGGCACTTTTTAACATGGTTTATTCGCTGCACGGCAGATGGGCGTTTATAAACAGCCGTCAGTGTGCTTCGTCCCAGTTTGCCCCTGCTGCAATCTCTACTTTCAGCGGTACTTTGAGTTTGATGACTTCTTCCATTTCTTTTTTGACCAGTGTCATGACTTCGTCCTTTTCCTTCACCGGCGCTTCAAGGACAAGTTCATCGTGTACTTGCATAATCAGTCGAGCGTTAAGATTTTTCGTTTGCAACAAATTCGCAATATTAACCATTGCCACTTTAATCAAATCCGCTGCAGTACCCTGAATGGGTGTGTTAACCGCCATACGTTCAGCGAATTGCCGCACGGAAGCCACCGGACTTTTTAATTCCGGCAAATAGCGGCGGCGATTCAAAAGCGTGCAGACAAAACCATCGCGGCGCGCGCTTTCCAGAATTCCATCCAGATAGATACGCACTTTTTTGTAGCGTTGAAAATAGCCGTCAATATAAGCCTGGGCTATTTTCAGGGAAACGCCCAGTTCTTTGGCCAGACCAAAGGCGCTCATGCCGTAAAGAATGCCGAAGTTGATGACTTTGGCTTGACGGCGCATGTCGACATTAACCATTTGCGGAAATACGCCGAAAATATCTGCCGCCGTGCGGCTGTGAATATCTTCATCTGAGGAAAAGGCATCAATAAGCGCCTCATCTTCCGAAAGATGCGCCAGCACGCGCAGTTCGATCTGCGAATAATCAGCGGAGATCAGCTCACAATCAGGTTCAGCAATAAACGCCTGACGAATTCGTTTGCCTTCCAGAGTCCTGATGGGAATGTTTTGCAAATTGGGATTACTGCTGGAGAGCCTGCCCGTAGCCGTTACTGTTTGGTTGTACGAGGTGTGAATCCTGCCTGTTTGCGGATCTATGAGCGCGGGCAGTGCGTCCACGTAAGTGGATTTGAGCTTGCTCAAACTGCGGTAAGCGAGAATTTCCGCGGGCAGTTCATGGCTTTGCGCCAAATAAGTAAGAACATCCACATCCGTGGAAAATCCTTCCTTCGTTTTCCTTCCTGTGGGAAGTTTAAGCTTGTCAAAAAGAACGACCTGTAATTGCTTGGGAGAATTAATATTGAATTTTTCACCGGCCAATCGAAATATTTTCTCTTCGGAGATGGACAACAATTGTCCCAATTCTTCCGACATTTGTTTTAAGAGGGACGTATCCACCAGCACGCCTTTTTTCTCCATATCAGCAAGCACATATAAAAGCGGCATCTCTACTTTACGGAAAAGCTCGGCGGCGTTGATATTTTTTAGCTTCCCGGAAAGAAGGGGAAACAGCGCAAAAACGGCATCGGCGCGCTGACCACCATAGGCCGCCATTTCCCCCGGCGGTACCAGCGCCAGCGGATAAGTCTTTCCTTTGCCCCCGGCTACATCATTAGGAGAGGGAATCTGTTCATGCAAATATTCCCATGCTATTTCGGCAAGCTCATAAGAATTTTTCGCTGGATTTAGTAAGTAGGCCATCAACATCGTGTCCTCGCCCGCCTGCACATCGAGACTTTCCAGAGAAACGATCACTGTTTTTAAATCGTGGATGTATTTTTTTATTTTTGCGCTCACGAAAATCGGAGCCAGTGCATCTAATACATCTTTTTTCTTCAATTGCTCTTGGGCGTGGGTATGTCCCAATGGCAGGTAAAAAGAATCACTGCCGTTACTTAAAGCAACACCGATTAAGTCCGTTGATGGATTTCTCTCCTCAATAATCTCGAAAGAAATTTCACGGCAATCCGTAAGGCTCGCGACAAGCCCGGCTAGCGCTTCCTTGTCCAGAACCAATTTACAGTCTTTAGCCGGCTCTTTCGTTTCCCGCTTTATTTCCTGCAAAAGGGAGGAAAATTCAAATTCACTGAAGAGTTGGGCGAGGAGCTCTTTGTCCGGTTCTTTGCGTGCCGCATCCTGAATGTCAAAATCAAATTCGATATCTTTTCTAATGAGAGCCAATTGGCGGCTTAGCCTGGCCTGTTCGGCATATTTACGAAAACTTTCTCGCAGTTTGACGTTTTTTAATTTTTCGGCATTTTGCAAAATAGTTTCTACCGAACCGTATTCTTCGATCAGCCTTTGCGCAGTCTTCGGACCGATCCCGGGCACCCCCGGAATGTTGTCGGACGTATCTCCCATGAGGCCTAAAATCTCCACCACTTTGTCCGGCGCCACCCCAAAGCGTTCCTTCACCGCCGCGACATCATAAGTTTTATCTTTCATCGTGTCGATCATGGTGACATTTTCATCCACTAACTGCATCAAATCCTTATCACCCGATACAATGACTGTCCGCCAGCCTTGCTTACTCACCCGCTGGGACAAAGTGCCGATAATATCGTCGGCCTCAACCCCCTGCTTTTCCAAGACGGGAATAGAAAGACCGCGGATTATGTCCTTGATAAAAGGTATCTGCGGCCTGAGATCATCGGGCATGGGTTTACGGGTCGCTTTATAATCGGTAAATTCCTCATGACGAGTGGTGGGACCTTTGACATCAAAAGAGATAACGATATAATCAGGCGTGAGTTCGCGCAAAAGCTTTAAGAGCATATTGGTGAAGCCGTAAATAGCGTTGGTGGGGAAACCCTTGGAGTTCGTGAGCATTGGAATGGCGTAAAAAGCGCGGTAGAGATAATTACTGCCGTCAACGAGAACTACCAGGGGAATTTTATTTTTTTCTGCCATGAGCCATCGCTTTATTGATCCATAATTAACAAACCCACCCATACTACCGTAGACGGCGATATAGGTGGGCCAATGACAAAAAATAATTCAGCTAAATTACTATAAGCCTACCTATTGCGTGCGGCTTGCTTTCTGGCTTCTTCAATTTGCTTTAAGTATTGTTTATTTATTTCTTCAGCCGTCTTCCTATATTGTTCAACAGTTGGCGGCATATTCCTGATGTTGTATTGAATGGTGATTATGATCAACACCAAAACAGCACCGATGATTCCAAATACCAGCCATGCTTTTTCTGAGGGAATATTGTGCACCTGCGTACTGGCAATGACCAGATAGTAAACGTAAATAGCCATATAGACGATAATGCCGACATAATAAGGAATGACGCTTAATATCGCGACAACGGGCGCTATAGTCATCAAATAGGCCGTGCAACGATAGGAAGTTTCGTAGTTTTCTTGAGAGTCTAACAATTGCCAAATTACATAAATAACAGCGGCACCGATAAAACTAGAAATAACAACGACGACAGGAAATAAAATAATCATTCCCATACTTTCCACAAATCCCACATGCACATAACTTAAGCCAAGGATGTTGATAAGGGCATGGATAACACCGGCAACAACTCCCATGATTACCGCAAAGACAAGAGGTTCAACAAATCCGCCGGTTTTCGGCATGCTTTTAAAAAATTCTGCCGGCGCTGTCACAATTCGCACCGCCATTTGCGGCATTGCCGCAAAATTAATGTCTTTTACTTCCATTTTTCCCCTCCTCTTTTTTTAGTTTTGCGATAAGTCATAATCTAATTCTTTATGTTTCTCACGGATTACATTCCCCGTCAATATATTGTTTCTGTATGATATTGTTTCTGTATGCTATTTTCAAAACTTCTCTCCGGCATTCGCCGGACCATGCGCCTTCGGTCGCATTAACAAATTTATGTTCTAGGTCGTACAATAAATATTTATGCCTCAAAAGACGCGTCTATCTTAAAAGTCCTCACCGCCCGCATGTCCAGAATATCGGTAACTCCGGTTTTTTCTTTTAAGCCGACCAGAAACAATTCTATATCCTTTAAGCTCGCCGCGTTCACGGTAAACCAAACATTATATTCATTATCCCTCAGGTAATTATGCGTCACTCCTTTATACGCGTTTACGGCATTAACAAAATTTTCTATTTTTTCTTCCGGCACGCGTGCGGCGCAAAGCGTAGAAGCACGGCCTAATTTTGCTCCATCAAATACCGCTCCAATCCGGCGAATGACACCGTCGTCTTTCATTTTTTGAATACGGCCCAGAGCTTCTTCTTCGGTGAGACCGCACCTTTCGGCGACTATCTGAAACGGACGTTCTTCGAGCGGAAATTCTTTCTGTAAAATATTTAATATTTTTTTGTCGATTTCGTCCATGAAATACCCTATTTCGTCATTCCGGCGAAGGCCGGAATCCAGTTAAGTAATGTTGTCATATAAATCATTCCAGTTCGGATTGGTTTTTTCTATTAAATTGAGCTTCCATGCTCTTTTCCATTCTTTTAATCTCTTTTCTTTTTCAATGGCAGAGTTCATATTTTCATGAAGTTCATACCAGACAAGATTATGCACATTATAGCGTTTTGTAAATCCTTCTACTAAATTGTTCTTATGCTCTCACACTCGTTTGAGGAGATCAGATGTTACGCCTATATAAAGGGTGCCGTTTCTCGCACTTGCCAGAATATATACAGCCGGTTGCTTAATCATTTTCCTTTATTTTTGTCTGGATTCCGGCCTTCGCCGGAATGACATACAAAATGGCCGCTAGCGCTGCGGCTGAAAAAGACACAGCGGTTCTTCCGCCAGGTAATCTCCGGTTGCTTCATACGCCCGCGCGCGACAGCCGCCGCATACTTTGATGAACTCACATCTTCCACACTTGCCACCGTATTTACTCAGATCGCGCAAATTTTTAAATACTTCCGAATTTTCCCATATCCGGGAAAATTTCTGCTTTTGAACATTACCGCAATCTAATTCTAAATAACCGCAAGGCTGAACCTGTCCAACATGCGATATGAAACAAAAGGTACTGCCACCTAAACACCCTCTGGTCATTTCATGAAACTGTCCTGAAACCGACTTTTTCTTTTGGCCTTTGTCTTTTTGCTGGTGAAGGATGCGGAAGTAATGGGGCGCACAGGTGGCTTTAAGCTGAATGGAACAATCTAAACTTTGCTTGTAAAACCACATAAGCGTTTCTTCATAACCCGCCGCGGTTATCGTTTGCTCGGCCAAATCTCTACCCCGGCCTGTGGGAACAAGCAAAAAGATATGATGCGCCGCAGCTCCCAGTTTTTTGGCTAATTCCAAAATATTTTTAACCTGTTTGAGATTAGCGGTTGTAACTGTTGTATTGATTTGAAATTCCATGCCGGCTCTTTTCATTGCTTCGATACCGTTCAGAGCTCCTCTAAAAGCGCCGATCTCGCCGCGAAAAGCATCATGGCTTGGCGCATCCTTACCATCAAGGCTTACGCTTACCCTTTTAATGCCGCTTTTAATCATCTTTTTCGCCGTGGACTCATCAACAAGCGTACCGTTGGTTGCCATAACCATACGCAAACCTTTTCCTGTCCCGTAGGCGGCCATATCAAAAATATCAGGACGCAACAGCGGCTCACCTCCGGTTAAAATAATTACGGGTGAAGACATAGCGGCAATTTCATCGATAAGCTGAAAACACTTTTCGGTAGAAAGCTCACCCGCATAAGGACCGTGGCTTGCCGCCGCCCGGCAATGGATGCAATTCAGATTACAACTGCGCGTAACTTCCCAGGCAATCATGCTTAAATTGCTTTTTAGTGATTTTGATGAAAGTTCCAACTGCATCTCTCATTAAATTAAGGAGACTATTGCTCAAGCTCTCATTTGTTCAACAATGCTGCCGCCTGCGGGGCAAAATAGGTTATAATAAAATCCGCACCGGCGCGTTTTATTGCAGTAAGCGATTCCAGCATCACCTTTTCTTCGTCCAGCCAGCCCATC
>Ga0209777_10008632_pt1 | contig 11121 bp, 7 predicted proteins | sample FrelakmetHBP12HB_FD_187147 | JGI IMG/M metagenome (GOLD analysis project Ga0209777, IMG submission 187147) | Freshwater lake sediment microbial communities from the University of Notre Dame, USA, for methane emissions studies -HBP12 HB (SPAdes)... | ecosystem: Environmental > Aquatic >...
TCCCGGGATTCTACGGACGCCATCAATAGGCCGCCCGCGGCGGCCTATTGATGGCTGCGGGCGTTCAAGCCAATATGAGACCCCCTTCCGGCTGTAAGTCCGAAGCGCTTCAGTTGGGGGCCAGAAAAGATTGGATCCGGAGTTCTTTAAATTCTGGAAAGATTCGCGTGCTCAATTTCGCGCGCAGATTCCGCTACGGAAAGTCGACGAATACTCTATTGCGATTATATTGCAAACGCCGATTTCTGTATTTTAAAGGCTATGTGCAACCGGCAGTAATCCACCCCTGCAACTTTACGCTCGGACCGCTCTCTTTTCTTATTGCCGACTACTACAAATAATCATGTTATTTATTTATTATCTGCATATTATGCAAAATGTCGGCATGCCGACATTTCCGATTTGCTTATCGAAATAACTCTTGCAATTCCTTATTCCATCCGATATAACTGTCCTCTCGGATGATTCCGAAGTGGAGGGAGAGAGGCCGTTGATTATCGCTATCACGAATCAGAAAGGCGGAGTGGGGAAAACCACCACATCCATCAACGTCTCCGCGGCTTTGGCACTTCTCGGAAAGAAAGTTCTCTTAATCGATATGGACCCGCAGGCCCACAGCACAATCTCGACCGTCGCCAATCCTTCGAGCTACGAAAAATCGCTCTATGACGTCCTGATGAACAAGAACGAGAAGATCGAGAGCATTATCGTCCGCTCCACGATCCCGGGCCTCGATATGGCCATTGCCAAAATTTCCATGGCCAAGCTCGAACCTTCTCTCCTAGGGGAATTCGACGGCCATTTTCGCCTTAAGGACGCTCTCGAGTCCATCAAGCACAAATACAACTACATTCTCATCGATACGCCGCCCACCCTGGGCCTGATCACTTTGAACGCGCTTGTGGCCTCAGCCGCCATTTTGATCCCTATCCAGTCTTCGTACCTGTGCCTCGAGGGGACGGACGACCTGCTGGAAACGATCGAGAAGGTCCGCCGGATCGCCAACCCCCAGCTGAAAATCCTCGGCGTTCTCGTCACGCTTTATGATAAGCGGACAAACCTGGCCCGCGACGTCGTCGAACGGATCCGGCGCGTATTCGGGAACAAGCTTTTCAAAACATTCATCTCCAAAAGCGTCAAGCTCGAGGAGAGTCCCGCCTATAAGGAATCGATCTTCACCTATGCTCCCGGCTCGATCGGAGCGGAGCAATACAAGAAAGTTGCTGAGGAGATATTGGACCGTGCAAAAAACTAAGCGATCCGGCCTCCCTGAAACTGTCGGGATGCGGCACGACGGGCACTTTGTCGACTTGATATCGTCCCGCTCACTTGGCCCGCGCATCCGCATGATTGCCCTCGACCATATCGATCCCAATCCCCACCAGGCCCGCAGCGAGCTTGGCAATATCCGCGAACTCATGGACTCCATCCGGACCAAGGGCGTTCTGGAGCCTATCCTCGTCCGCTCCAAGGGCAACAGGTTCGAGATCATCGCGGGAGAGCGCCGCTTCGTGGCCTCCAAGAACCTGGGATTGAAGGAAATTCCGTCGATCGAAATGGACGTCGAGGAAAACGAGGCCATGGAGATAGCTCTCATCGAGAATCTCCAGAGGAAGGACCTGGACCTTTTCGAGGAGGCCGACGGCCTGCAGGCGCTCATCGATCTCTACAGCTATAACCACCAGCAGGTATCCGACAAGATCGGCAAGGCGCGCTCGACGATCACGGAAATCCTGTCCATCGCCAAGATTCCGCCGTCGGTCCGGGACCTGATCAAGGCCTCGCCGGGGTTCGGCCGGAGTACCATTATCGAGGTCGCCAAGCAGAAATCCGACGAGGACATGCTCAAGCTGGTCCAGCAGATCACCGAGCGTCACCTGACGCGCGAAGACACTCGTGATCTCGCCAAGTATCTCAAGGGAAAAACAAAAAAACTAAAGTACTACGTTTATAATTATGTTCCCGAAGACACTGACCGCTACAAGCTGAGGCTCGAGTTCAAAAAGCAGGCCATTACCAAAACCGAAATCATCGAAATCCTGGAAGATATTATCCGCCGGCTGAGATCCAAGGAAGCGGCCTGATTTCAGGTTCCCAAAAAACCTCAATCAATCAAATCCCAGCAAAGCCAGATGAGCATTCGCATAAGGGGTGAGACTGGTTTTGGACTCTTGATTTGCTGGCTTCGGAGCTTCCGGGGCGCCCCCCCCCTATATTAGTTGACATAATAACTGTTATGCGACACACTCCGCCAGGTTTCCGTATCTATTACGATTTCAACCAGTTGGATTTCTCCACACCTTGTGGATATCAGGCTTGACCAACACTTGTGCATCTGTGGAAAATGCCGAGCCTTTCCCGTGCTCAATCAGGATCGGGAGCTCCCCCTGCCATCATGCATCTGTTCCCAAAAGGCCCCTTCCGTTTGACAATAAAAAAGCCGGCCCAGGATCTGGCCCGGACCGGCTGTATCTTCCTCGTTCCCGAGGCCTACAGGGCCTTGCTCATGGCCCCAAAGAAGTCCTGGTTGGTTTTCGTCTTGCTCAGCTTGTCGATCAGCAGCTCCACGGCCTCGACCTCGTTCATCTGGCTGAGGACTTTCCTCAGGACCCAGATCCGGTTGAGGTCCGCCTCCTCGATCAGCAGTTCTTCCTTGCGGGTGCCGGACCGGCTGATGTCGATGGCCGGGAAAACCCGCTTGTCGACCAGCCGGCGATCGAGGTTGATTTCCATGTTGCCCGTGCCCTTGAATTCCTCGAAAATGACTTCGTCCATCCGGCTTCCCGTATCGACCAGGGCCGTGGCCAGGATGGTCAGGCTGCCGCCTTCCTCGATCTTGCGAGCCGACCCGAAGAACTTCTTCGGCTTGTGGAGGGCGTTGGCATCGATGCCGCCCGACAGGACCTTCCCGGAGGGCGGAACGATCGCGTTATGCGCTCTCGCCAGCCGGGTGATGGAATCGAGCAGGATGACGACGTCCCGCTTGATTTCGACGAGCCTCTTGGCCTTCTCCAGGACGATGTTCGCGACCTGGGCGTTGCGCGTGGGCGGCTCGTCAAAGGTCGAGGCCACGACTTCGCCGTTGACGCTCCTCTTGAAGTCCGTCACTTCCTCCGGCCGCTCGGCGATCAGAAGCACGATCAGGAAGATCTCCGGGTGGTTTTTCTCGATGGATTTGGCGACCGTCTTGAGGATGGTCGTTTTCCCGGCCCTCGGTGGCGAGACGATGAGTCCCCGCTGGCCCTTTCCGATGGGCGTCAGGAGCTCCATGACCCGGGCGTTCATGTTCTTGGGGTTTCCGTCCTGGAGCTTGATCATCTCGAAGGGATAAAGCGGCGTCAGGCTCTCAAAAACGACGTTCCGTCGTTCCTCGATGATGACGTCGGGGTGCATGAAGTTGACGGCCTCGATCTTGATCAGGGCGAAGTACTTTTCGCCGTTCTTCGGGGCCCGCACATGGCCCGATATCGTGTCCCCGGTCCGGAGCTGAAACTTCCGGATCTGGGAGGGCGACACGTAAATATCGTCCTGGCTCGGCAGGTAGCTGAATTCCGGGGCCCGAAGGAAGCCGAAACCGTCTTCAAGGCACTCGAGAACGCCCTCCGAGAACAGCAGGCCCTGCTTTTTGGCCTGGGCCTCGAGAATCTTGAAAATCAAATGGTGCTTGCTGGTTTCGTCGGCTTCCTTCTCCTCGATGCCCACCCCAACGGCCAGCTTGCGCAGGGCCGCGAGCTCCTTCTCCTCCAGCTCGACCAGGTTGTACTCTTTCATCTTTGACCTCGCTGTAACTTATTTTCTGACAATTATTTAAATGGAATTGCGGCCCGGGCCGCCCACAGATCCGATCTTAAAGGAATCTGTTCTCCGGTTAGTTCGTCAGAGGCGGTTCCTTGGACGCCTCCCCCTCCCCCGCCCGGGTTATGGGCTCGGCCTCCGGGGCCTTCGGGTCCCGGTTATCTTCGGGCTTCTTGGGAAGCTCCCGGGTCAGGGCATGCGTGAGGACCTCGTCCATCGTTTCGACGAGGTGGATCGTCATGTTTTGCTTCAGGACTTTGGGCAGGTCCTTCAGGTCGGGCTTGTTGTCGAGGGGCAGGATGGCCTCGCGTATGCCTTCCCGGTAGGCCGCCAGGAGCTTTTCCTTGATCCCGCCCACGGGCAGGACCTTGCCCTTGAGGGTGATCTCGCCGGTCATGGCCACTTTCTTGCTTACGGCGATGTCTGCCAGCAGAGAAATGATGGCCGTGGCGATCGTGATCCCCGCCGAAGGGCCCTCTTTGGGCGTCGCGCCTTCGGGGACGTGAACGTGGATATCGAAATTCCTGTGGAGGTCCCGGGCGATGTCGAGCTCGTAGATCTTGCCCCGCACGAAACTGAACGCGGCCTGGGCCGACTCCTGCATGATCTCGCCGAGTTGGCCGGTCAGGGTGAAATTTCCCTTGCCGTGGATCTTGTTGGCCTCGAACCTCAGCAACTCTCCACCGAACTCCGTCCAGGCCATGCCGGTGGCCACGCCGACCTCGTCGTGCTTGTCGAATTCGGAGCGCCGGAACTTGGGGATCCCCAGGAAGGCCTCGAGGTTCTTCGGGGTGACTTTCTCCGAATATTCCTTGCCTTTCTGCACGACCCGCTTGACGACCTTGCGGCAGATGGTGGTGATTTCCCGTTCCAGGCTCCGGACGCCCGCCTCGCGGGTGTAGCCGCGGATGAGCTTCAGAAGGGACTGGTCCGAGATCTTCAGGTTCGCTTCAGTCAGGCCGTGCGCGGTCATCTGCCTGGGCAGGAGGAACTGCTTGGCGATCTGGAGCTTCTCGTCCTCTGTGTATCCCGCCAGCCTGATGATCTCCATCCGGTCGATCAGGGGTTTGGGTATCGGGTCGACCATGTTCGCCGTCACGATGAACATGACCTGGGAGAGGTCGAAATCGGTGTCGATGTAATGGTCCAAAAATGTGCTATTTTGTTCAGGGTCAAGGACTTCCATCAAGGCCGAGGCGGGGTCGCCGCGGAAGTCCATGCTCATCTTGTCGACCTCGTCCAGGAGGAAGACGGGGTTTTTCGTTCCGGCCCGTTTGATCATCTGGATGATCCGGCCCGGGTACGCGCCGATGTAGGTCCGGCGGTGGCCCCTGATCTCCGCCTCGTCCCGGACACCGCCGAGAGATAGGCGGACAAACTTCCGGCCCGTGGACCGGGCGATGGACTTGCCGAGGGAACTCTTGCCGACTCCCGGGGGCCCGATGAAGCCCAGGATAACTCCGCGCGGGTTCTTGACGAGCTGTCGGATGGACAGGTATTCGAGGATGCGCTCTTTGACCTTATCCAAGCCGTGATGGTCCTCGTTCAGGATCCTTTCGGCCTCCTTGAGTTCCCGCTTTTCGCGGGATTTCTTGGTCCAGGGTAGCGAGATGAGCCAGTCCAGATAGTTCCGGCTGACCGTCGCCTCGGCCGACATGGGAGGCATGGCTTCCAGCCGTTCGATTTCCTTATAGGACTTTTCCTCGGCGTCCGGGGGCATTTTGGCCTTGGCGACCTTCTGGCGGAGCTCCTCGATCTCGTTGGGCTGGTCTTCCTTGCGGAACGCGGGAGACCCCGGCGGGAAGGTCTTCTGCGCCTGGTCTTTCAGGCTCACGCGTCGCCGGTTCGCCCTCTGGGGGTCTTTCTGGTAGGAGGCATGGATCTTGAGGATCTCGTTCTCCAGGACGTAGTTCAGGCGGCGCAGGCGCTCCAGACTGCTGGCCGTCTCAAGCAGGTTCTGCTTCTCCTCGAGCGGCATGTAGACGTGGGACGCGATGATGTCCGTGATTCTCTCGGGCGTGTTCTCCCGGAGCGCGGGGATAATGGAATCGAGGTTGGCATTCTGGATGAGCTTGAGGTAATCCTCGAAAAGGGCCAGCACCCTTTTCAGGAGGTCCCGGGACTCCGCCGTATGGTCGTCCACCTCTTTGACCACCTTGGCCAGGATCTGGTAGTAGGGGTACGTGCTCAGGTATTCGATGATCCGGGCCCGGCTCTTGCCCTCCACGATGACTTTCATGTTCTTGTCGTCGGATTTGATGGTCCGGATGATCTTGGCCGTGACCCCCACCGAGTAGATGTCCTTGGCCGTGGGGTTGTCTACCGAGGCGTCCATCTGGGCGGACAGGAAGATCATTTTGTCTTTTTCCGCGGCTTTCTCCAGGGCCTGGATCGAGGAGGAGCGCCCCACGATGAAAGGGACGAGTGTTCCGGGGAAGACGACGAGGTCCCTCAGGGGGATCAGGGGGATGTTCCTGAGGACCTCGGAATGCTCGTTGGAATCCTGCATGAATTACGCTCCGGGCCCTCCGGGGCCCCCGACCGCCGGTGATGCCGGGCTCGTAGAAAAACTCTGGAACCCGTTATTATTGTTTATCTTTCGAGCTCAGGGGAACTTTGAGCATCTGAATGCAAAGGTCAATTAATTATAGCGTTTTTCACCAAAAAGTCAACAGTTTTGCGGAAGAGGAGAGTTTCCCGGAGTTCCTCCCGCCGGTCCTCCTTGGCGACCATTTCGGCCAGGTATTTCTCGGGGACGCCATTGGCCTTGGCCAGCTCCCTGATCTCCCCCTGGATTTCCTCTTCTGTGGCCTCAAAGCCCTCCTGGCGGGCAATCTTTTCCAGGATCAGGTGATTCGTCAGGTGCTCGACCGCCTGGCCCCTGGCCCGGGCTTTAAGGCCCTCCAGGGCCTCCGCAGGTATCCTGGTCTGCCGGGAGGCGCTGCTGAGCATCCTTTTCAGCAGGGACAGGGTCTCCCGCTCGACCACGGATTCGGGAAGCTCCAGGGAGACCTTCTTAGCGATCTCCTGGAGCACGGCCGAGGCCGTCCTGTTCCGGGCCCCCCGCTCCCGGGCTTCCAGCAGTTCCTTGCGCAGCTTCCCCTTGAGGTCATCGAGGCCCGCGTATTCGCCGACACTCCGGGCGAATTCGTCGTTGAGGGCCGGGACCTTCTTTTCCTTGACCTCACTGACCTTGAGGACATACTCGATCTCTTTGCCGGCGACCCGCTTGTTGGGGTGATCCTTCCCGTGAGAAACTCGAAACGACCGCTCCTCGCCCGGCTTCTGGCCCTTGATGGCCTCGTTCAGGGCGGCCTCGTTCTCGGCATGGCCGGCCATGACGACGGCCTTCTCCACCGGGAGGAAGCGCTTGGTCATCAGGTCCTTGCCATGCATTTCGGCGACAACGTAATCCCCGTCCTCGACTCCCCTGCCCGAGACCGGCACATATTCCACGGCCTTGGCCTGGATCTCCTCCAGAGCCTTCTCGACGTCGGCGTCGTCGACCGTCGCCGGGTGTTCCGGGACCTGGACGCTCCGGTAGTCCGGAAGGTCGAATTCGGGCAGGACCTCGAACGCCACGGTGCAGCGGAGGGGCTGTCCGTGGTCGTGCTTGAGGTCGCGGATCTCAGGGACGTTCACCGGATTCAGGTTGTGGGCTTTGAGCTCCACCCCGAGGTTGCGGGGGATCAACTCGTCGTAAACGTCGTGGAGGATGTCGTGGTCGAAAAGTTTCCGGACCATGTCCTTGGGCGCGCGCCCCTTCCGGAAGCCGGGCAGCTTGACCCGGGTCGCGTAATCGGACAGCACCTTGGCGTACTCTCCCTCCACTTCCTCGGCGGGGATCTCGAGCGCGAACTCCTTGCGGCTCGGGCTCAGGTCAACAAAATGGTTCTTTTTTTCCTGTTCGCTCATGGCGGCTCTCTTTCCTGAAGCTCCACGGACTTACGTCCGTGGGATCCCGCGAAGGGGATTGAATCCGGTCAGCCGGGACGGACGCCCGGCCCGGGCGGTGAAAATAGGCAGGGCGGGACTCGAACCCGCACTCCTTCATCAGGAACTAGGTCCTAAGCCTAGCGCGTCTGCCAATTCCGCCACCTGCCCCTGTGATTTAACGGTTGCGGGAATCTTCTCAATCGGAACGACCGGACGTCATTTTTAGCATAAACGCCCCCCCCTGTCAATTTCGGACGGGACGCGGGGGCCCCGGGAGGGCTCATCTCAGATATTTTTTCAATTTTTCGGCGAGAGCCGGGTCGAGCGTCACCAGTTTCTTGTAGACATCCCTGGCGCTCAGGTTGTCCTTGAGGTTGATGTAGACGATGGCCAGGTTGTATTGGGCGGTGGCGTTGTCCGGTTTGAGGTCCACCGCTTTTTTTATGGGCTCGAGGGCGCCTTCAAAATTTTTCAGGTACATGTAACACACGCCCATGCTGAGCCACCCTCCGGGCTCGTCCGGGGAAATCGCCGTGAATTTCTTGAAGGCGTCGATGGCCTCTTTGTACATTTTCTCGTTGATGTAAGCGCTGCCGAGCTGGAACCAGGCGTTGGGCATGTCCGGTTTGATGGCCAGGCACTGCTTGAAGGCGGCGATGGCCTCGTTATAGTTCTTGAGCTGAAAGTACATCAGGCCCAGATTATAGACGTTCATCTCGTTCTTGGGCTCGAGGTCGACGATCTTCTTGGCCGGGCCGATGGCCTTGTCGTATCTCCCGGCGGCGTTATAGATCCGCAGGGCCTGCGTGTAATAGGACCGGGCTTCGGCCGGATTGATCAGGGCCAGGTTGTTATAAACCTCTTCGGCTTTTTCGAGCTGGCCGGCCTTTTCATAGGCTTCCGCCAGGCTGAAATTGACCTTCAGGTCCTTGGGTTGGGTTTTTTGCGCGGCCAGGAAGGCCGCGATGGCGGCGTCGTACTGCTGCAACATCGTCCGGCAGATCCCCAGCCGCAGGTATCCGTTCCATGTGACCTCGGGCTTGGCCGCCAGGTACTTCTCGTAGGCATCGGCCGCCTTGCTCCAGTTCTGCATGGCATCATAGGTGTCGCCGAGCTCGAAGAAGACCTCTTTCGTATTGATATTCAACGCGATGGCCTTTTCGAAGGCAGCGGCAGCTTCCTGAGGCCTGGAGGTTCTCTTGAGAACCGAGCCGAGCCCGAAGAAGGCCTCGGCTCTCGACGGATCGACGGCCACGACCTTCTGGTAGGCCTCGATCGCGGCCGAATAGTCCCGCTGTTTGTCATAGATGCCGGCCAGCAGCCAGAACCCCTCCGTGAAGGAGGGGTTCAATTTCACGGCCTTTTCGAGGAGAGTCCGGGCGAGCGTCGTCTCGTCCAATGCCGCCGCCACGCGGCCGCCGAACGAGGCCCCTTCGAACAGACTGAAATAATCCTCCCGGGCCCAGCTCTTGAAATCGGCCACCTTCCCGCTGCGCGAGATTTTCTGGATCACGTCGACGGGGAGCCCGACCCTGACGCCGCGGTCCAGGACGAGCAACACGCCCACGACCTGGCCCCCAAGGTCGAGGATGGGACCGCCCGAAGCCTGGTCGGTCGTCGCCAGGGACAGTTCCATGACCTTCTCCTGGGGCCCGATATCGACGGACCGCCGGAGAGTCCCTTCGGAAACGGTGACCTGGCCTGACTCGTTGTAGCCCAGGGCGAAGAGCCTGGCTCCGGCCGTCAGGGATTGCGGACCGGCAACGCTCACGTTCAGGGGCTGGACTTTGCCCTTGAGTTTCAGGAGGGCGACATCATGGGCCCGATCGACCGCGACGATCCCGTCAACCTTGATTTTCTTCCCCTTGGCGGTGAGAACTTCGACGTCGTAGGCCTGACTGATGGCATGATAGGACGTGGCCAGGATATCCGCCGCCAGGGCCATCGCCGAACTCTTGGCGACTTCGGCCTTGTCGGCCCCGTAGATGATGAGGGCCACGACGCCGCCGCTCGCCTGATCCATGATCCGGGTGGCGTCCTCGGTTTGTCCGAAGACCGGGACGCACGCCGCAAGCACGATTCCGGCCAGGGCCAGGGATATGTTCCGGGTTTTGATCATCGTCTCCTCCTCCGTCAAGGATCTTCGGACGCGTGCCGTTTGGCCATAATTTACTCAAGGTCCACCCGTCGTGTCAACCCCGCGACTTCCCGGCATGAATGCCGGGGCTTGTTCGGGGTTAACCCTGAGCCTCGCTTCTCGTCCCCGCCTTGAAAGGCGGGGCTTAACGTCGGCGAACGGGTCAAACGAAATCGCAGGTCACCTGCGGCGCGGCCGGCCTCAATCCCCTTCGCGGGATTCCCCGGCTGTCAGTCCGTGGAGCTTCAGTGGTGACAGCGAAAAAAGAAAAGAATAGAATACGCGTTCCGGGCAGAAACCATGGACGTCAAGGCTTCCCTCTCATCGCCGGCCGCCGTCCGCGGCGCCGTCCGGCCGGTCTACGCCGTCACGTTCCTCGGCACGCTGGCCTGGATCGCGGCCATCTTTCTCGCGCCTTACCTCAGGAGCCGGTCGTCCGGCGCCGCCTCGTTCCTTTACGCCATTTTCGCCCCCATCTGCCACCAGATTCCCTCCCGCTGTTTCTATTTCCATGGCTTTCCGCTGGCCGTCTGCGGCCGTTGCCTGGGGATCTACGTGGGCTTCTTTGCCGGCCTCGCCGCCTATCCCTTTGTCCGCGGTTTCAATAAGATCGCCCTCCCCCCCGTCCGCCTTTTTGTCCTTCTTTCGCTCCCGGCCGGAATCGATTTCGCCGGGGGACTCGTCGGGGCCTGGACATCTCCGATCTGGGTCCGGTTCGGGACCGGTTTTGTCTGGGGCGTTCTCCTGCCTTATTACCTGCTCACGGGCGTTTGCGAACTTCTCCTCTGGAGGTCCGCCCGCAAGGGCAGCCCTTCGACGGGCGCGTCCCCGGACCGGTCAGGCCTTGATAATCCCCGGACAAAAAACGTAGAATAGGTTATTATGAACGACCCAGGAGGCGTCATGGACAATCGGAGACCTGAATATCTCGTCCCCGCGCTCATCGCCGGGTCTTTCGCCGGCGTCCTTTCGGGGATTCCATTCATAAATTGCCTCTGCTGTCTTTGGATTATCGGCGGGGCGATGCTGGCCACTCACCTTCTGGCCAAGAACACGGCCGGCGTCCTGACAGCCGGAGACGGGGCTATCGTCGGCGCCCTGACCGGGATCATGGCGGCCACCGTCGACTCTCTGATGAGCATACCGCTGCGGCACCTCAATGAGGCGTTTGTCCGGCGGTTCATGGAGAGCCTGGCCCGCGTCGCCGGCCAACTCCCCGCGGGATGGCAGGATTGGTTGCAACGCGGGACATC
>Ga0209777_10008633_pt1 | contig 11120 bp, 5 predicted proteins | sample FrelakmetHBP12HB_FD_187147 | JGI IMG/M metagenome (GOLD analysis project Ga0209777, IMG submission 187147) | Freshwater lake sediment microbial communities from the University of Notre Dame, USA, for methane emissions studies -HBP12 HB (SPAdes)... | ecosystem: Environmental > Aquatic >...
GCGTTGCGATGGAGAGAGACACTCCCACCACGCCGATGGGAAACATGATGAGGCGGAAGGCATAGTTGAGCCAGGAGACGCTTCCCTCCGGGCAGCTGGAGGCAAAGAAGGTATTGATAAAGAGATTGATCTGGGTGGCGGAGAGGCCAATGATGGCCGGAAGCATGAGCCGCATGACCCGTTTCAGCCCGGCATCATGAAACTGCAGGGCAAAGGCGAATTTGAAACCCTGGCGCTTCAGCTCGGGAAGCTGTATGATGACCTGCAGAATCCCGCCGACAATGGTGCCCACTGCCATGCCGATAATGGGCGGCTGCCGGAAAAAAGAGAACACAAAAGAGAACAGGATGCCGGATACGATTGAGCCGAGGTTGAAAAAACTTGAAGCCATGGAGGGGATAAAAAATTTGTTCAGGCTGTTCAGGATGCCCATGGCAATCGCTGACAAGGAAACCAGAAGCAGGAAGGGAAACATGATTGAGGTCATGACCGTGGTGAGCTCGCGCTTGCCGGGGATGAGCGAAAAGTCAGGGGCCATGAGCGAAACCAGGGGGCCAGAGAACAGCATGCCGATAACCGTGACGGCGCCGACAATCACCATAACAGCGGCAATGACATTATTAGCGAGCTTCCAGGTTGCCGCCGCATCCTTTTTGGTTTTATAATCAGTGAACACGGTGACAAAGGCCGCGCTCAGCGCGCCCTCGGCAAACAGGTCCCGCAGGAGGTTCGGTATCCTGAACGCCACAACATAGGCATCATAGGCAAACCCGGCGCCGAACATCCCGGCAAAGACCTGCTCCCTGATGAGCCCCAGGATGCGGCTTACGAGCACGGCAAAACTCACGGTTCCTGCCGAGCGCGCTATAGTGCCGGTTTGTACGTTGTCCTGTCTTGTCATAGGTGGTCGAGGGGCGTCCTGTTTATCTTGAAAGGAATATAGGGAAAAGAGGCAGGGTTGTCAAATGTATTCAAAATTATCTGGAACTTTATAATCGACTCTTGCTGTGCATGCGGATAATGTGATACATTTAAACGAACCGCAAGGAATATCATCAGAATATATTGTATGAGCAAGCACCAGAGTAAAACTATTTTAATAGCGATTTTACTAATTTCTTCAGGGCTGATTACGGTCTTTCTACGACCGGCAGATATCATCTCCAACGCACCGATTTATAGCGATGATTATTCGCTCCATCTTTCCGAGTGTATTTCGGCAAAACGGTTTCTCTCTACTGCCGGGAAATGCTGGGGGTATGACCCCTTTCTGCTTGCGGGATTTCCGCGCGGCACTCTGGCAGACGCTGATAACAAGGCGTGGGAACTGCTCTACTGGGCAGTTTCCCCGGCTCTGGGAGACGGGTGGGGGTTTAAGGTATATGTGCTGCTGTTTTTTCTGACCTATCCCCTGATGATCTATGGCGCTGCACGGAATTTTAACCTCTCCATCGAGCAAAGCCTGCTGGCCGCTTTTCTTGCAATTTTATTTTTTCATCTCTCTCTGGCAAAGGATTTCGTGTCTTGGGGCATGTTCTCCTATGTGTTTGCGGTTTTTTTCTCGCTGTACGTTCTTTCAGCATATTACCGGCTCCTTCAGCAGTTCAGCTGGAAGAGATATTTTGCGGTAGCAGCATACGTCTCGCTGCTGGTCATGATGCATATTCTGTCTTTTGTGCACATTGCTGTTCCGGTGTTGATTCTTTTTATCGCGCACTTTAAAAAAATGACGGGCCGGCAGAAGGTGGCAATCCTGCTGATCCCTTTCATCGCAGTGCTTGTCAACAGTTACTGGATAGTGCCGATGCTTCAGTTTTTCAATGATAAAACTACCCGGCCGGGAGATTATGAATTTAACCTGCAGATAAAAAGTCTGCTTGAGCCTATCAGGATATACATTGGACAGAGAAAGACAATTGATTACAGCATGCCGATCTTGAATAATACCTTAATTGATGTCCTGTTCCTGGTTTTCAGCGTGAGCGGTTTTTACTGCTGGTATAAAAAAAGATCGTACCATCTGATCATTTCTTTTGTCAGTGCATTTATATTTGTTTTTTTTGTTGCGTTTTACGGCTCACACACCGTCTTTTTTGCGCAGCTGCAGCCAGAGCGATTTACGGTGCCACTGACGCTTCTGTTAATAATTCCTACTGGGATTGGAATGTATAATGCCGGGGCAAGCTTACTGAAAGGGCGGCGCTTGGCGGCAATTGTTTTTATTCTCTGTGCTGCCGCTGTGGTATTGTACCGCCCGGTGGTACGACCGTTTATTACTTTTTACCATGCAAAACCCTTCCGGCTGTCGTGCATATTTCCGGAAAATTTGCATGTGCTCCTGAAGTATCTGGAAACTCATAGCACGCGGGAAGGAAGAATCCTCATTGAGGATTCTGAGTATTTGCGCAACATCAGCCCCTTCCATCAATACTACGGCGGGCATTTCCCGGGACTTTTTCCTGAGTATCTGCAGCGGGAATACCTGTGCGGCCCGCGCCCGATGTATCCTATAAAGCATAGCTATGCAAGCTTTGTGCGGGGGGTGCTGTTTGATAAAAACATTGCTGATTATACTGCTGCAGAACTGCAGGAATGCTTCGCTACCTATAATGTCAAATGGATCGTATGCTGGTACCTGGAATCAAAAAAATATTTTGAGCGCTTTCCGGATTATATAAAAAAAATGGCAGATATTAATGACTTTTCAATCTATGAAGTGAAGCGGGAGCCATCATTTTTTATAAAGGGCAGGGGAACAGTGCATGCTGACTACAACCGCCTGGATCTGGAAAATGTGAGCGCCGAGGATGACGAGGTCATTATTTCATATCACTGGATGAAAAAGCTCAGGCTCGCACAAGGAGGGCCGATTGAACAGATATTTCTGGAGGGCGATCCAATCGGGTTCATAAAAATAAAACATCCGCCCCGGTCTTTCACCATTGTTAATGGCTATTGATCAGTCGGCAGATATGCGCCTCAATCAATATTCTTATCTATATCAGCTGCTTGCGGGCAGCTTATTCCTGCTGCTCCTTCTTATGGAACAGCAGCCGAATCTGCAAAACTTTGTTTTTTACCTCCTGCCGGTTGTTGTTTTTCTAGTGCTCTTTACTTTGTATCAGCTCATCCGAGACGGGAAAAAGGTGATGCAGTTCTTTGTGACTTTTCGGGGAGCAGTCGCACTTGTTTATCTGCTGCTGTTAGGTTTTCTGTGCTTCACCCCGATAAATGAATTTACCTCTTATCTGAGTAAGGAAACGCATCCCTTCAACTTTTATCACTGGCTCATCGTATCTCTAATTGGTTTTCTTTTCGCTTTTTCCCTCTTACTTTATTTGCTGAGCTGTAATAACGGGATCTGGATGTTTATTGTTAAGGCTTGCAGATCTGTCTGGAGTTTGCCGGCGCCGTACTTTATTGCAGGGGTTTCTCTTTGGGTTTTTTTAGCCAGCAATATAATTTCTTATTCAGTCTTTGAGCATATTCCTCATGTTCAGGACTCCATCGCACAGCTGTTTCAAGCAAAAATATTTGCACAGGGGTGGTTAACCGCTCCCGTACCGTCCATACCCGAATTTTTTCAGTACTACTATGACAATATTATTATTACTGACCGGTGGTATTCTCAATACCCGCTTGGTCACCCATTTTTTTTGATGTTGGGCGTTTTATGCGGAATGCCCTGGATCATTAACCCGCTGTTTGCCGCCGGTTCAGTGATTGTGCTGTACCACTGTGCAACTCGCTATTATGGTGAGAAGGAAGGTCGGCTTTCGGTCATTCTATTCTGCATATCACCGTTTGTGCTGTTCATGTCATCAAGCTTCATGAATCACGTGTCCACCCTGTTTTTTCTGCTGTTGTTTCTCTACAGTATACAGCGAGCCTGGGAGGAGCAAAGTAGTCTCTATAGCTGTATGGCCGGGTGTGCCATAGGGGTTATGTTTAACATCAGGCCGGGAGAGGCGTTTGTAATAGGGGCAGTGTTTGCGGGGTGGTTTTTTATAGTGAGTGTACGGGAAAAGGTATGGCGGCCGTTTTTGTATTTTGCAAGTATGCTGTGTATATTTATTGGAATTCTGTTGCTGTACAACTATGCAACCAATGGTGATCCGTTGTTGTTTGGTTACCAGGTGCGTTGGGGGAAACATCACAGTCTCGGGTTTAATAATATAAAAGTTATGGACTATCCAGTTTTTACTCCGTTGAGAGCAATAATCCATACCCTGAGCAATTTGATTGCATTAAATCAGAATTTATTTGAATGGCCGTTTCCATCTCTGTTACCAGTAATGATTTTCTGGATGCCGTTTCTTTTTAAAAAGAACGGATATGATTATCTATTGCTGTGCGGTTTTTTATCCGTACCGGGATTCTATTTTTTCTATTTTTTCCAGGATCTGTGTCTCGGTCCCCGGTTTTATTACAGTTGCCTGCCATTTGTTGTCATGTTAACTGCCCGGGCACTTTTCCAGATAGCACAGGGGATAGCATCTTTGAGGCGTTGTTCTGAGTTATATGTAAGACAGGTGTTTATGGTACTGCTGGTGTTGTCAGTACTGTTTTGCGGTTGTTTCAGGATACCGCGTTTATATCAGTTTTACTCAGACTCGTTCTGGGAGGTAGATGATAAGCTGATGAAAAAAGTCAAGACATTGGGCATTAAGAATGCCCTTATTTTTCAAAAGAGCTACGGACAGAAGCTAAAAGATAGCGATCTGGGGTCGGGTTTTTTGCACAATACTCCAGGGCTCAACGGCCCTATTGTTTTTGCTCGTGACCTCGGAGAGCGAAATGCTGAACTAGTACCATTTTTCCCGGGAAGGAATTATTATCTGGCATCACGGGATGGCAGAGGCGAAGTAATAATTGAACCTTTAAATGTTGCTGATAAGAAACGTAAGTAAACTGAGATGAATACCTTTATAAAAAACAACTACACCAGAGTGAACCTCTTGACACTTTTAGCCAGCGGTCTATGTCTTTCATTTTATCTTCTACAGTTGTCAGGCTTTTATCATGATGATGCCTATATTATTCTACGATATGCGAAAAATTTTTTAGCTGGCAACGGGATAGTATGGAATGTTGGTGAAAAGGTGGAAGGGTATTCATCCTTCTTATGGCTTATACTTATTAGTCTGCTGGGATATCTTAAGATTGATCTCGTTCTGGCGTCACGTATTTTGGGTGTTGCCTTTGCCTTTTTAACAGTAGCCCTATTTTTTATCCTTGAATGGCAGAGGAGAATCATCGGCGCGCTCCTGCTTGCTACAAACTGTTGCTTTGCCCTGTGGGCACTGGGAGGTCTTGAAACAGTTGCCTTTGGCTTTTTTGTTTTCCTGGGATGCTATCTGTTTCAAAAGAATTATAGAAATTGGAAAACTCTTATTGCTATAGGATTTATTTTCTCCTTGGCAACAATGACCCGGCCAGAGGGAATACTCTTTTTTTCTATTACCCTTGTTTTCTGCCTCTTTAATAAGGGTACGGTTAACACCTCAAATATTAAATCGGTATGTTTCCTTTTATCAGGTTTTCTCGTAAGTTATCTTCCCTACTTTTTGTGGCGACTGTATTATTACGGCCATCTATTTCCCTGTACATTTTATGTAAAGGGTGGAACCAATTTATTTAAAATACTTTTCGGAGCACGCTATATCTTCCATTTTTTATTAATGTATGGATTCCCATTAGGCATTTTATTTTTTGTTAAAGATTGGAAAAGATTTATTGGAGATCACGCATATCTTATTAGTCTTTTTCTCTCGTATGGTTTTTACATACTTATTATCGGCGGAGACCATATGCAGGGCTTCAGGTTTATGGTTCCTATTCTGCCTTTAATGTATTTGTTTGTTCAGGATGCATTTTATCAAAGCAGGTTTATTAACAAGCCAGTTTTCCTTAATACGTGTTTGCTATTGATCCTGGTTGTCAATTTTTATGTTTCCTACAATTCAATCCTACATGGATCTAAAGAGACCAAAGATGCCATGACACATAGCTACAAATATAAAATGTGTTTCAAAGTCCCGGATCCGGCGGCTTACATTGGGAAAATTGTTGGCCTTTATATTAAAGAAAACTGGCCGCATAATTGTGCGGTTGCATTAAATATCGCAGGGTCTATTCCATATTTTTCTGAAGTAGCCTGTTTTGTCGATATGTTAGGGCTTAATGATTATAATATCGCTAGGCGAAAAATATCTTATGACTACAGCTTTTTTTTAAATGACAGAATAAGAATCGAAAAATTATTTACTTATCAAGGCAGATCAGAACTTGTAGCACAGATTACAAAACAATACCTTCCATGGCAGCTCATACCCGGTCACGGGAAAGGCGATGGTGAGTATGTCCTTTCAAGGAAGCCTGACTACATAATTATCGGGGCGGCACAAGGCGATATAAAGCCATGTTTTTTAGGTGATAAAGAACTTCTTTCTTCTCCTGATTTTCAGAGGAACTATGAACTGAAGCAGGTACAGATAAGAGCAACTGATAAATTTAATGCTTATTTTGACAAAACTGAGACCGGTGTCTTAACGTTTAAATATTATGAAAAGAGGAAAATGCAGAATAACAGTTAGTTCATTTATTGCTGCTCGGAAGTGGTTTTGCATTTATTTTTAAACTCAGTGGGGCAACTGCATCTCTCCGTCCGAGGCTTTCGAACTGATACCCATCGGTGAATAAAATCTGACGCACACAGTCATTTAATCTCTGGATTGATAAACATAGAATTATTCAGGCGCCGGAATACTTTGAACCGAAAAATTTATTTATCATTTTTATGAATGGCTATTTTAAAAAAAATACCCCCCAATTATATGGAGCGATCTCATTCTTATCTGCGTTTTTGGCTATATCGGTTGAGTGTAGGGGAAACATTCCAAAGTTTATTGTATTGATTCTTCCTCTGGTTGGTGTTCTTGTAATTTATAATCTTTTTCTTTTGCTATCAGCGGGTGATAGAATACGACAATTTTTTTTCTCCACAAAGGGAGTTTTTTCTCTTCTATGCTTCATATTTTCTTTAGTTCTTACCTGCACACCGGCAATTGATCTCTCAAATTTACGCAACCACCCGTTTAAAAACTATCACTGGCTTTCAGTTTCTCTTTTTGGGGTTCTCTTTTCGCTTTCTTTCCTTAATTATGCCATCCTCCGTCCTGAAGGGTTGTGGGGGAAAATCGTTTATTTATGCAAAAAGGTATGGGGGCTTCCAGCCAAATACTTTTTACTGCTTTCCTTCTTATGGATTTTTATCCTTACCAATTTATTTTCCTTCAAAGTATTTGGACACATCCCCCATGTCCAGGATTCCATTGCCCAGCTGTTTCAGGCAAAAATATTTGCCCAGAGGTGTTTAACCGCTCCTCTGCCGCCAATTATCGAATTTTTTCACTACTTTTATGATAATATGGTTTTTACTGATCGCTGGTATTCCCAGTACCCTCCCGGACACCCGTTTTTTTTAATGATTGGTGTGATCTTTGGAATCCCCTGGATCATTAATCCACTTTTTGCCTCCTTTTCAGTCATCCTTCTCTACCAATGGGTTAATCACAGTTATGGAGAAAAGGAAGCGCGCCTTTCAGTGATATTATTTTGTGTATCACCATTTGTGCTCTTCATGTCATCAACGTTTATGAATCATGTTTCTACCCTCTTTTTTTTACTGCTGTTTCTTTATAGTTTAAAAAAATCACAAAAGGAGCACAGCTGTCTTTATGCCCTTGTTTCTGGCTTTTCTCTTGGCACTATGGTTAATATAAGGACCGGTGATGCATTTGCGATAGGGGTACTTTTTAGCGGTTTCTTTTTCATTTGGAGTTTACTTAAAAAAGCCTACCGGCCGCTTTTATGCTTTTTTTTAGCTGCATTTATGGTGCTTGGCATATTGTTTCTGTATAATTTTGCTACTAATGGGGATCCATTCCTTTTTGGTTACCAAGTACGCTGGGGAAGAGAACATTTTATTGGGTTTAGTCATATATCTATTATGGATAAACCTGCCCACACCCCTTTCAGAGGGATCCTCTATACATTAAGAAATTTTATCGCATTAAATCAGAATCTGTTTGAGTGGCCTTTCCCCTCACTCTTGCCGGTGGCTATTTGGGGGATGCCTTTTCTCTTTAGGAAAAATTGGCGGGATTATTTTTTGCTGTGTGGTTTTTTTACTGCTCCTCTATTTTACTTTTTTTATTTTTATCAGGACATTTGTCTTGGCCCAAGGTTTTACTACGTCTCGTTGCCTTTTATTTTTATTTTAACTGCTAAGGCATTATTTCACATAATAGAAGGTATTGCTTCTTTAAGACAGTGTTCTGAAGTTCGTGTTAAAAATGCCTTTATTGCCCTTTTATTTCTTTCAATTATTTTTTCCGGTGTAATCCGGGTACCCTGGCTCTGTAGATATTACTCAGATTCTTTTTGGGAAGTGGATAATAAATTGATGAAAAAAGTCCAGGAGCTGGGCATTACCAACGCCGTCATTTTTCAAAAAAGCTACGGATTTAAAGGAAATGATCTTGGATCAGGCTTTCTCTATAACTCTCCGAGGTTAGATAGCTCAATCATATTTGCCAGAGATTGGGGGGAGCGGAATGCCGAACTTGTTCATTTTTTCCCGGGGAGAACATACTATCTGGCATTAAGAAATGAAAATGGTGAGGTTATAATTAACCCTGTGCATTTAAACTGAAAAAGCCAACCGCACTTCTTGGTATCAATAAATAATGAATAACCATAAAATAAAGCTAAACTACATCATAATATTTTTAATCCTGTGCTTCCTTTTCTCATATCCATTTATTTTTCTACCCTTTGGCACTGATCAGGGCATTTTTGCCTATGTCGGGACCATTATTAATAAAGGTGGGATGCCATATCGGGATGCATGGGATCTTAAGCCTCCGGTTGTTTATTATTTATATAGCCTGGGGTTTAAAATCTTTGGTCATTCGATGATGGGCCTTAGAATATTTGATTTTTTATACTTTGGCATTACACTTTTTTCAATATATCTACTCGGATCATTGTTATTTAATAAAAGGGTAGGATTATGTTCCGGATTGATGCTCGGGATTTTATATTTCTTTACTAATAATTTTTGGACTTTGTCTCAGTGCGAGAGTTTTATGATTCTTCCTATGATTCTCTCGGTTTATTTGTGTTGTGCCGGGCTCAAAAAGCACAACTGGCCTATGCTTTTTGGCTCGGGTGCTCTTTTAGGTGTTGTGTTTATGACAAAATTGACGGGAATTGTATTATTTATTCCTATTGTTCTCTATATTCTATTTGGAACATATAGTCAGAGGAGAACATGGGATGTAGTACACATTGCATTAAAAATCCTGATATTGATCACAGGATTTTTTTTCTCTACTGCAATTTTTTTCTTATGGTTTTATGTGAGAGGAGCACTTTCTGATTTTATATATACTCTCTTTGTATATGACGCAGCACATTTCCGTTCAGCTCTTAACCTTGACAGTGGGTATAGTCATTTTACCTTCGCCGGTTTTATGAGGCGGTATCTTTTTCTATTAATTCCTGCACTGATATCTCTTTTTGCCGCGCGGGGAAAAAGAATCTGGTTAGAAAATATTCTTTTATGGAGTTGGCTCATTAGCGCAATTCTTGGATTTTTTATCCAGGGCAGGTTTTACCCTTATCATATGTTGCCTGTTATTGCGCCCTTGTCGATATTAGGAGGGTATGCTCTTATACACCTGTGGTATGCTTCAGCGTGGAATAAGACCACTCTTTGTATCAAGAGAAAATTTGCATTAATTTTTATGGTCAATGTTTTTTTATTAGCAGCTATCTGGCCCCATATTCGCCTTACATATCATTTCACAAGCTCATTGGTGAAAGGGGATATTACAGAAAAATTTTATAAACGCCGCTTTTCATTTCCAGGTCTTTTTTCTCTTAAAACAACCATGAATGTAGTACAATACATAAAAAGCAAGACTACCCGAGAGGATGCTATTTTAGTTTGGGGTTTTCAGCCACTTGTCTATTTTCTTTCAGAACGTCAGGCGCCTACGCGGTTTTTTTTTAGTGCCCCACTGCTTGCGCCTTTTAACATAAATAAAAATAACTGGAGACGGGAATTGCTTGTCGGAATTCAAAAGATACCGCCACCATATATCATTGTTGTTGAAGATGATAATTTTACTAATAAATTAATGGCCAATATCAACACTGATTCGCGCACTGCTTTGAATGAATTTCCTGAATTATTAAATTATCTTAAACAGTATTATGTAATCGAACACAAAATAGAGAACTTCATTTTCTATCATCGCCAAGATCAAGTGATAAAATAATAAACTGTTAAATTTAGTATCCACTGTTAAATTATTCCATCCCTGGTTTTTGAATCATCACAGATAAAATGGCTGATAATAAGATTCAAAATTTATGTAAATGATTCTTAATTCTTATACGTGCCTTTATTTTTATTTTTTAAATTCAGCTCTATAGTTATTATCATGATGAAGATGTTTTAAGGTTATAGAAAATTTTTTGCAGGCAAAGGGCTTAGCATGTGATGCAGGAGAGAAAGTTGAAGGTTACCCATGTTTTTTCTGGCTAATGCTGTTTTTGGTGAGCACTTTAAACTTTAATCTTTTTCTGTATCCCAAATTGATTAGTCTTTGGCACCATTCCGATGAGCATAGCAATCAATTTGTCTTATACTTAAGGGCACCTCTAAAAATTCATTTTTTGAAGATCAAATTCAGTTTGTTAATTTTTGAAGCACTATTTTTTGATATGTGGCGAATATTTTTTAAAAACAGTATTCTCATAGCATCGTGTACCGCCTTGCATAATGCCTTCAAAGCGGCTTTTATGCCCGTGCCGGCGCACTTATCCTGTTGTTGCCAGCATCCCGTAACGGTTGATATTATAGGCAAGATTGCGCAGCCCTATCTTTACCCTGGCTCGTATCATGCCAATACAGCGCAGAATAAGATTCCCCGCCACCATAGCCTGTACCCCAAACACATGCTCAATTCGCGACCGTATCTTTGCCCGCGTCCTGTTTCCCTGCTGCTCCCACTTGGTCAGTTTGTGGTTTTTGCAACCCTTGCGTT
>Ga0209777_10008634_pt1 | contig 11120 bp, 13 predicted proteins | sample FrelakmetHBP12HB_FD_187147 | JGI IMG/M metagenome (GOLD analysis project Ga0209777, IMG submission 187147) | Freshwater lake sediment microbial communities from the University of Notre Dame, USA, for methane emissions studies -HBP12 HB (SPAdes)... | ecosystem: Environmental > Aquatic >...
GAGTGGCTATCTGGGCCGCAAGGAGGAAACCATGGCCGACAACAAAGTAGGCTCCAAGGGGTCAACCAACTATGTCCCACTGATTGCCGCGGGCGGATTGGCTGCAGCCGGGCTGTGGTGGTGGATGAATAACTCCGGCTCCGGAGGGGGTGGTGGAGGTACCGTACCACCAGATGAGCAGGCCTCCATCGACAATGCCAAAGACGCCTGGGCAGCGGTCGAAAGGTACATCACGCAGATATACGCCAATGGGCGCACCCCCACCGCTGCGGAGGAGGCCAACCTCAAGGCCATGATTGATGCGGCTGCACTGGCAGAGGCCGCTGTCAAGCAAGCCTATGTCAAAGCGGCCGCGGCCCAGACGCAGAAGATGTACCGGGACCTGGGCTACTACTGCATTATCCCCCCGGTCGTTGGCTTTATGGGAGCCGCCGCCCTGTGGGTTATCTACAAGGCCCGGAAACCACCCAGCAACCCGAACTGCCCGGTCTGTGGCGTAACCGCTACTGAGCCGGAAGCTATTGTGCAGCATGCTGAGACAGCTCATAGCGTGACGGAAGATCTATCACAGCTCGCTATGGCAGAGTCCCACTGGCTGCAACAGCCAAACTTCACCATGCTGACAGTAGCTACCTATGGCCAGGTCTATGGACTGGTCTACAGCAATATCTCTCCATCATGGGGGCTGAGTAGCCTCACCAGTTTCTTTGGCGCCGCCTGTGGTGCATATGCCGCTGAGATCGGAACAGCGGGAAGCCTGGCTTCTCTGCAGCAATGTGCTCTGGCATTAGCCGTCTAGCTCTTGACACACATTTGTGTCCGTCCATAATCAAGGCAACTGAATAAGCTGAAAAGCAAACGGGGCACCCCTGGAAAGGGTTACGCCCCGTTTCCTTTTTCGGGGGTGCTTCGCAAATCGAAGGAAGGAGGTAGCAGCACATGGCAATACATTTCACAGGACTCATAGTGGGTGCCGCGGTGGGAGGTGTCGATGAGGCGCTCGAGCGCAACGATGCCGCAGCCGGCCGTGTTGGCAACTTCAAGACCTACCGGGACATGTACCGGGCTCTCGCCGTCGCTGGTGGGATCGGCCTGCAGCTCCTGATGCCAAGGTACGCCAAGATCGGCGAGGACCTGGCCACTGCCGGCATGCCCGGCCTGACGAAGACCCTGGCGACCGTCCTGATGCCGGTGGGTGGTGCCGCAGCCAGAGCTGGCGCGCTGAACCGCACCATGAACCGCACGGGCTTCTCTGGGTCCAAGGTTGGCTCCCGCGCTCCCGAGTACGATGGCAACCGGCTGGTATAGCCGATAGCGAGTCGCGTATCGGTAAACGGTATTCGCGTCATGCGATTCACGTCCCGAGCGCAGAAAGGTTGTGAACAATGCCACCTGCAGTTGTAACCAGCGCGTACAAGTACCTCATTTTGGCCGACGATCTCACGGAGGCCCAGAAGCAGGGCCGGAGGGACAAGTGCATTCACGACACCCTGGAGCGAGCCGTAAAGCTCAACGTGATCGGCTCTGAACCTGAAGCCCTGGTGCGTCATCCGGATACGGTGGCCGACTTTGCCATGGCCGTGGGCGGATGGGTAAGCGCCGCCTTCGCCGCAGTCGGCACCCTGGTCAGCATCTTCAATGCTCTGAACCCGGCCGTTGCGGGCAACAGAATGGTGGTCTTCTACGGGCTTTGGGTCGACTCCCTCCCGCTGGCTGCCAGTCAGTTGATCTTCCGGGAAGGCGTGAACGCCGGTTCGACCTACGCCCAGTTCAGCCTGGAAGAGATGGCCGCAGCCCGCAGCCTTCGGGCTTTCTTCTCAGAACCAGTGTGGTATGACCCCCTCCGGGTCATGAACGTGGTGCTGAACCCGAGAATCATCGCCGGCACCCAGCGCATCGGCCTGATGGGTTTCGTCATCGAGCCGAAGGGTCCGACCGTCTCCCAGTAATTGACGGAAGAAGGATCCACACAATCGAATAAGCGTCTCCGGGGGAGGGGCAATCCCCTCCCCCACCCGAATCACTCAATGTCATGGATGGAGGAGGTTTAAGAAACATGAGTGATGCCTACACTATGCAATCCGTGGAGGCCATCAAGGGACTCCGGGTCGTTTACCGGCTCTATCCCTTGATAGCAGGCGGCGTAGCCGCCGGAGTACTCCTGGTCAACGCCGCCGGCGCGAATACCTTTGGCGTTGACACGGAGGTTGTGCCCGCCACCATCGCCGACGAGTTCTGGTTCTGCCAGGTCACGGTGACCGCGTGCAGCATCGCCGAGAACTACGTGTGCAGCATCGACACCCTCACGCACACCAGAGTCCTCTTCCAGTTCCGGTGCTCATGCACCCTGGTGACCCCTAACCTGGCGCCGTTATCGCCCCCATACCCGGTCCGCGTTCCCCCGCTCACCCAGGTAACAGGTCGATGCGCGTCCGTTTCGGGCGCCGATACCATTTCGGTATCAGTGCTGGTAGCGATAGGGCTATAGGAAGGAGCTGGATCAAATGGCTAACAAGTCGAGGGAAATCTTCCAGACCACTCATGGTCTCAACGTAGCCTATGTCGTCTACCCGCTGGTGGCCGCCGGCGTGGCTGCCGGAATAGCGGTAGCCAACGGGGCTGGCGCCAACACCTTCACGGCGGCAGACGTCGTCATGGTGGCCTTGAACGCTATTACCGCGGAGTTCTGGTTCTGCGGTGTCGACGTCGGCGCGATAGATGTCGCCGACACCTTCCTGGTCGACATCCGGGCGCCGATCGATCTCACCAGCATCTACGGCTTCCGGACCGGCATAAGCGCCGTGACGGGCAACCTCGGTACGTTCAAGCCGCCATACCCGGTGCGGATTGCCGCGAATACGTCCGTGGGCGCCAGATCTGCTGGCGTGACCGGCACTCACTCGATCACGATCTCGGTCGTGATCGCGACTGGACTGTAGGCCGAGGGCCTGCACCCGAGACGAAAGAAAGAGGAGGGTGTAAGTTGCTGAAAGCGTTCATGGAGCTGAGTGCTCTACACAGGTTATTCGATGGTGCTCAGGGGGTCCTGGAGAAGGAACTCGGGACCCCCGTCTGTTTCCCCCGGTGCGGCCGCTGCTGCCATGTCCCCGACTGCATGGTTATCGAGGGGGCTAACATGGTGTCATTCCTCACTGGCGAAGGCCTCCTGACCAAGGCCACCCAGATCGCCGAGGACTGGCTGCTGACCAAACACAAAGAGGCTACCATCTTCCGCGGGATGCCGGTCGGGGTAGTTCCCGCAGAGATCAAGAACGAGTGGCTGCAGCTCATGGCGTCCCGGTGCCCCTTCCTGGATGAAAAGGCCAAGTGCGTCATCTATTCCAGCCGGCCGCTCATGTGCCACGCCCTGGGGGTCTCCCTGGATGTCCGCTACTGCCCGCGCCCGCTTGGCCGCGGTGAGATGCTGAACCGCCGGGCGGTCATAGATAACGGCCCGCTGCGTCAGGCGGTTGAGGCCTTCAAGAAAGACTGCCAGCGGCAGCCGGAGTGGACCATCAGGGGCCTGGCGCCGGCGATCCTCTACCGGGCGGCCTACCCCGACAAGTGGCGGGGACTGGTGGATGACAACCGCATAGCCAGCGCCAAGATCATCGGCACCGCGCTGGATTTCGACCTCATGTGGCAGCATGACCCGAACGAACTCGACGACCAGGGCATAGCCTTCAGCACCAGGCAACTGGTGGCCAACAGCAAGAACTGATATTTCTCAAGAAATAGAACAAGGAGGACAAGAGATGGATCAGGGCACAGCGCTTCCCACTTTCCCGCCAGACGCACTCTACGGCCAGAACGTGGCCATCCACTTCCTGAGAAAGATCCTCTACCGCAAAGTCACCGGATGGGAGTACATCCCCTGGTTCCAGTGCCTGAACCTGGGGCCCATCCCGCTGCAGGCTCAGAGCAACCGGATCGCGGCGCCTCTCCTGGCGCTGGTCGATGAGGAGTGGAGCCAGCTCCGCTGGTTCCCCATGGATTACTCCCAGGTCCGGATCTACCTGCCCCAGAGCCAGGGCAAGCACATCCTGCTCAATATCCAGGTCCCCGTCGATGACCAGATACTGCTCCGGAACCCGGACCTGTCCATGACCGAGATCCACGTCTGGGAGAACAACGTGCCCTGGTTCGAAGCCATGAACATCTCGGACCAGGCCATGCTGGGCTGCCGGCTGATGGCCGGCGGCTACCGCTTTGCCGGCGATGACATCGAGAAGCTGCCCGGCGGCCAGAAGCTCATCACTGAGATCATAGCCGGCACCGTCGCCTGCAAGCATGTCTGGGCCTCCGGTGTGTCGGCCGCGAAATAGCTGAAAGAGAGAGGAGAATCGGACCATGATGCCAACTTTGCTTCGTGGAAGAGAGCGCGTTGGGCCAACGGCGCAGATCACCGTCAATGGCGCACCAGGCGCCGTTGTGGCCTACCCCCTCAGCAACTGGGCCAGCGGGATAGGCACCAAGAGCTTCATCCTGCGCAGGGTCCATATCCAGAACATCGCCGGGGGGGCCGGATGGTTCAACATCGGAACCGGTGTCGGTGCCGGGATCGCAGTCCACACGCCACTGTACATCCTGAACAACATCGACAACTACTTTGACAACAATAGCGGCCTGGCGCCCATTGAGTTCTGGGAGGATGCCGTGGTGTGGGTGGCCGTGCTGGTGGCCGCCGGCGTTCTCAACGTGAGAATGACAGTCGAAGAGCGCGGTTAGGAGGTGTCCCATGCCCAGACAGAGGGTAAGCGACCGCCCGCCTAATGCCGGGTGGGCGCCGAATCAACCCCAGGGCCGTACCTTCCGCGTGGTGGGAAATTCACTGACCGCGCCTACGCGGTTTCCCACGGTGTACATCCCCGACGGGCACCAGTTGTACATGAAGGCCTGGCCCAATAACACTTCCTGGATCTACGTGGGCTTCGGCTCGGCTGAGGCCATGTCGGGTAACAGTTCATGGCCCCTGCTGCCGAATGAGCCGCTGTGGTACAAGATAGAGGATGCCTCGGTGCTCTATCTGCGCGTCCTGACCATTGGTGACTCCATCGTCTGCACGGTAGAGCAGGGAAAGGGGGACTGATGGCCGGCGGCGGGGCATTGCCCGTAACCCTGGCGCTGGGGAGATCAGCCCAGTCAGGCTCCTACACCATGGCTGGTGTCTGGCAGGCTGTCTACTCGGATTCGGACACATTCCCCTATATCTTCTACGGGGGAGAGATCGACCTTACCAACATGGCTGAGGGGGACCTGTTGCGCATCAGGATGCGAAAGAGGCAGACCTCAGGAGGAGCCTGGAGAGTGATGAGCCAGCTACCTTATATCGGGCTCCAGCCGATAGGCAAAAAGCTGGTGCCGGTGCCGGCACTGCCCGATGTGTACGGGTTTGAGGTCAGCATGATACAGGATCTGGTGGCGGTAGCCTTCATCAGCGTGACCTGCGACTGGTTCCCGGCCAAGAGACCAGGAGTGTAACCTATGCCGTATGAGATCGTCAGGGCCACGGGGATGGCCGCCTCGACCCAGGGACGGGGCCGGATGCTCTGCCGCCTGCGGGACCAGACCTATGCCTATGTCTTCGCCTTTCTGAATGGGGCGAACTCAGAGATCCGGGTGAGGATCGGAGCGGGCATCGGTTCGCCCTGGAGCGAGGAAGTGGTGGCCGCTACTCCCGGCAACGATCTGCTCTATCCCTGCATAGCTGTCGACAGCCGGGACAACCTGCACGTGGCTTATGCCAATGTGACGACAGGCCATGTCTACTATATCCGGCGCTCTCGTCTGACGGCCACCTGGGAAACACCCGTGGACCTCCCCGACGCCATCAACTCGCAAGCGCCGGTCCTGGCTGTCGGCCCCTCAGATGAGGTGGCGTGCGTCTGGGCGCAGGTAATAGGCGTCCTCAACCGCTGCTGCTATCGCCAGCGATCCTATGCCGGCGTATGGTCCGTGCCCACCATCCTGGATGTGGCCCCGTCCACGGGCGGCCACGCCTGGCCCTCGATAGCCTACGACACGCTGGGCAACCTCCATATCAGCACGTATGCTACCGGCTACGGCACGCATCCCCTGAAGAAGCAAGTCATTTACATGAGACGCAACAGCAACGGCTCACTGGGCACCCAGATACAGCTTACTGACGACGACACGGATAAAGGGGAAACCAGTATCGCCGTCGACCTGGGCAACGTCATCCACCTGGTGTGGAGCTACCCCACGGATCCTCTGGGAGAGTGCTACTGGTCCCACAAGGCCCTCAATGACGCCACCTTCATCGCCGCGGAGACCGTCAAGCCTAACATGGCGCTGCCCACCACCTCCCCCTCCATCGGCATTTCCAAGGACGGCGCACTGCATGTTGACGTCAGGTGCTGGTGGGGTGGCATCAACTATGGCATCTTCTCCGCCACCTATCATGTCACCGACTTCATGTGGTATTGGTACCACTGGAACGACCCGGGGAATCCACCCAATGGGAACACGGCCCTCACGCCTGATCCGAATCACCCATCGATTCTGCACGCCATGTTCCCGTATATCAACGGGGTGCATACAAACCTGCCTCTGCACGGCTTTGCCATGGCCTTCTCCGACGATACCGCCAAAACGGTCTCGCTCTTCACCTTCTCCGGCCATGGTTCATACGCCTGGGGATTTGGCCCCTACACGGAGCCGATATGGGATGACACCCTGGTGTGGGAGAACACCACGGAAGTGGCCCGCGGGCCGACGGTAACCACTCTGCCGGCCACGGCCATCGACCTGCATGCGGCAGTGCTCAACGCCATAGTGACGGACGACCAGGGAGCAGTCCTTGACGTCTACTTTGAGTGGGGAGAAAACGCGGGAGTACTGGGTGCTGCTTCCGCAGCGCTGGGAGGCCCACAGGGCTATACGTCCATTCAATCCGGGAAGGTCACGGGCGACGCGATTGAGGCCAAGCTCGAGGGGCTGCTACCCGGTACCGCCTATTGCTTCAGAGCGGTAGGACTCTACTCGAACGGGCAGGTCTGCTGGGGCGGCATTGTGGCCTTTACCACGCGCTCACCGGAGACCGTCACGCGCATACCTGCTACAGGTCTGGGGGCCCCCATTGTCCTGGTGTAAGGAGGCGTCATGTTCTACAAGCACGACCGTGAGGGTGAAGTAGGAGGAAAGCAGATGAACGGAAAAGAGATCGGCATCGCAGCGGGCCTGGCGGCACTCGGCCTTATCTTGTGGAAGGGGAAAGCGGCCGCGGCCACGTGGACCGTGGCGACGCTTGAGGCCACCGACCTCCTCGAGACCTCCGCCACTCTCCATGGAGAGCTCCAGAGTCTGCAGGTGCCTACCGCACCCGTCTCCTTCTTGTGGGGCACTCAGCCGGGCGGGCCCTACTCCGAAACCCCGGCCCTCATCATGGCCAGCCCCGGGCCTTTTGCCCACGCTCTCACAGGGTTGACGGGAGGCACCACCTATTACTTCAGGGCGAAGGCCGGCAATATCATCGGCAACGAGAAAGCCTTCCTGTGCCCGGCCGCTCCGCCTCCACCGGTAAAGGTGGCCCCGTCAGTTTCGACCTCGCCGGCCCTGAATATCTCTTCTTCCTCAGCGCGGATTGAGGGCGACCTGTCGGACCTCGGGACCGCGGCCTCGGTGGCCCTGAGCTTCCTCTGGGGGACCACCCAGGGCGGTCCTTACCAGGAAGTCAGTGTCGGGCAGGTAAGCTCCGGTGGCACCGCTTTTCTGGATCTCACCGGGCTGACGCCCGCCAGCACCTATTTCTTCCGGATCAAGGCCGTGGGTGACGGCACTACGCTCGGAGATGAAGCCCGGTTCGACACGCTGGAGGTGCCGTCCAAGCTATACGGCGTCCGCTGGGAAGCCAACAACCAGCCGGCCGAGATGGAGCAGGGCAAGAGTTACAACGTGGCGCATCGTGTCACCAACACGTCCAACTTCGTCTGGGTCATGGGCGGCTCTATCCAGCTCAGCTACCATATCTACACGGCTGCCGGCGCGCTGGTAAACTACGATGGCGAAGTGACCAACCTGGCGGCTGATGTGGCCCCGGGCGAAGCCATCACTATCCTCGGCAGAGTCGTGGCGCCCTCCACCCTCGGAGCCTTCACCATCCGCTGGGACATGAAAGAGGGCAGCACCTGGTTCAGCACGGCGGGCGGGGCTGTCCTCAGTCTCGCGGTAAACGTCGTGGCGCCGCAGGTGATAAACCTCCCCGTCTACACCGGGGGCATGATCGCCTGGTTCGGCTACTACATGATCGCCTCTCCGGAGAAGCGGGAGGCCGAGCACTTCATCGAGTATGCCCAGTCACAGGGCTGGAACATGGTCATCTTCGAGATCAACGAGGACCAGCGGGGCGTCATGGATACCGCGCCCGCCAACGTCCAGGCCTTTATCGCCAAGTGCAACCTGGCGGGCCTGAGGGTCTTCGCCACTATCAACGGGAACGATACGGATCCCGCCACCTACGCCGTCAACCTGAACGCGGTGCTGAAGCATAACGCTACCTACCCGGCCTACAAGTTCGACGGCATCTATGTTGACTGCGAGCCACCGTCCCTATCCAGCGACACGGCCCACCGGGACTTCATCGCCGCGATGGCCGCCAATGTCTTCCCGGCACTGCGCCAGTTGAGCTTCAACGGGCAGACGATGGGCAGCCAGGGCATGGTCATCGGCATCTTCGTCGACCCGCGCTGGGGCGGAGCAGTGTGCGCCGATGCCTACCGGGCGCTCTGCCAGTCGGTCGACTGGGTGGACATCTCCCACTACCGTCGCCCGGCCTCCGCCGCCATCTCAACGTGCGCGGAGTGCGTCCGGATCGCGGTAGAGGAAACCAAGCCTTTCCAGGTCACCGTTGACTACGAGGAAATCGCCGCGCCGCAGATATACGACTCGGACGTCGGTATCACTTACTACGAGGAAGGCCGCGACGGCCTCGAGGCCGGCATGAGCGCGCTTGAGACTTACTACATGGGCCACGCGGTCTACGGGCCCTTCTTCAAGGGAGTGAACCTCTACCACTGGAGCGACCGCCTGTCATACCTCTACACCATCGTGGGACTGACACCGCCCGCAACCACCCTGGCTCCCGGGGCAGCGGGGTCGGTGGTCCTGAAGGTGTGGAAGTCGGACAATGGCTCGCAGAAGCCATGGGGCGTCGAGTTCCGGATCAAGGATGCCCTGGGCGATATCCACAAGTTCTCGAAGGTCATCGTGGTGGCGGATGCCGTTGGGGCCCAGTCGCTGCGGCCCAAGACGTACACCATCCCCTTCACGGTACCAGCGGGGATCCCGGCCGGTCCGACCACCATGCAGGCCGCTCTCCTGGGCATCGACTGGGTGAACGAGTCTCTGTACTCTATCCTGTTCTATACCAACTACTCGAGCAACAACGCGGCCCTTGAGGCCGAGACGATGGAGAGCATCTATGCCAAGTACTCCAGCCTGACAGGACTCCGGGCTATACCGATCCTGCACCAGGAGACGGCTTGGGTCCCTGGCTTCACTGTTTCATAAGGAGGCCCTATGCTGGACATCGAAGAACAGGTGAAGCGGATTAACCCGCTGGCTCTCTATGGCATAGTGGGCAGCGTCCCGGCCCCCAATACCTTCATCTGTGAGGGATTGTCGGGGCTGGGCAACAACAAGTTCACCAACAGCTACTATGTCTATGTTTTCCGCAACATCACCGGCACTGGAGCCGCTCCGCAGGGCGAGATCCAGCCTATTACCGCCTACGACGCCGCTACCGGAGCCTTCAGCCACGGGGCCTTCCTGGGCGGGCCTCTGGTTCCCGGCGACGAGATCCTGATCATTCATCCGGTCCTGGCCGGGGCCGGTTTCGCCGGCATCGGCCAGGGCATACTCTGGGGCCGGGTCACCGCGGTGCCGGGCGCCAACCAGTTCACCATCCCTACACTGGCCGGCCTGGGGGCCGGGAAGTTTGCCGGTGTCACTAACCCCTACTCCGCCTTTGTCCTGCGTGATGCCGGGGGCCTTTCGGGACAACCTCAGGGAGAGCTGCAGGCCATCACGGCTTACGACACCGCCACGGGTAACTTCACGGCGGCGGCTTTCACCGTGCCGGTCGGGCTGGGTGACGAAATCTTGCTTCTGCATCCCTCGTTGGCCGCTACCTTTAACCTGGCTATTCTCAGGGGCGCCACCGGGGTGTTCTTTGAGCAGGTAGATACGCCGGTCAATACCACGGCTACCAATGCCGCGGAAACAGATATCGTGAACCTGGCCACGGCTGCTACCCGCTACATCCTGCGCAACCTGCGGCTGAAGTGTGCCGATCCAGGAGCCAATACCGTGACCGTGCGCCTGAAGCTGCTGGTCAACGATGTACTGACCGACGTTGACAGCTTTCCCATCACCACTCTCAACTTCGGCTCCTATTTCAGCCTCATGGACATGTTTGCCATACCCGATGTGGCCGCAGACCAGATCCAGATCACTGTCCGGGCCAGCGCGGGTGGTCCTTATGCCGTGACCGGCCAGTTCTCATACGGGAAAAATAATGTCTAGCCAGAGGAGGCAATATGGCACTCAAGGCAGATTCCATAGCCGCCATCAAGGCTACACGCCTGCAGCTCAAGACACAGATACAGGCTCTGCAGCAAAACAAGCAGGACCATCAGGCGGCCATCACGGCGATCAATGACCAGTTGGCCATCCTGCAGGCCCAGCGGGCGGCGCTGACCGCTGATTTGCCTGAAGTCACTGATTAGGAGGTAGGACATGGCTGGCGGCGGCGGCTTTCCTAACAATGCCTTGATCATCCAGAACCAGGCCAGGATGTTGCTGGATATGGGGGATGAGCGCGGTCGCGCTTACCCCTGGGACACTACCGTCACCCTGACCTTGATATCTGACATAGCTCCTAACATATTCGGGCCTCGGGGGCTGCTCATTCCGAGGGGCACCTTCAACTTCGGGGACAATCCCAACATGATCAGGGCGCAGGCCCTGGTCGAAGCCACCAGCGACGCGGGCACTTACATATTGGAGCTGGAGCAATCTCCAGATGGCGTTGTTTTCACCCCTATCGGCTCAGTGAGATTCACGGGAGGGACAATCTACGAAGCCACCTTCGCCGCTTCAAG
>Ga0209777_10008635_pt1 | contig 11120 bp, 11 predicted proteins | sample FrelakmetHBP12HB_FD_187147 | JGI IMG/M metagenome (GOLD analysis project Ga0209777, IMG submission 187147) | Freshwater lake sediment microbial communities from the University of Notre Dame, USA, for methane emissions studies -HBP12 HB (SPAdes)... | ecosystem: Environmental > Aquatic >...
TAAAAACCCCTTTTTGAGGAAATCTCTTAAAAGGTAGTTCTCCATTTTTACTTGACAATTCAATAAGTTTTCTCTTACTCTGAACGGTAGGGCCGTTAACTCAGGAGGTAGAGTATCTGCCTTTTAAACGGAATTTGATGATTTTTTTAACCCCTTGATTCTTCACCTGGTTTCTCTTAATTGATTAAAAATATTGGGCTAATTTCATTTTTACCTGTTGCAGTCTATTTTATTCTTTTTCAGTCTTTTTGAGTTAATTTTAGCACAAATTTAGCACAGTGATTCTTGATGAATAGTCTCCGATCCTCGTTCTCAAACTCACTCCAATAAGGCCTCCCAAACAAAGCTGGTGTTCGAGCCGAGCATCAACCACCCAGAGAATTCTCACCCCTTCTGGTCTTCTTGAACTTTCATTTTTGATTTTAATTCGACCAGGGCTTTCTCGTGTTCAAGGAGTATAGAAATCAGTATTGTTTCAAAAGGCCATGGTCTTGAGGTTAACGCCCCGGCTTCTACATGGAGCATCGCCTTCTCAAACAGTCGATCAAGAAACAGTTGATCTTCTTTCCGCAATGCTCTTCGAAACTTTTTCCATTCCTGAACTTCTTGATCCAGGACCTGACTAAAGGGAAGAACCGTCCTTTCCATAGATCATTCTCCACATCCTTGCTTCGCTTGTTTAAATTAATACTATACATTTGTTTAGTTGTCAAGAAGAATCCTATTTTTGTAGTCTCCAGAGTCCTTCTTTACCCCCACCCCAACTCATAGCATGAATGCCTCCTAACAAAGCCGGTGGCGGTGCCGAGCCGAGCAGCAATAAACCTATTCATCAGGATAGTTTTCATTTGAGGAAAGTGGGGATGATGTCTAGGTAAAGGTGGGTTCCGTAAGCGTTGGCTAGCATGATTTTCCCAGAGTCAGGGACCGATCATGATGACACTATGACACCGTGCATCCGATACTTCGAGTCAACGCTTCACTTGCTATTTGCCTTTGCCGTGGCAGACACTTCTCTGAAAATATCTACCTCTTCTCCAGGCGCATGAACCCATTGGACTATGACCCTTCATATCCCAGGAATCCAAAAACTTTAGCAGAGCATATCAGAAAGTACCGCAAAGATAAGGGGCTTCTGATAAGGGAACTCGCATCGCGCTTGGGCATCTCAAAGTTCACAGTCATAAAATGGGAGGGCGGCAGAATGCCCAGATATGTAAAGCAGACAGCCTCACTCAGGAAGGGAATTCCGGGAGTGGGGAAGTGGCTGGAGGGGTGAAATCATTGAAAGTTTGACAGCGAATCCCTAAAGCACTATGATTGAAATAAATCCTTATGGACAGCGAACCAAAAATTTTAAGGAGCCAAAGAACAGACAAGACTGCCCTCCACAAGGTGTCGGCTTTTCTACTGTCTCAAGAGATTATCACGGCGACCCCGGACGTTGATATAAATGGCGCAGACCTGCTTGCGATAATGAAGGTTCAAGACGGTGCCAAATTTGCTCGCATTCAATGCAAAGGGAGGACATTGACCAGCCAAGAATCAAAAACCAGTATCACGATAAAAAAATCGTATGTGACCGGAACTTTCACTCTTTTGCTGAATATTTTTTGTCCTTATAACCGCACCGAACACTTGTTTTGCTTCTTCGCCTATGACATTAAAGGACGCCAGGACTTGTGGAAAATTACTAAGAGTGAATACAGGTTAAGCCTTTACGGGAAGACTTTCGGAGAGAAATTCGACCTCTTCAGTTTCACCGAAAGCAGAGTCAGGGCACTTAAAGAAATCATTCGGGATTCGGATACGAGTAAGGAGTTTTATTACACATTTGGCAAGGGGAAAAGTACCCTGCCTTTACTAAAAGGAACAGGTCACGGTTTCTGAACATAACAGCCCCCGTCAAAGGCGGGCTCCGAAAGAACAAAACCCAGCCGGAAATGAACTGGGTTTTTTATTGGAAAGCAGGGTTGTAAATCCTCGTCGTAGTCAGCCCCGGGCCTGGAGGGAAAAGAGGTGAGGTGTTGACTTAATTCGGCGAAAGGTGTAATTTCCTCTAGAATCACATAGGCCATGTCAAGGAGCCACCTTTCCACAGATGGACGAAAAATATAGCAGCCTAAAAATCGAGATTACGGCAGAAAGGGTTAAGACCTACTTGGGCGTGTTTTCTGTTTGCTTCCTAATTTCGGGAATTCTATACAATTACATTTATCTAGGACTATTTGGCATCGAGATATCAAAATTCTTGACCTTTCAGGATTACCTTTCTTCAAGTATTGAGAAAATCCTTCTTAATCTTGTCGTGTTATCTATCGTGATCCTTTTTGACACCTCACTTCTAGCTAGAGTTTCAACTGAATCTCAAGTGTTCAAGGACCGGGCGGATGATAAGCGCAATAAGCATCCAGTATTACGTTTTATAATACCCATGAGCATCATAATAGGTATAATAGTGATATCGGTAATAAAAATACTAGTAAGAAAGAACCCAAATGGATATTACACCATGGCCATAGGTGTCTCTTTGGGAATTAGTTTTTTGGTAATAGTAGGCCATGGCAAGTACTTGCAGAGACCGAGAACGGCATTGTTCGTTTTAATGCTAATAACTTGGTTCTTAACGTTTATCTGCGCTGACGCATTATATGATGCTGCAATGATTAGGAACGGCGATATAACTAAAATAAAGAAATATATAATAATTCTTGATAAGAAGTTGGACATTAACGAAAGCAATTTAGTTCTGTTGGGGACGAGCAGCAATTACTATTTCCTTTATGACAAAATAAGCAAGGATACCCATATAATTCCCTCCCAATCTATCGTTTCGATTAGCACGAAAAATTATTAGGTTCTCTTTTACTGTGATTACCTCATTTCCGGGTCCATCCTGAAATTCACAAGCTGGTTGTGCTTCCTGCACCTGTGGTTGAAATCGTCTATCTCTGGCTTTGACCAATAGACGGGCTGGATAAAGCTTCTGTATCCAGAATACACAGTGGAAATCCGCCTCCGAATATGATAACTTGATGGGCGATATGAAACGCCTCCTCACCCTCCTTCTGATTGCATTCCTCCTCCTCTCCCCAGCCTGTTCCTTCGTCCAAGAAAAGCCGCCCTGCCCAATCTCAGTCTATTTCTCCCCTCATGGGGGCTGCACCGAGGCAATTGTGAAGGAGATGGAACAGGCCAAGACCTCGGTCCTCGTGCAGGCTTACTCGTTCACCTCCGCACCGATTGCGAAAGCATTGTTGAATGCCCACAAACGAGGAGTAAAGGTGGAAGTCATTCTGGATAAGAGCCAAAAGACACAGAAGTATTCCTCAGCCACTTTTCTCAATAACCAAGGAATCCCTGTAAAAATAGATGCTCAACACACCATAGCCCACAACAAAGTGATGATTATCGATGGGGAGACCGTGATTACCGGGTCCTTCAATTTTACGAAGGCTGCTGAGGAAAGCAATGCTGAGAATTTGCTCATAATTCATGATAAGAAATTGGCTGAACGGTATATAAAGAATTGGCAGGAGCATGAGAGACATTCGGAGGTTTATACTGGAAAGGAAAGATAATACCCCTCGCTTTCTTCCTGAAACAGTGATTTTTTATTTTTCTTCTTTAATGCAATATTTCATTTGAAAATCAATAACTCTTGTTGATATTTCCATTAAAAATTACTATACTACAAACCATTAGGCCAATACAGGTGGAAAAATTCTCCCTTATCTCAGCAATAATTGGTGGTTTTGTAACAGCGGTATTCACCTACGTAATTCATCTCCTTCTGGTTAGGAGAAGCGAGAAGAAAAGACAGAGGCAGCTGGCCCTCCTTTATTTAACGCGTATTTCAACAATAGTAGCTATTAAAAAAGCTACCGAATCTGTTTACAAAGAGTTATTTGAGAAAATCAAAGCTATGGATATATCCAAGGGCATGGGCAGCCAACTAACAAGCTTGCTACTTCACCTAATCTGTGTAGGGGTAATAGAAGCACTTCAAAATAAATCTAACATAATAGATAATTCTAAACTATTGGAGATCCTTTACGGGCCACTGATGAAGAGGGCGTTAAATCTTCTAAAAAAATTGATGGATGGAGACGAATACTTTGGCTTTAAGATTGACGATGAGATTCTATCAGGCCTTCCCGCCGGTGTTATGTTGGAGTATCATTTCTTTATAAGTCGAATTTCAAGCATACGAAATACTTTGTCTGATTGGATTTCGGCAATTGAATCTAAGGACTTCTCACTTTGGGATGCTGATAATCTTTTCCAGCAGGTCACAAGCTTCAAGAAAGTTATGGAGGATGCAGAAAATCTGAGGTCTTCTTTAATTATTAAGGCAAAGGTCAAAAGTAAGGAAGCGGACCGCATTCTAGACGAACAAGTCAAATATTATACTAAGGAAATGGTGGGTTTTGAAAAAGATAAGAAGGTAATAGGTATTTTGAAAGAGTTTATAGAGAAGGCAGCCCAGGATAAGAAGGTGCAAATAGCTGAAAGGTAATTGCTGAAAATATTATCCTGAACTTGATTATTCAACTCCCAAAAACCAAAGGCAGAGTCAGAAATGACTTTGCCCCTTCTATTGCACATTTCGACCAATAATCGTTAATCTTCCTAGACATTTCGGAGTGAATAGTTGTAGGTGTAACCACCAATCAAGACTTCTTCGAACACTCTCTGTCAAATAATATATTGATCAAGACAGATTAAAAGATTTTGTCAAAAGTGAAAATCTGTCTTGTCTGAAGAGCGGGGGTATCTCGAATTCATTTCACTCCCTCTAGTTTGAAAATTCTTGTCTCGACAGGGTGTTAAAGATCAGCACGTAGAATCGACAGGGTGTTCCTTCTTCTGCTAACTCTATTCTGGATAGCCACCTATCAGGACAACAAAAAAAAGAGTGAGCAAATCTACCTCTCATAATCCACCCAGATAATCAGGAGGACAATTTAGAGAGGTGCTCACTCAATTGAAAACCATTTCTTTCTCAGGTTAGATTCAATTGACCAATGGGGATTTAGATCGAACTTTCTTCAGATGGTAGGATTTTCTCGGAAGGGTTCACCTTGGATGACGCTCAGTCACTAAAGAATCAACTCTTTCCTTGAATTGTAAATTCTTACTGCCATCTGCTCATCTTCAATATCCCCAAAAACACGAAACCTCATCTGCCGCTGCCATGTTTTTAAAAAGCTTAACATTGCGTTATGCGCGACCCAGAAGTAACCGTATCCAATTCCATACTTCCCGTTGGCGTTCTCCTTGACCTTCCCTGAGAGTTCATACATTCTCGTGACCGCTTCCTGAATTAGGTCGTCTTTAATGCTTTGTGCTAAAGGACTCCATCTGAAGTTTTTCCAGTACACTCTCTTGGCCGTGGAGTAAGATGTTGCAGAATCAAAATTTTCAGGGTCGATGATGATCTGTTTCTTGGAATAGTTCTTTACAAAGAATCCTTGCTTCAAAACTTCTCTCGCTCTTTTTGATGACAAACCGTATTTCTCCTTAATCTCTTTGGTGGTCATTTCTGGTGAGATGAATATTTTTTCTCTGCGGATTTCTGGGACAGAGTTCATGGAAGCCTCCTTTCGTTTTGGAATGGGTATTCGATTAGTGAAAAAAGATCTTCTTGGGATCAGGAGCGAGGAGTAGGTTTAGGTCCTTGGACAGGTAGCTCTTTGGTAGGCTTCAGACAGTAGAGAAGGTTTTCAAATGAAGTGATGGATTCTCGGTCGCTCTCGAAGGATCACAGTAGAAAAGTTCGACAGTAGAATTTTATCCGGAGACTGCAGTAGAGACTTATACTGTGAACTGGTGCTTCCTATTTTTCTTAATGCTGCGGGGGTACTGTCTGCTATACTGTGAGAGCTGAGGAATGAGTAATCAGCGAATATAATCCTTGGATATTAATATATTTAGAAGTTGAAGGTATCCCTGATCGTTCTACCTGAGGGAAATACTGGGAGTGAATGAAGGGGAATTGAAGGGAGGAGTCAGGTAAGTTGAAAGGAGTGAGGGAGAAGATAACTTGCCTTTAGAGACAAAGTCAGTTCGCTACAAACTGTTGTTATGGTTACGATAGATTTACAAGGTAACAATATTCTTCAATATTAGGCACCTCAATTAAGATGTGATCCAGGTTTTGTTTGGGGTTAGGCGGAAGCCATACAAATCGATATTCTCTTTGGTAGGCATAACGAAAATGCTTTGAAGAAAATACGTCTATGTCTGTCATTGGACAATTGAGTGGGTCAATGTAAACAACCTTTCTACTGACACCTGACCAATCTTGCATTTTACGCTCAAAAACGGAAAGTATTATATCCTCAAACTCGCGTGGTTTGCGTATAACAAGGCAGGCGTCTGAATCAAAATCAAGGAACAACCGAGGTGCAAAGGATAGAGACAAGCAGTATACGTAATAGTCCGTTTTAGAGCGTCTTGTATAAACAACATTCTCTGGATGAATATCACCCTTATATTTACTTGTTTTGCCATCATAGGCTTTCACCTTCAGTTCAGACGATAAAGGATAAATTGACAACTCTAATTCTTTATCCCTTATCGCAGGGTTTAGGGATGGGTCGTCATATGAAGACGCTGACGAAATCCTAATTCGTTTTTCATTTAGAGCCTGCTTCAGATATTTAAACTTACCATACTTAAAAAAGTAATCCCCTCGCGGAAGACTCGTAGTTCTGACCGCGTTTGCAGCTTTCGATGCAAGAGTAGACCTCGGATCAGGAATTCTGACATCTTTCATGAACCCAGTTGTAAACCCGGAAGGATATGGCCCAAACCGAATAACAAATTCTTCAAGTACATGAGTCCACAATATCATCCATGTTTCAGTCTCACTTGATAATTTAGGCAGGCTGATCTTTGATTCCTCATTAAGCAAAGTCAGATTGTTGAAAACATCTTTCGCCCTCTGTTGGAGATCATCCTCTTTTAGATGCTCCATATATCGTCGTAATCGATACTGCTGGCGCCACAACTCATGCCTTTTCAAAATACAAACCTTCCATCTAAAATAACTTTAATTCTATACAGTATTTTAAACAATATTATTTGGAATCTTTCCGAGATGGATTATTCCTGGTGGTCGGGTATATTCACATTGTAATTTGCGATCTTAATATAGATCTTTTTCTAAAATCAAGGAAGCGAAAGTTCAGGAAATGACCCACAGCACCCCCTTCTCAAATCCTGACCTCACCACTAAACTCTCTCCTTAACCCCATTCCATCCTACCCCAGGCATCGAGTCGAGTCATCAGAGTCATCTCCGGTCCCTTAACCCCTTAACCTTCTATCTGTGGGGGAGACGGTCTGGGCCTTCATTAAAATCTAGAGTATGGTATTTACATTGATGGCCGGTTTACCACGAAAAATACCTGAATGGTTTTAATAGACTATAGAAGGGGAAGGGAGGTTCCTGGGCTCCTCTCATTACGTTTTTATGCCCAGCTATCTGTGGTTTTTACTCTATATGGAAAGGGAGAGGCGGGGTTGTTGATAACTTCCTGAAGTCATCAAGATGAGACTCTGGCCTTCCATACAACCTTTCAAGTGGTAATCAATAATTCTTGTAAAATAAAATGACAAGCCAAAGCATCTTCCTGAAGGATGTTTACATTAGACCACATCTAAAATCAAATCCCATAAACCTAAAGATTTTTTCAATTTTGGACAAAAATTGTTCTTAAACGTATGAGTACCGCATTTTGAATCTTTTTGGATCTTTTAGGGGAAATTCGATTTAAACCTTAAAAATTAAAGACTTGGAAATTTTAAATCGCCTTGTTCCTTTTTCGGTACATACTTTGCAGTCAAATTTAGACAAACTTTGAAAAAAGGAGGCAAAGCGATGTCCTTAATGGATAAAGACGTGGTTTTAACGACCCTAGAGGCTATTCAATATTTGAAGATTTCCAAACCCACTTACCTGAAGTATATCCGCCTTGGGAGGATCAAGGCCACCAAAGCAGGAAATGGATGGAGAGTCCATCAGTCCGAGTTATATCGATTTTTAAAGGTAGGGGAAAATAAGTGAATGCGATTTTAGAGATTGATAAGGGGGACATTTGGAAACGCGCATCCTCATCGTAGATGATGAAAAGATGATCTATTCCGTCGTTGTTCGGAGACTTGCCAAAGAAGGGTATGCCTATGTGATGGCCAATAACGGAAAAGAGACCCCATCGCAGGGCCTTCCCTGTGGATGAGGTGATTGATGAGATGGAGAAGGGCAAGGGCAAGCAATTCGATCTTTGGGTTTTGGAAATTTTCTTAAAAAGGAAGATCTATGATTCATCGAAAGCCGTTTAATATGAAAATATGGGAAGGGTCACTATTTAAATGAGGACAAGCGATGAGAGGACAGATGAAGATAATTAAAATAGTGAGGGTGACTATATTGCTTGGGATTATGGTGGGGATAGCAAGTGTTATTCTATTTACCCCAACAAAGGGATTTACAGGTACCGGGGAACCAATAACAATCGGTGTTGAGCGGAGTCCATTATTGGCACTTATTATGATCGCAGAGGATCAGGGATTCTTTTCCAAGCAGGGAGTTGATGTGAAGGTTAAATACTATGCCAGTGGAAAGCTTGCCCTGGAGGGTATGTTTTCTGGGGAGGTTGATTTGGCCACACCAGCAGAGACGCCAATTATCTTCAGCAGCTTTGAGCGGAGCGACTTCAGTATTGTTGCTACAATTAGCTCTTCGGATAATGATCAAGTAATCGTCGCTCGCAAGGACAGGGAGGTTGAGAAACCACGAGACCTTCGAGGCAAACGCATTGCCAGTCAGAAAGCCTCAGCGGCTCACTTCTTTTTGCACAGCTTTTTAATAAAAAACGATCTATCCGAGAAAGATATTAAGCTCTCTTTCAAACATCCAGATGAACTGGTTCCAGTATTGGCAAAGGGTGAAATAGATGCCTTTTCTATGAGGGAGCCTTATATCAGCAGGGCAAAGACATTACTGAGAGACAATGTAATTGTATTTGAAGAGCCAGGGCTCTACAAGAAAACGTATAACTTAGTGGCCTTTAATACTTTTCTTAAGGATAAACCACAAGCGGTTAAGGGTATCCTAAAGGCATTGATCAAATCGGAGGAATTTGCAAAGAAATATCCGGAGCATGCGCAAAAGATCGTTTCCAACAAAACAGGGGTTAAAGAGTCTGAGATCGCTGGCACCTGGCCCAATTTAAGATTTGAGATCTCCTTAGAGCAGTCACTCCTGGTCTCATTAGAAAATGAAGCCAGATGGGCGATACGAAATAAGTTGACGGAAAGAAAAAAGATTCCGAATTATCTAAATTTCATTTATTCCGATGCCCTCGAGGCAGTGAAACCTAAAGGGGTGACGATTATCAGGTGAAGCAATTATGAAGATCAAGACTAAACTACAGATCGCCACGATCTTATCTTTAACAGTAGCCCTTGTGATCGGCTTGATCCTCTTTTTTTCAGCTCGACAAGTGAATGAGGCAATCAAGAAGGAAAAGGCCGCTGATCAGATCATCAGAGGGTTGTTTGAGCTTAATATTCTTACTAATGAATATTTAATTCACCATGAAGAAAGGGCTAAAATACAGTGGCAATTAAAACATGACTCTATAAAGAGGTTTCTGGAAGAAGTTGAAGTTGAAAGTCCAGAAAAGATAGTTTTGTTAAAAAGGATGCGTGAAAGGCATAAGGATATAAAAAGCATCTTTTCCCAGATGGTCGCAAATTATGAAGGTCATGGAGATGAGAAAGAGGGCGTATCTCAGGAATTGAATGAGATGCTGGTGGGCAATCTGGAAGCAAAATCACGCTCCATGGTCTCTGATGCCTATCAATTGTCTGAAATAAGCAGCGCAAGGTTAATAGCCTCTCAGCAGAAGGCTTATTTACTCGTTCTATTGTTCTCTTTAATTATGGCCGTAGTTGTAGCCACAGTTTCATTTTCAATCCACAGTGGGGTGGTGAAGCCGATCAGGAAGCTCCACGAGGGGACCGAAATCATTGGCGCCGGTAACCTGAATTACAAAGTAGGCACAATGGCAAAGGATGAGGTTGGACAGCTTTCGAGGGCTTTTGACCGGATGACCATTCAATTAAAAGAGTCCTTTGCGGGATTGGAAAAGGAGACCACCGAACGCGAGCAGACAGAGGAAGCGTTAAGGTTGGCGAACGCTTATGATCGTAGTCTGATTGAAGCTAGTCTTGATCCACTTGTGACGATTGGGCCGGATGGAAAGATCACAGATGTGAATGCTGCCACAGAAAAGATTACCGGTCATTCCCGTGAAGAACTTATTGGCACTGACTTCATGGACTATTTTAGCCAACCTGACAAGGCGAAAGCAGGGTATCAAAAGGTATTTCAAGATGGCTTCGTTCATGATTATGCTCTTGAGATTTGCGACAAGGACGGACATTTAACGCCGGTTTTATACAATGCCTCGATTTATCGGGATGAGGCCGGACAAGTGATCGGAGTATTTGCTGCGGCACGAGACATCACCGAGCGTAAGCGAGCGGAGGAGGAATCACGTAAGGCTTCCCTGTATGCCCGCAGTCTCATTGAGGCCAGTCTTGATCCTCTTATGACGATTTCGTCAGACGGCAAGATCATGGATGTAAATCAAGCAACAGAGCAGGTGACCGGTATTACGCGCAATCGTCTTATTGGGAGTGACTTCTCGGACTATTTCACGGAACCCGTTAAAGCCAGAGAAGGGTATCAGAGAGTGTTGACTGAGGGGTTGGTGAGGGATTATCCCCTTTCCATTCGTCACATTTCGGACTGCCGAACAACGGACGTTCTTTATCACGCTACTATTTACAGGAACGATGCTGGCGAGGTGCAGGGTGTTTTTGCTGCTGCCCGGGACATCACCGAACGAAAAAAGGCAGAGGAGGCGTTGCGGCTGGCGAATGCCTATAACCGAAGTTTGATTGAAGCCAGCCTGGACCCACTTGTGACGATTGGGCCGGATGGAAAGATCACAGATGTGAATGCTGCCACAGAAAAGATTACCGGTCATTCCCGTGAAGAACTTATTGGCACTGACTTCATGGACTATTTTAGCCAACCTGACA
>Ga0209777_10008636_pt1 | contig 11119 bp, 8 predicted proteins | sample FrelakmetHBP12HB_FD_187147 | JGI IMG/M metagenome (GOLD analysis project Ga0209777, IMG submission 187147) | Freshwater lake sediment microbial communities from the University of Notre Dame, USA, for methane emissions studies -HBP12 HB (SPAdes)... | ecosystem: Environmental > Aquatic >...
AGGTTTTTGTAAACAAGCTCGACGCAGCGCAACAGCATACCGTGAGCGTAAGGGCTCCCCACTTTGGTGACAAAAGCCTCGACGCCGTGAGCCAGAGCATCGAAGCCGGCCCAGGCGGCATAGTTTTTGGGCTGCAGCCTGACTAGCAAGGGGTCGATAATAGCGATGGTGGAATGGATATTAGGGGCGCTCACCAGCACTTTCATTCTGGACTTGGGGTCGGAAATTGCGGCGAAGGAGGAGACCTCGGCGCCGGTGCCGGAAGTAGTCGCCAGCGAGACCTGGGGAACCGTGCAGGGCTTCATCTTCGTCAGCGTTTTCTCCCAGGGAGGGTCGAGGAAAACGGTGAAATTCATGATGTCTTTGCCGCCGTTAGCCGCAATCACGCGGACACCTTTACCGGTATCGATAGAGCTGCCGCCGCCAACGGCTACCACGCCATCGCACCCGGCTTCCTTAAAGGCTTTATAAGCCTCCATGACCTGGTGAGTCTTGGGGTTGGATGTGACCTTATCATAGATTTCCGTGGCGACACCGGCATAGTTGATGACGCCCTTTATTTCATCGATGATGCCGGTGCCTTTCAGCCCGGTGGTCACAATCAGGGCTTTTTTCATACCGGCGGCTTTGCATTCGTTGCCGACCGTCTGATAGGCTCCCCAGCCGATGGCAATCTTGGGGATGGGGTTGGTGTAAAGAATAGGGAATTCAAAAATTTCCTTGTTTATCACAGTATGCCTCCTTGCGCAATGCTAGTGCTATTTTAGGCTACCCGCGGGCTTTCATCAAGCGACCCGCAGCAGCACTTTAATATTGGCTTCTTTATCGTTAAGCAGTGCCTCGAACCCCTTTTTAGCGCCGTCTTTTAACGGGACGATGGAGGAAATAAGGGGGGAGGGGTCGATTCTTTTATCCGCCATGAGCGCGACGGCGGTGCGGCCTTCATCAACGTAAATTGAGCTGCCGACCATCGTTTTCTCGGTGAAAGTGATGGTGCTGAAGTCCAGCATACCCGGTTTTTCAAAGATACCGACGATAACCGCGATGCCGCCCCGCCGCGTGAGCTCTACGGCCAGCTGGGGGGTGTCCGGGCGGCCGACGCATTCGAGGGCGGCGTCCGTCCCCGGCCCACCGGTAAGGTCCTGCAACTGCTTTACCGGGTTGCCTTCCGTGGAATAGATGACAGCTGTGGCGCCCAGTTTTGCCGCTAGAGCGCCCCGCCCCTTGTGCTTGGCGATAACATATACTTCGCCAGCGCCGGCGGCTTTAGCGGCCAGCAGGGAACAGAGCCCGATAGTGCCATCCCCCACGATAGCCACCGTGTCCCCCACCGCAATATGCGCCTGCCGCACGGCGTGGAGGGCAACGGCCAGCGGCTCCACTAAAGCACCCTGCTCATCGGAGACGGAGTCGGGGAGCTTGTAGCAGGCATATTCCGGCAGGATAAAATACTCCGCCATGCAGCCATCGGAGAAGAGGCCGGAGAAGCCCTGATTCACGCACAGGTTGTAGCGTCCCTGCCTGCAGACGTAGCACTCGCCGCAATAGGTATTACCGACGCCGCTGACACGGTTGCCAACATTAAATCCCTTTACCCCTTTTCCCACCTCCGCTACCATCCCGGCGAACTCGTGTCCCATGGTGATGGGGACTTTAGCGGGGGGAATCAGGACGGGACCGTAGGCGTATTCTTTAAGGTCGGAGCCGCAGATGCCTGCCAGCGACACCTTAATCTTAAGCTGACCCGGGCCGGGGGAGGGCTCCGGGGTATCAACGTAACGAAGGTCTTTCCGGGCGTACCAGCGTAAGGCTTTCATGGTGGTAATTATTCAAGAGGGAGGAAGGTTTGTCAAGGATATTCACGCCTTACCCCCTTTAAAACTCCTCTAATAATGCTTCAATCTTTGTCGGCTCAATGGGCTGTTTCACTAAAGGCATGTCTTTAAGCTGCGGCAGCGAATCCTCGTAAACGGGTCTTTCCTGCTTAAAAATAATCCCGATGGGTATTCTATCGCCCCACTCCTGCGCTTTAAGCAGGGCGGCGGCTTTATCGGCGGGGTTATAGTCCACCTCCACCTTATAGACGCGCTGTTTATACCAGGCGAAGGTGTTGACGTGATTGAAAGAAACGCAGGGCTGCAAAATATCGATGAGAGCAAAGCCTTTATGCGTTATCCCCGCCTTTATCAGCCCCGCCAGGTGGTCGATGTCCCCGGAAAAACCCCGCGCCAGGAAGCTAACGTCCGAGGCTAAAGCCAGCATGAGCGGGTTGAGCGGCAGGCCGGCGCCCAGCGGCGTCGTTTTAGTAACGAAACCGAGGTCGGAAGTCGGGGAAGCCTGCCCCTTGGTGAGGCCGTAGACCTGGTTATTGTGCACGAGGTAGGTGAGGTTAACATTGCGTCGCGAGGCGGCCAATAAATGCTGCACGCCCTCGCCGTAAGCGCCGCCGTCGCCGTCGATGCCAATAACGGTAAGGTTATGGTTGGCGATTTTCGCGCCGGTGGCGGCGGGCAGTGTACGGCCGTGCAGTCCGTTGAAAACGTTGCCCTTTGTGTAATGGGGCAGCTTGGGCGCCTGGCCGATGCCGGACACGAAAAGGACGCTCTGCGGCTCGAGGTTCAAGTCCACGAGGGCTTTTTTCACCGCCTGGAGGATGCCGAAATTGCCGCAGCCGGGGCACCAGGCGATGGGAACGTCCGATGTATAGTCTTTTGTCGTTACCATGTTTTTACCTCCGTCTTGAGGCGGTCAATTATTTCATGGGGGGAAAAAGGGCGGCCGTCGTATTTTAGAATGGTGCCGTCTACCGACTGCCCTGTCTCGCGCCGTATCAATTGCGCCAGCTGCCCAGTGGCATTGCCTTCGACGACGATGTTTTTCTTGGCTTTTTTCAGCGCCGCAGATACCACGTCAGAAGGGAATGGCCATATCTGGCTGAAATGCAGGGTATTGACCGGCTTACCGTCTTGCTCCAACAAAGCGGCGGCTTCCCGGATAGCGCCGTAAGTGCTGCCCCACCCGAGTAACGTTGTTTCCGCGCCGTCAACCTGATGAAACTCCGGTGGGGTTATCTCGCGCTTAAGCCCGTTAAGCTTGCGGAGCCGCTTTTCCACCTGCTGGTTGCGGGTAGCAGCGTCTTCTATCATGTGACCGGCCTCGTCATGCTCATCGGAGTCGGTGACGACCAGCGCTTTGCCCTGTCCCGGTAAAGCCCGGGGGGATACGCCGGAAGCGGTCACCGCATGTCTTTTATAGTCGGTGAGATTCTTAACCTCCGCGTCGGACAAAAGCGCGCCGCGGTCGATTTCCACTTTAGTTAAATCGAAAGGGTCGACGGTAGCGTAAGACGAAGCGAGATGATGGTCGGTCAGGATGAGCACAGGCGTCTGGTACTTTTCCGCCAGGTAAAACGCTTTGACGGTGGTATAAAAAGCGTCCGCGGTATTGGTCGGGGCGAAAAGGGCGCGGGGAAATTCGCCGTGGCCGGCGTGCAGGGCGAAAAAAAGTTCCGCCTGCTCGGTGCGCGTGGGCAGTCCGGTAGCGGGGCCGGGACGCTGTCCCAGGACGACGACCACCGGGGTCTCGGTCATGCCGGCGAGGGCCAGTCCCTCCACCATGAGGGCGAAACCGCCCCCGGAAGTAGCGACCATCGACCGGACGCCCGTGTAGCCTGCCCCGACGGCCATATTCATGGCGGAAATTTCATCCTCGACGTGCATCATCACCACGCCGTACTGCCGCCCCTTGTCCGCGATATATTCCAGGATAGGGCTGGACGGCGTCATGGGGTAACCGGCCACAAATTTACAGCCGGCGGCCATCGCGCCGAGAGAAAGCGCCTCGTTACCGTTCAGAAGCAGGCGTCTTTTGCTATCTTTTTGGGGGTGGATTTTGGGGGTAGTAAAAGCTTTTCCCTTTTCCCGGGCAAAATCGTAACCGGCGCGGGCGGTGGTAATGTTATCCTTGACAGACTTTTCACCGTGCCGGGCGAACTCCTGCTCCAGCACTACTGAGAGCAGGTTAAAATCATAGTCGATTAAGCCTAAAGCTGCCCCAACAGCGACGGTGTTGGACATGAGCTTGTTCTGAACGGTTTCTTGAGCGAGGCGAACAAAAGGCACGTCAAAATACCCCGCCCCTTCGGTTGTAATTTTGGTCTGCTCCGCGTCATAGATAATCACGCCGCCGGCTTTAAGCTCATTTACGTGCAGGTCAACTGTCTCCTTATTAAGCGCCACCAGCATGTCCAATTCCAGAGAGATAGCGGGCAGGCCATCTGTTTTAGCCCGGATACGGAAAAAGTTATGGCCTCCGCGCACGCGGCTTTCATAGTCCTGGTCGGCGAAAACATGTAGCCCGCCGCGGGCAAACGCTTTGGATAGTATGGCGCCGACGGACTGGACGCCCTGCCCCGCCTCCCCGCCCACCATGATATTAAAATCTACCGCCATAATCCCACCTCCATGAATATCAAGGGAACATAATTATATCAGATTATCATCATTATAAAAGCACCTTAGTAGATAATGATGTAATATTTGTCACTTTTTACTTTTGAACACATTTATGACGCTCAGCTTATATTTGTTATTAAGTTAATACCTCACCCCTGGCCCCTCTCCAGCCTGTTTTGATGGGCAAACCGAAAAATATCTTGGCTGGAGAGGGGAGACAAATTGAGAGGGGGCTGCGCCCCCCCTCGCTGCGCACTCCCGCTCTAAACAATACTGGGGAGTGCCCGAGAGGGGCGTTAGCCCTTCAGGGAGAACTTCAGGGTGAACCCCTCTCCTTTATTCCTCCCCCTCTCAAACAGAATTTAACTCAGATAACTTAATTCATTGAGTCTGAGAGGGGGAACGAGGGGGAGAACATTTTGTACTTACCTAGATGCAAATAGTAACAATGTTTTAATATTCTTTTAATAGCATCGAGATAGTTAAACTGTTATAATATCCAAGGTTGTAATAAAAGAGAAAGCGGATAGATAAAATGGAAGAAAAAGACGTTCAAAAGATAAAAGACGCGGCGGAAAAGGTAAGGGAAAATGTGGAACGCGTCATCGTGGGAAAGGCGGAGGTGGTGGAACTGACAATAGTAGCCCTGCTCTGCGAGGGGCACATTCTCCTCGAAGATGTGCCGGGGCTGGGCAAGACTGTTTTAGCCAAGTCCCTGGCGAAGTCGCTGGGGTGCAGCTTCCGGCGCATTCAGTGCACGCCGGACCTGTTACCGTCTGATATTACGGGAACGTACATCTTTAACCAGAAAACAGCCGACTTCGAGTACCGGGCGGGACCGATAATGTCCCAGGTGGTGCTGGCGGACGAAATCAACCGCGCCACTCCCCGAACGCAGTCGGCGCTGCTGGAAGCCATGCAGGAGCGCCAGATTACCACTGAGGGAGAGACGAGACCGCTGCCCCGTCCCTTCCTGGTAATGGCGACGCAGAACCCCATCGAGCTGGAAGGCACTTTCCCGTTGCCCGAAGCCCAGCTCGACCGGTTCCTGATGAAAATACAAATGGGCTATCCGAGTGAAAAAGACGACCGCCTGATACTATCGCGCTTCCGCCAATCCGACCCGCTGGACGAGCTGCAACCGGTTCTTTCCGCCGCAGACCTGATGAAAATGCAGAAACTCTGTCGCGAGGTGCATATCGCCGCGGACGTGGAGGACTATATCGTCCGCCTGGTACACGCCACCAGAAAACACGCCGCCGTAGAACTGGGTGCAAGCCCCCGGGCGATGATGGCGCTTTATAACGCCTCACAGGCGCTGGCCGCCATCCGGGGAAGGGCTTTCGTCATCCCCGATGATATCAAATACCTGATGACGCCCGTATTAGTACACCGCATCATACCCAAGTCCGAGAGCCGGCTCCGCGGACAAAAGGCCGACCAGACTTTAAAGGAGATAAAAGACTCCGTTTTTGTGCCGGTAGAAGAGGAAGGCGTGGCGGGAGAGGGGTAAAGGATGCGGGGCGATTACTGGCTTTACATCGCAATACTAATATTAATCATCAGCCTGGCATTGCACCAGGTGCCGCTGGCGCTGGTTTCGCTGCTGTTTATCCTGACGGGCGGTGTATCGCGGCTATGGAACAAGTACTGCCTGCACCGTGTCGAGTACAAACGCCGCTTGAGCCATAACCAGGTATTCTTCGGGGAAGAAATAGTCTTCGAGATAGAGATAAACAACCGTAAACCGCTGCCCCTGCCGTGGCTGCAGGTAGAGGACGAACTGCCGGAGAGGGTGACTCTTTTAAAAGGTAAAGCCACGACTTCCGGCGACGACCGCGTCACGCTTAACAACATTTTCCCCATCGGCATGTACCACCGGGTCAAGCGGCGTTTCCCCATACGCTGCCAGGAAAGGGGCGCTTTTGTCTTCGGGCCGACGCGCATCCGCTCCGGCGACCTTTTCGGGTTTTTCCGTCGGGAGAAGCTCATCGATACGTTGGACTATTTAATCGTTTACCCCCGGCTGGTGCCGCTGGAAAAACTGGGGATACCTTCGCAGCAGCTCTTCGGCGATATACGTCTGAAGCACCACCTGTTCCAGGACCCGGTACTCACGGCGGGTGTCAGGGAATACCAGTCCGGCGATAGTCTCAAGCGGATACACTGGAAGAGCACCGCGCGGGTAGGCCGGCTGCAGACCAAGATTTACGAGCCCACAACAACCATCGATATCAGCATATTTTTTGATGTGCGCACGCTGAAAGCGCCTTTGTGGGGGAGCAATTACCAGCTCCAGGAACTGGGGATTATTACCGCGGCATCAATTTCCCAGCACGCGCTGAATGCCGGTTTCCGCGTGGGGCTGTACGTCAACCAGATAACGCGCTTTTCACAGGGTATGGTCAACGTGCCCCACAGCCAGCACCCGGACCAGATGCCGCGGATACTGGAAGCGCTGGCGCAGCTGCACCAGGTAGAAACGGTTTCCATGGCCCGGCATATACGGCAGGAAGCCCGCAGCCTCCCCTGGGGCACCACCCTGCTGCTTATTGCGGCGCAGCCCGATGAAAAACTCCTGGCGGCGCTGATGGATTTAAGGAGGGTGGGACGCAGCGTGGCGCTGGTGATAATCGGTGGCGCCTCCCTGGAAGGGCAGGAGAATCTGATTGGCCACCTACCCGTATTTCATGTCAGCGACGATATCGCCTGGAAACTGGTGCAGGAAATAGGACTGAAAGAGTCGGGAGGCTTTAGCCCTAATGACGATAAACACGCTTAAGAAATTCGACTGGATGGCGGCGGTCTTCTACCCGCTGGCCGTAGTCCTCATGGAAGCCTTCTGGGTATCCCCGTGGCTGAACTGGCTGGGACTCTGGCCGATGTATCGTGAATCCCGCCCGTTATTGAGCCTGGGCACGGTGGTTCTCGTGCTGGCGGCCTCGCTGGTGGTGACCAGGGTGGCCAGTAAACTAAAAATGCCGATGTGGGGCATCCAGTGCATCGTCATCGGCGGCGGACTGGTCGCCATGCTGCTGGTGTTCGGCTACGAGTACGCCGACGGTTACACTTTTCTCAGCGGCGGATGGTTCGCCCATACGGGGATGGTGCTGGGAGAAACACTTAAAAATCCCGGCACCATTGTGGCGGCGCTGCCGGTCTTCCTGTATCTCTGGTGGCGGGGCATCAATCTGGGGCAATCGGTAACGTATTTTAAAGACGTCTACCGCACTTTCCTGCTCGGCATGGTAGCCCTGATAGTGCTGATTATCATCTGGCAAATAAGCTCGTCATCCGGAACTTTTCCCCGTCCGGGGGCAGACCTCGGGGCTAATGTCATAGCGTTCTTCTTCTTCGGGCTGATATCTATTGCCGTCTGCCAGCTTTACCTGATGCGCAGTACGATGCCGCGCGAGGAAGCGGCGCTGACATCAATATGGCGCTGGATGCCGATAATGCTGGGGGTCATCGGCGGGGTGGTGCTGGTGGGATTCGGCATTGCCTCCGCTTTATCTCCCGCGTTTTTTGACAGCGTAGGGCATGGCGTAGGTGTCATCTTCCATTTCCTGGGGAAAGTAATATATATCCTCATCATACCGCTTAACTACGTTGCCGACGCCCTGATGTGGGTTTTAAGGTGGCTGATTAGCCTTGTACGGAATACGCAGAACCAGACCGAAACGTCCGGCAATATGTCCATGCCGGATTGGGGCAAGGTAACGACGAAAGAAATATCACCGGCCTGGACCTCGGCAATCCGATGGGCAGTAATTGTCATCGTCGTCGCGGCGGTGATTTTTATCCTGGCGAAAGCCGTTTCACGTTTCCGGGCAAAGCGCGCCCGGGAGGAAATAGAAGAAATCCGCGAGTCCCTTTTTAGCTGGAAAGGGTTAAGGGACGATTTGAAGCTGTTTTTCAATATGATGGGGCAGAGGTTCAAGCGGAAAGAGACGGCGATGGACCTGCACCGCTTTGACGAGAATGCCACGGGACGCATGGATATCCGGGAGATATACCGCCATTTACAGTGGGAAGCCGGTAAATCAGGGATACCCCGCCGCCGCCATGAGACCACCGATGAATATGCCGGCCGTTTACAGCGCTATGCACCCGATAGCACGGTACCGGTAGACGATATTACCAGAATGTATAAACATGTACGATATGGTGAAACGAGTGTCCCGGAAAGTCATGTAGATAACGCCAACAGCCTGTGGCAGACGCTTAAGGGGCTGCTGCGGAAAATGCGGGGCGGCTAGTGCGTAAATGCAAAAATGGCAGTTTGAAACCGCTCACCCTGAGCCTGTCGAAGGGTGAGGCCTCGTGGTTCGACAAGCGTTCGACCGAGCTCACGCCGAGGGCTCACCATGAGCGGTAATTATGACGCTATTTTTCATAACTAAATACTGATTTATTTGATGGAGGAGGTACGTCATGGATAACGAGGCATTGCTGAAAAGGGTGGCGGCGCTGGAGAAAAAGGTCAAAGCGCAGGAGAAACAGCTGACGATTTTAAAAGACATCGAGGCGATTAAGAAGCTGCAAAAAGCCTACGGCTATTACGTCGAGCACATGATGTACCAGGAAATCGTGGACTGTTTTGCGGACCATCCGGATACGCGTCTGAACTGGTTGGAAGGGCAGTGGCTGGGCAAAGAAGGCGTCAAGAAATACTTTTCCATGGTGAAGGAAACACCGCCGAATTTCTCGCACCAGGTCATGCAGATCGCCGGCATCGTGGATATCGACGCCAACGGTAAGACAGCTAGCGGCCGGTGGTACGCATTCGGGGGTATTTTCGCACCGCGCCCGGACGGTATGAGACGTTCGTTCGTCAGCGGCATCTACGAGATGCGTTATATCAAAGAAAAAGGAATCTGGAAAATCCTGTCCATCAAGTGGGTAATTCCGTACGCCGTCAGGATAGCCGGTGACTGGGCGATGCCGGAGGACGTGAACCGTCCCTACATCAACGGCGAGTTCCGCGGCCCCAAACCGGATGTGCCTATCGATTTGAATGACGGGCGCTATCTTTCCGGGTATATTTTCCCCTTCCATTACAAGCACCCCGTTACCGGCAAAGAGACATCCGAGGCGGAAAAGAACGCCAGAATATTTCAGCTGAAAAAGAAATAAAGCGAAGAAGACTTGGAAGGGAATGCCTTGTACTGCGTGATATAAATTAGCATTTACAAACTCCTCTCCCTCGAGGGGAGAGGTATGGGTGAGGGTGAAATTTAGTGGGTATCCACCTCACCTTAATCCTCTCCCGCGCCGGGAAGAGGAAATTATTGAGTAAAGCCTATATCCTTAGCTCAGTATTGTTAACGCTGTTTCCACGGCGTCACCATCAGCACTGGCAGCCCGGAATGCTTGAGCAGGTATTCAGCAGTGCTTCCGAGCGTGATATGACGCAGACCGGAATGCCCGTGAGTGGCGATAGCGATAAGACCCACTTCGTTGTCCCGCGCGTAGTCGATAATGGCCTGGCTGGGAACGCCCTGTAAAACCACGCACTCCACATCGAGTCCCTTTTCCCGGAGCGGGGCTGCCTTTGACTCGAGGTAAGCTGGGGTCGCTTCCATCTCCTGCTGCAGATGTTTGAGCATGGCTTTCGTTTGCACCGGCGCCAGTGTTTCCCCGGGAACGCCGATGGGCAATCCAGCCCTGGGTGGGGCCAGCACTTTAAGGAGGATTACTTTAGTGAAAGAGCGACTGTCTCCGGCGATGTAAGGCAGAATCTCTTCCGCGAGGGCGGAACCATCCAGGCAGACTAAAACTTTCTCGAACATCATTCTTTCACCTCCCAGAACACCAGCCGATAAGAAAATGATATCACAGTAAAATCAGGCTGGCAACAAACTATGGGAGATTCTATTTGTATTTGGTTTTTAAGTATTTCTCAAGTTATCCCTCACCCCTGACCCCTCTCCAACCTGTTTTAGCGGGCAAACCAGAGAATATTTTGGCTGGCGAGGGGAGAATAATTGAGAGGGGGCGCAGCCCCCTCTCGCTGCGCACTCCCGCTTTAAATAATGCTGGGGAGTGCCCGAGAGGGGCATTAGCCCTTCAGGGAGAACCCCTCTCTAAAACTCCTCCCCCTCTCAAACAGGTAAAAAACGAGTAACTTGATTATACGTGTTTGAGAGGGGGATAAGGGGGAGAGTTTAAAAAGATGGAACGGCCAGCGCCTACTTATGCCGTATCTGCCGTAAAAGGCATAACGTCGTCAATGGAGGCCGCATCGCAGAAAAGCATGACCAGTCTGTCGATGCCGAGGGCGATGCCCCCGCATTCGGGGAGGCGGGCGACAGCTTTAAGGAAGCTATCCGGCAAAGGCATGTCCTGCCCGCGTTCTCGGCGGATTTCCTCTACTGCTTCCCGGAACCGACTAGCCTGCTCCCGGGCATCAATGAGCTCACTGTAACCATTGGCCAACTCCAGCCCCCCGATAAACACCTCGGCGCGCTCGGCGACCGGGGGATTACCCGGCTTAAGGCGTGCCAGCGAAGCCTGCGGGGTGGGGTAATCAAGCAATACGGTGGGTCGGTCCGGGGAAAAGGCGGGGAGGATTTTGTCGATGAAATCAACATCAAATCTGGTGGGGTCATTGGTCGCCACGGGGTCCCAGCTGGCGTATTCAATGTAAGCGTCTCGGACGGTAA
>Ga0209777_10008637_pt1 | contig 11118 bp, 9 predicted proteins | sample FrelakmetHBP12HB_FD_187147 | JGI IMG/M metagenome (GOLD analysis project Ga0209777, IMG submission 187147) | Freshwater lake sediment microbial communities from the University of Notre Dame, USA, for methane emissions studies -HBP12 HB (SPAdes)... | ecosystem: Environmental > Aquatic >...
AATCCGTCCGTGAATCCGGGCAACGTCCCCACACTTCACAGTCGCGGCTTTGCCTTCAGGTCGGAAATGAAGCCCAGCAGGTCGCGGACCGTGAGCGAGAACTTGATGTTGCTGGTGGGAAAGCCATAGATGAGATGGTCATCCGAGACATCCAGTCGCACATAGTCCTTGTACCCGAGGCCGAAGCCGTAACACAGTCCGATGCTCCTCAGCGAATCGCCGGCCAGGTGTCGTTTGCTCCTCGAAAAGACGTCAATGATGCTCAGTGACCGCCGCGCAGAGCTGTCCCGTCCGAACACGAACCCGCCGCGCACGCCGCTCACATCTTCGAAGTAGCCCACGCGTCCGGAAAGTGCGAACCAGGAGAACAGCCGCTTGCACGTAGCTTCAACACCCAGGCTCTTCCAGGCGTCGCGTAGCTCGTCGTGCAGCTCGTGGCCGAAGCTATCGGCGTTACCGCCATAAGGAAGTATCTGGCTGACATCCGCCAGCAGTCGAATGCGGTAGGATTTCGTGTCAAGCGGTGAGCCGGCAATCCCGAGGTGAACCATCAACGGCAGGAACGCGTGGTCACCGTAAGGATTATTGTACACAAGGTCGGTTCCAATGTTGTCAATCGAGGCGCCAAGCGAAACCGAGCGGGTCAGCTTGAGCAGACCTCCAAGGTCAAGTCCCACCGCCCTGCCCGGCGAGAATGCCTGCGGCTCGCCGACCAGCCAGACTATCTGATTCGCGACGATGTACTTAAGACTGAGTCCGAGGCCCATTCTTTCATCCGCGATACCGGCATGGAGGCCAATGGCCTGGTCAGTGACAGTGAAGACTCCGATGGACTCGCCCTCTTCGTTTAGCGTCTTCGCTCGACCCGTGTTCAGACAATCCCAGTTCAGGCCCGCAGTCAGGTTCATTCCCTTGGCCGGGACGTTCGTGAAGCCATAGTTCGCACTGCCGTAGCCGAGGAACATTCCCGGCCACAGACCCGGCAACCAGTTGGCACCGGTGAAGGCGATTCCGATTCCGCGCTGGAAGCCCAATCCGCCCGGATTCCAATATGTGGCGTAGCCGTCATCGACAAGCCCCGTCATCGCGCCTCCCAGCGCTGTGGAACGCGCATCGGGCCAGATTTCAAGGTACGGAGCGCCCGAGTACTCAGCGTGCGCCGAGGTTACGAATGCACAGAACATCAAGACAATCGCGTACCGTTTCATCTCACTTCTCCTTCGTCAATCCGCCCATTAACCTGGGTAACGTCCCCGGGTTTTCCCAAATAGGGGAAGTGTCCCTCCCCGCTCCAAGCAGCCCCGGCCAGGTCAGCCCCACATCCAGCAGCGATCCCTGCACGACCGGACGGATGTCGGCGTGCGCCGAGCCAAGCATGAGCAGCACCAGCAAACCCGGCAGCACCGCTCGGCTCGCCGGCTTCTTCATCTCAGGCCTCCTTCCTCAATCCGTCCGTGAATCCGGGCAACGTCCCCACACTTCACAGTCGCGGCTTTGCCTTCAGGTCGGAAATGAAGCCCAGCAGGTCGCGGACCGTGAGCGAGAACTTGATGTTGCTGGTGGGAAAGCCATGGAGTTTCGGGGACACTTCCCTTTTCTCTGAGTTCCGCTCCCCTGTTTCCGGCTACAACCTCATCAAGCATCTTGAACTCCTTCGCTCGTTACATTGGCTCCCCGAGTCGGCTCAGTCGTCAAAGCGCAACGCTCGACTTCCCAGGTCGTGCCACCCGCCCAGGTGGATGGTCACTCCTGCGGACAGAGACTTCTCGAATGCCTCGGTCCCGAAATCGTCGATTATCCAGGCGGCCCCAGACTCCAAATACTGCAGGCAGATTCCCGGTCGCAGGTGAAAGCACTGCCATTCGTAAGAGATGGCGGCACTGAACCTCGAACCAATCCCGGGATACTGTCCGGTCAGGCCAGCGCCCAGGCTTCCGACCAACATCGGACGATTGACGTTCTCCGGATTGCCCAGACGCCCGGTAATGTGGAGGTACAGATTGAGAGGTGTAATGTAGTACAGGCTGCGAGTCTCAGCCGGCCCCTGGCTCTGTGACATGAGCGCGTCGAGCTCAGCAAGTTCCGACCCGACTGCGAGTCCGAGAGCATCGCCGAACTGCCATCCGATGGCAGCTTCCACGAAGTGGCCTGAGAGACTTGCGTCCGCGCTCGTCCAGTAAGTCGGCGTCACCGCGTGAGCAAGGTTGCCGTAATAGACGACCTGATGCACTCCGCCGACTCCGGCGCCCAGTCCGATTGGTTGAAATGAGTAAATCCATCCGGACGCGCCTGCTGTGCCGGCGGCAACAAGCAGAAGACAAGCCAGAACGAGTACTCCTCGCTCAATTGCGAACCGCGGCGATGTCATGAACTTGACTCCAGAGCGGGGGAGTATTGGGGACGCTCCCCTATCTCCGGCTGTTTCGAGCCTCTTCATCTCACTTCTCCCGCGCTGCGTGCGGGATGTGGAAGACCCGAAGGTCGACTTCACACTTGCCCGTGCACCACAATCCGGAGGACCCCGACTGCAACGCCCATTGCCGTGACGGCCAGCCCTGCGCACAACGCAAGAGTGTTGCTCTGAGTATACCCGTAGGTCACGGCCAGTATGCCCGCCAGGAGAACCGAGGCAAGGACAATAACGCCGGTGTTCACCTTCGCCGGCCTGTGCTTCGTATCCATCATCTCCCAACTCCTTTCCCGGGAAATTCCGGAACCGCTCCCCTATTTCCGGTTGCTATCTCATCGTTCATTTGCGTTTCTTCGCTCGCTCCAACTCAGCGTCTGAGAATAGCAAAGACGCAGGGGTTGTCAAGCGGGGCGAGGCGCCGAGGAAAGCAGACAGTAGACAACATACAGTAGACAGGGCGGGAAGCAGCGGATTGCAGAATGATTCGGTTCCGGATTCTAGCTCTTCTTGGCGTTCTCGGCGTCTTGGCGGTTAGCTTCCGAATCGGCGGAATCGGTGTAATCGGTGGACGAGAAAGTACTGAGGGACTAAGAGATAGAGGGAGTGAGTCCGCTTTCGCCTTGCGTTCCCGTTGTGTCGTTGTGGTGAGAATCCGAATCCGGAATGAGGCGGGGCTTGACTTGCGAGCGGGCCGGTCTAGAATCGAGTCAGCATTGCGGTCATGGAGCACACGACTCCGCTCCTGGCCCCGAGAACCGATACCGACAGGAGGAACAATGACTTGTATTCCCAGGAAGCTTGCGCTCTTCGGGTTCGTCTTGATTCTGCTGGTTGCGGCGGCGTGTGGTATCTTCACCAAGCCGGACTATTTCCCGATGTCCCTGAACGACGTCTGGAAGTATGAAGTGACGTCGCAGGTCACCCGATGGTGGGGACCCGGCCAACCACCTTTCCCGACAACCGATTCAGGCGAGTCCAGTGTCATCCTGGATACTACGTTATTCGGGAAGCCGGCGTTCAAACTCCTGCACGAGAACGACACTGTCACCACCGTCTCCTACGTGGTCAAGACCGCAACCGAGGTGCTCACTTACGGCCCCGACCCTGCTGATAGCCCCCCGCAGACCGGCTTGAAGCTTCCGCTGGCTGAGAACTCCTCGTGGACCGCGGACACGGTCCCCCGGCAGGGCATCATGGTGTGCACCGTCAAGGCGAAAGAGGAGGTCTCGGTGCCGGCCGGCACATTCACCGACGCATGGTTGGTTGAGACCGTGGGCGACAGCAATCCCGACCTCCCGCAGCACCGCTGGTTCGCGAAGGACGTGGGCATGGTCAAGCTGGTCCGCACGAACCGGCAGGTTTTCGGCCCGGAAACGATGGAGACGAGAATCACACAGGAGTTGAAGAGCTATACGGTGCACTAGGGAAGATGAGCGATGAACGCGATTGTCATCGGCGCGTCATCGGGTATCGGGCTGGAACTCGCACGGTTGCTGGCCGCTTCCGGCTACGGCGTCGGCCTGGTTGCGCGCCGCGGGGACCTGCTGGAGGGACTTGCCCGCGAGTTGTCCACCCCGGTGTGGACCAAAACGCTGGACCTTGCGCAGACCGATGAGGCGATGTCCGGGCTGCGGGAGTTGATTGCCGAGATGAAGGATGTTGAGCTCTTCGTCATCAGCGCCGGGACCGGCTTCTTCAACCCGGAATTGGAATGGGAACCGGAACGCGCGACGATTGCCGTGAACGTCGTGGGTTTCGCGGCCGCCGCGAATGTCGCAATCGAGCACCTCAAGCAGCGCGGCGCCGGACACCTCGTCGGAATCTCTTCGCTGGCCGCCCTCCGCGGCGGCCCGGAAGCGCCGGCCTACGGCGCCTCCAAGGCATTTGTCTCGAACTACCTGGAAGGTCTGCGGCTGATGCTGCGCCGGAAGCACCTGCCGATTACGGTGACCGACGTCAAGCCGGGTTTCGTCGCCACCCGTATGGCACAGGGCGAACGGCAATTCTGGGTGGCCAGCCCGGCGGAAGCGGCCCGGCAAATCCTCGACGCCATCCGCCACCGGAAGCGACATGTCTACGTGACCCGGCGCTGGCGGCTTGTCGCCTGGCTCATGAAGCTGGCCCCGGACTGGCTGTACCGCCGCGTCCGATAAATCCGGACAGAAGGAGAAAGCATGAATGAGTCGCGCAAAGCGGAGCCGGTTTCAATCGCGTTCATCAGTGAAGGTGCCTGCGTGCGCGGCAGGTTCTTCCCAGCCGCCGGAACGGCTCCGGCAACCACCCTTCTGTTCGTCCCGGGCTGGCCCGGAAACCCCAACGATGTACTGGGCCTCGGTGCCCTGCTGGCCGAACAGGGCATCAACGTATGTACGTTCAATCCCCGGGGCCTGCATCAGAGCGAGGGGATATCGAGCCATGCCAACGTCCTGCAAGACATCGGAGCCGCCTGGCAATGGCTCCGGCAGGCCGACGTGCAGAGACGGTTCGAGCTGGATACGACCAGACTCGCACTTGGCGGGCACAGCTACGGTGGGGGAATGGCAATGGCCTATGCGGCGCGGGACTCCAGCGTGCGCCGGGTTATCTCGATTGCGGGTAACGACCACGGGGAATTCGCCCGCGAGTTGCAGCGAAATCCAGCGTTCGCCGAATATGTCCGCCGTATGCTGCTGAGCACCCGTGAACCGGAGGGGCCGGCTCGATTCGACGTGGAAGCCGGGTTCAAGGAGCTGGTTGACCACCAGGACGTTTACGGGCTGAGGGAGAACGCGGCGAACCTCGCCGACCGGGCGATACTCCTCTTCGGTGGCTGGGAGGACGAGCAAGTTACTATTGACCAGTACCTCTTGCCGCTGTACCGGGCGCTGAAGAGTGCGGGTGCCGCGAAGGTGACTTTCCTGGTGTACCATACCGACCACGAATTCAGTAATGTGCGCCCGCGGCTGGCCTCGGATATTGCGGGCTGGCTGCTCCGGGATTGAAGCGGCTGACCGGGGAAGAGACCGAAGCCTCGAATTACCAGAATACCGGATGTACCGGGCAAAGAGCAAAGCTCAGAGCCGCGCCTTCGGGCTCTGTTCCTCGACGTCTGCTCGCTGAGGAACCCGAACCAGGGCCGCTATTCCGGTCAGGTGCAGAACAGCAGGAGCGCTGCTGCGACAGGTAGCAGGACGTGGACTCTCTTCACTGTCACTCCCTATCTCTGAATTACGACCTTCGCAACCGCTGACCGCTCAGCGCCGTCCGCTGACCGCACGAAGTACACTCCCGGCACCAGCCGGCTCACGTCGTTACGGCCGGGATGCAGTGCCGCGACACGACGTCCGGTCGCGTCGAGCATCCAGTCTGTGGCTTGCGGCTTGACGGTTGCGGCTTGCCGCAGCTCCAGCATCCCGCGCACAATCGTCGGCCCGGCATAGAGCGTGGAGCGTCCGGCGACGTGCGTTGGGCGTCCCTCCGCGACCCCGGCCGAGGTGCGAATCACCGACACGCTGGAACCGCCGTAGTTTGCAACATAGACCCGGCCCCAAGCCGAATTCACGGCGAAGTCGACCGGCGAGTTGCCCACCCCGATGGTCGTGACGACCGCATTCGTCACGCCGTCAATCACCGTCACCGTCGAGTGGGCGTTATCCGCGCAGTAGACGCGGTTGTCATCCGGGCTGTAGGCGATGGCCCAGGCGCCGTTGGCGACCGGCACGGTCGCCAGAACCGAGTCGGTCGCGCCGTCAATCACGGTCACGTCGCCGCTGTTGAAGTTCGCGCAATACACCTTGTTGTCCTGCGGATTGTAGCATAGCCCATTCGCCCCGCTGCCCGCGGCCACGACTGCGACTATCGAGTCGCGCGCCCCGCTGATCACCGTCACGTAGCCGCCCATGTTCGCGCCATACACCTTGTCGTTCTGCGGGTTGTAGCAGAGGGCATAAGGCGAAACGGGTACGACCGCGGTCACCGAATCAGTTACGCCGTCGATTACGGTCACGCCGCTGCCCGCGCAGTAAGTCTTGTCGTCAACCGAGTTCCAGCACAGGGAAATCGGATAGCCTGCGGCCGAGTCGGTCGCGACCACGGAGTTGGTCAAGCCGTTGATGATGGTCACGCTCGAGCCATGGTAGTTTCCGCAGTAGACCTTGTCGTCATGCGCGTTGAAGCAGACGGGCTGGGGCCGCTGGCCCGCCGGCACGGTCGCCAGCACCGAGTTCGTCGCGCCGTCAATCACGGTCACCGTGTTGTCCGCTCCATTCGCGCAATAGACCTTGTTGTCGGTCGGGTTAAGGCCGATGCCCCGAGGTTGCCGGCCCGCCGGCACGGCCGCCAGCACCTGGTTGTTTGCGCCGTCAATCACGGTCACGTCGCCGCTACTGAAGCCCGCGCAGTAGACCTTGTCGTCAAGGGAATTGCTGCACAGCGCCATCGGGCTGTCGCCCGTACCCACGGTGGCGATGACGGCATTCGTCACACCGTCAATCACGGTCACGCTTGCGCTTGCGTAGTTCGCGCAGAAGACCCGGTCGTCGCGCGCGTCGTAGCCGAACGCCCGGGCCGACGCGCCGGCTGCGAAACGGGCGCTGACCACATTGGTCACGCCGTCAATCACGACTACGCTGTCGCTGTACGCGCAGTAGACCCGGTTGTCGCGCGGATTGTAGCATACGGCGCAAGGGCCATGGCCGGCGACCGCTGACGCGAGGACCTGGTTAGTGTTCCCGTCGAATATGGTCACGGTGTTGCTGTCGCGGTTTGCGCAATAGACCTTGTTGTCGTGCGAATTGTAGCACAGGGCGCAGGCGCCTCCGTCGGCGTACACGGTGTCGAGAATCAGGTTCGATGCGCCGTCGATCACGGTCACGGTGCCGCTGTCCGAGTTCGCGCAGTAAATCTTGTCATCCACGGAGTCGAAGCAGAGCGCCACGGGAAACCGGGCGGCGGCAACCGTCGCGACGACCGAGTCCCCTGCCCCGTCGATCACGGTAACGTCGCCGCTGCCGTCGTTCGCGCAATAGACCTTGTTATCCCGCGGGTTATAGCAGAGGGCGTTGGGATTGCCGCCGGCCGGTACCGTGGCGATAACCGAGTCGGTCGCGCCGCTGATAACGGTCACGCTGTTGCTGTCGGAATTCGCACAGTAGACTTTGTCATTCGCCGTATTGCAGCAGAACGCGCAGGGACTCTGGCCGGTCGGGACGGTCGCGACAACTGTGTTGGTCGTGCCATTGATTATCGCCGCGCTCGCGCCGACGTAGTCCGCGCAGTAGACTTTGTTCTCCGAAACGTCGCAGCCAAGGGCGCGCACGACCGGCGCGCCGGTAATCCGGGCGACCCGCCGGCCGGTGGCCCCGTCTATCGCAACGACACAGCCGCCGTATCCGCCGCCAACATAGACCATGCTATTCGCCGAGTCATAAACCAGGCACGACGGCTCCATGAGTCCGCCCAGCGAATCCGGCAGGAGAATCGTCTTCTCCAGCCATTGGGCAGGGGCAACCGACAGCAGGCAGCCGACAACGAACAGCGGATAGAGTTTCCTCATGGTTCCTCCTCAGTGTTGGACAACTACTTTCCGGGTATTCTCCTGTTCCCCGACCCCTGACCCCGGTTCCCTTACGAAGTAGACGCCGGGCGAAAGCCGGCTCACGTCGTTCGGACCGGGATGGAGTGCCATGACCTGACGACCGGTCATGTCGAATAGTGAAGTGTGAATAGCGAATTGAGAAAGCGGAAAGCGCAGCACGCCGCGAACGATAGTCGGGACAAGCGGCAGGCGGTTGAAGGCAGGCATCGGGCGCTCTTCCGAGCCGGTAAGGATGGAATCACGGATGACCGAGATGGTGTTGCTGATGCTGTTGGCGACGTAGACGCGATTCTGCGCCGGGTTCCAGACGATGTCGTAGGCATAGGCGCCGAGCGCGATGGTCTTGATGACCGTGTCGGCCGCGGCGTCAATGACGGTGACGTCGCCGCTGCTGGTGTTGGCGCAGAATACGCGGTTGTCCAGCGGATTGCAGCAGAGGGCCTGAGGTGAATCGCCGACCGGGATGGTCGTGATGACCTCGTTGGTCGCACCGCTGACAACGTCCACGTCCCGGGCGCCGCCGCCCGTGACATAGAGGTTGTCGTTCGCAGGGTTGTAGCACATGGCCTGCGGGCGGCCGTCCACCGGCATCGTCGCGATTACCGAGTCCGATGCGCCGTCAATCACCGTGATGCTCTGACCGAAGTAGTTCGCACAGTAGACCTTGTCGTCCTGCGGGTCACAGGCGATGGACCAGGGGTGGTAGCCCGCGTAGATGGTCGTGAGGACCTGATTGGTTGCGCCGTCAATAACGGTGACGTTGTGGCTCTCCATGTTCGCGGCATAGACCTTGTCGTTCTGCCGGTTGCAGCCGACGGCGTAGACGCTGGTCCCGGCCTGGACGGTCGCAAGGGCCTGGTTGGTCGCTCCGTCAATGATGGTGACGTCATTGCTGTAGAGGTTGCCGACGTAGACCTTGTTGCTGGTCGGGTTGTAGCAGATGCTGTATGGGGCATTGCCTGCGGGCGTCAGAGCGATAACTTCGTTGGTCACGCCGTCAATCACCGTGACGTCATCATCCCCGAAGTTGGCGCAATAGACCCGGTCGTTCTGCGAATTGTAGCAGAGCATCTGGGGCTCGCTGCCGGCCGCGACCGTCGCCACAACCTTGTTCGTCGCACCGCCAATCACCGTCACCGTGCCGTTCTGGAAGTTGGCGCAGTAGACCTTGTCATCCTGCGAGTTGTAGCAGAGCGAGATGGGGTCGGACGAATCCGGCAGCAGGATGGTCGTCTCGAGCCACTGGGCGGAAGTGGTCGACAGCCAACAGCTAACCGCTAACAGCACACGGGAAAGCCTCGTCGGTTCCTCCTATCCGGCTACGACGATTCTTGTTGTTCCTCATTCCTCGCTCCTCGTTGCGTGGCGAAGCCGACTCCCGGCGCAAGCCCGGCAATGTTCGTCGCACTCTCACCAGCATCATAGGCCCTGGAACGCGGTGTGTCAAGCCGGGGGTCGGCAGAATGCAGAGCAGGGCACAAGGCCCTGCTCGGTGAATATCGAAGCTGCGGCTAGCGGGAAATGATGACGCGGTTCGTCAGCCGGTTGCCGTCGAGGTCGAGACGCAGGAGATACACGCCGTTGGCGAGTGAGCCGGCGGTCATGCTCAGAGAGTAGTTCCCGGCGCCCTGATGTCCGCTGGCGAGTTCCTGGACCAGCCGGCCGCTCGCGTCGTACAGGCTCACGCTCGCGTTCCCGGCTCTGGGCAGAGCATAGGACACGGTCGCCCGGTCCGCCACCGGATTCGGGCTGACGCCAAGCGCCAGTCCCGGCATGACCGGCGCCGGCTTCTCGGCCACCGCTGATGCATTCCACCAGTAGTCAAACCAGAGCACCCCTGAACCGTACCCGCGGTATGCCGCAATGAACCCGCCCGCGCTGGCCTGCATGTCCGTGCACTGGTGATGCTGGCCGGTCGCCATGTGGTCGTTGACGATGTAGCGGTCGGACCAGGTTCCCGGGTCCGTGTTGCGGGCCCAGGCCGTCACTACTGAATCGGAGGCCGGACCACTGCCCATTATCGTGGCATTAGCGGCGACTATCCGAGCCGGCGAGTAGTCGTAGGGATATTTGAGGAAGGGATAGCGCATGTCGAACGTGTCGCGCACCGTACTGCCCATCGCCGGCCACCAGGTGGTGTACCAGCTAATGCCGCCGTCCGTGGAGTATGATTCGTGGATGTCGAAGCTGCCGTTCGAGTGCCGGTGGCGATTAAGAATCCATGCCGTCTGGGAATCACCGGGTGTAGTCCGCGCGCCGGCGATGGTCGGGTTGTAAGCGTAGTCGCCGGCGGCGCTGTCCAGCCTGCTAAACGTCATCGCCGGGCTGACCAGATTGTTGGTGTACCGACCGGCCAAGACTATGCTGTCGCCTTGGGTCCAAGTGATGTAGACGTATCCGTCGCCGCCCGCCGCGACTTTCGGCGTTCGCTGGTCGCCGCTCGCGACATAACGACCGTTCGTCCAGGTCGTCCCCGAGTCGTAGGACGCAAACAGGCGCAGTCTCGCACCACTGGGGTCGATTTGGGTGTAGGTCAGAAACAACGCGCACGGCGTCTCGATGTTGCGGTCGAAGTCCGCCTCACCGACCACGCTGTCGCCCCGGACAATATTGATGAACTCCGAGCCGGAGCCGTCAGCGCGTTCCCGGAAGATCTTAAGATAGCCGGCCGAGGTGGCATAGTGGCATAGCAGGTAAATCCAGGGATTCGCACCCGGGCCGACCCGCAGCACGGCGTCAACCAACGTGTCCTGGTCGGCTGCGTTCAAGATCCCTTGCCATCGGCCCCAAGTCAAACCGTTGTCGGTGCTCCGGTAGATCCAGCACGTGTCCTGCGGTGAGCCGGCCGGATTCAACATGCCGACGTAAATGTCACCGTTGGCGGCATGGTCCATCGAGAGCCGGCCGAACTGGCAAGCCCCGACGTCCCCAATCTGGACATCATTCCCCCAGTCGGTTTCATGCTTCCGGGCCTGTTCCGGACCCGGAGGCGGAACCTGCCTTGCCGGCCCCTGTGCCGCCGGGTCGGCGTTACCTTGAACCCGAATCCCAGCCCGAGACGGAACAACTGCGGCATCGGGTGTGGCCGAGTTCACGCTGGTGACAATCGCCTGCTGCTCGCTTGACCATTCCG
>Ga0209777_10008638_pt1 | contig 11118 bp, 4 predicted proteins | sample FrelakmetHBP12HB_FD_187147 | JGI IMG/M metagenome (GOLD analysis project Ga0209777, IMG submission 187147) | Freshwater lake sediment microbial communities from the University of Notre Dame, USA, for methane emissions studies -HBP12 HB (SPAdes)... | ecosystem: Environmental > Aquatic >...
CGCCGCCAGCAGGCGCAGTTCACTTCCTGAAAGCGGCAAAACCTCGGCCACGGCGCAAACTCCGGTTCAGCCGCACCAGCGGCACCGATTGCAGAGCGATCAAAGTCAGGCGCACATCTTCAGCATCGGCGCCCGGGTGACGCGCGACCACACCCGCTACTTCCCCAGCGAGCTTCTTGGCCCACCGTTGGGCCGCTCGCACGCTTCGACGCTGCGAAGATGCCATCGCTCTCATGCCGGGAGTCTAGTCAGTGACCCAGACCCAGTCCAGAGCCAAAAAGGCTTGCTCACATGAGATCAATGATACTGTCGTACTCGAATAGTCGGCCTTCAGTGCCAACTACCGTGGGGATGCTGGTCACGCTCAACCAATCGCCTTTCCCGACCCGGTTCGGGACGGAGTATTGGAACTGCGTGTCCAGCCGCTTGCTCTAAACACTCCGCTCATTGCCAACCTCCAGGTTGACCCGATTTTGCGTCCCACTGCACGTCCAAGGCAAGAGGGAACTCCCTCGGAACTCACTGGCTGGGCGGCGCAGCCTTATCGCCTAGGGTCAATTGGCGCGTTTCGCCCGCTTGCAGCTCCAGGCTCGCGAGCTTCTCGGGAGCCTGACTGGGCTCCGAGGCTGATCCCGTTGACCATGACCAGAGACTGCAAGGGCCTGGGGGGACTTGCGAGAACACAAAGTGGCCGTCGGCATCGGTGCGAGCCCCGAAGGCTCCCAGGTCCAACGGTGACCCAGAGCTGGGACGTTTCTCCCCGTCCAAGTTAATCACGCGATTGGTGACTGGCTGCCCGCCGGCCAGCCAAACCCCTTCGATGCGCGCCCAGGGGCTAAGCCGGACCGCACCAGCTTTTCGCAAGGCGTCGGGCGTCGCCTCCGCGTAACCGGCGGCGCAAGCGACCACAACCAACTCGATGCTCTTGTCATCAGGCACGGTGAACCGTCCGTTCGCATCCACCAGACGAACCGACGCCAACGCCAAGCCGAGGGGACCTTCAAAGCCCCCAGGCACCAGGCGCGCATCACTGCCCGGCCCCATGAAGCCGACCTGGGCGTTGCGCACCACGCTGCCATCCGGCAGGTAGGCGAACGCCGTGATGTCGTTTGCCGGTTGGAGTAGCACATCAAGAGACGCCTCCCCTTCCTCCGGCTGATAAATCCGTGTGACGAAAGGCGCGTGCCCCTCTGCCTCGAAACGGAATACGTAGCCGGAGTTAGGCGTGCCACCGATGACCGCTTCCTCCAGGGAATAACGGAATTCGCCGCCCGTGAAGGTCAGGCAGAAGCGGTTACCAGGAGTCCACCACGGCTTCAGAGAGCCATCGGCAGACTTTTGCGGGCATCCGATGCGAAGCCTGAAGCGTGGGATTAACTCACCCGTGGCGGCGTCCCGAACAGTCCCCTTTATCAGCAGCGCCGGTTGCAACGTGATCACGTGCTCCTGGTCGTCGGGTCGGAGTTGGATGCCATCGCGCCGAAGATGCCGCGGAGCCAGCGCTGTAAACTCCAGCGACTGATCGGGCGCGTTGGTCCAGACGGCGCGGCCTTCGGAATCTGTCTTGCAGCGGAACCAGACTTCCGGCACGGGCACACTCCGATTCTCACGAGGGAAGGAGTCGAGCCAAAGACTCGCGCCGGCTATGGGCGCGCCGGTTGTATCCACAACTCGCATCCGCAGAGGTTTGCCCGGTCCCAGCGCGAGCACTACTGGTTGCAGGTTCGTCCCAAAGGGCAACTGCTGGGCTGCGGGCGCGAACCCGTCCGCCTCGGCGGAGACGATGCCTTTACCGGGCTGGCAGCCTGCAACCTGGAAACTTCCGTCGGCCCCTGTTCTGGTGTCACGGCTGCTGCTGCTCTCAAGCATACCTACGTGGACCTGGGCGTTTGGGATGGGCTGCTGGTTCCGGTCCACCACACTCCCGCGGACCGTAATGCCTTCACCAAGGTGAAACACCAACGTGCCGTCCAGCAACTTTTGGGCAAGCTCGGGCTGGTGCGACACATTAATGCTCTCGGATTGCGCATACTCGGGATGCGATGCGCTGCCGAAAAGGCGCTGGACCATCTCAGGCGCAAGCCGGTTAAGCTGCCACGATCCGCTGGCATCGGTTCGCGGCGTTAGATAATCAATGCAGTGGTCCTCGACGGTCATGTCTTCGGCAGAGACGTTTTCGGTGTTGAACCCGACGGTGGCCCCGGCAACGGGACGCCCAGCCGCATCCACCACCCGTCCGTGGATCAGCACGGGCCGGACCAACCGCACCGTGTAGGATTCAGGAATCACGCCCCCCTGTCCCGTCTGCCAGCGTAAACGGACATCCGCATAGCCCTCCACGTGCGTCAGAATCGAGTAGTCCGGCCTATACTGAGGGTCAAACGGCGCCAGGCAGCGGACCTCGTCCAGCGGGACTTGCTTTTCGACCATCACTGGTGAACCCCGTTCCCAACCTTTCAGCCACACGACCTGGTTCGTGATGGGCCGTCCGGTCTTGTTATCCACAAAGAACAGCTCCGGTCCGTGAGGCGCTGGGGTGGGTGTGTCTGAAGGGGTCACCTCTTGCCGCTCAGAGAGGGCAGAGCGTGGCGCGGCTTGGGCGGTGGCATTGCCATCGCCGCCAGCCAGGCTGGGCGCAGAAGCAGTCGTTGGCGTAACCGGCGACGGCTTTGGCTTCAGCAACACACCGACGGCAGCCACGACCAGCACCGCCGCTGCGGCCACGGCGAGTTTGGCCCCGGTTGTCAGCGTTGCCAGGGAGGAAGCGCCTGCGCTGGCGAGGGCGTGGCTGATGATGCGCGCTCCAAGTGCAGCCGGAGCTGTGCCCACCGCCTCTTGCGCTAAAGCTGTGCCCAACGCGGCAGCGGTTGAGGTGATTCCTCGCATGGCCAGCCGTTCTCGAAGTTTGTCAGTCGCCCGGTCCACCCGCATTCGCGCGGCATTTTCCGAGAGCCCCAAAGCCGCGCCGATGTCCGCGAAGGGCTTTTTCTCAAAATAGCGCAGCAGGAGTGCGTCGCGGTCGGCGTCGCTTAGTTCGCCAATGGCTTGGTCGAGCACCGGGCGGAGTTGCTCCCACTGGGGGTCCAGGGTGGCAGAGGTCGTAGGCATAGTAAGGGCGGCTTGTTCGCGCTGACGCCGGCGCTGCTCGCCGCGGACCACTTTCGCCGCGGCGAACCGAGCGCTGGTGTGGAGCCAACCGCTCAGCGCGGCGTGGCGGCGCAAGGACCTGGCTTTCCGGGCCAGGTCGGTGAACACCGATTGAGCCACGTCTTCGGCCAAATGCGTGTCGCCGCCCACCAGTCGCAGGGTAGTGGAGTAGACATGGTCCAGGTGGCGGCGCACCAGTTCGGCGAAGGCGGCTTCATCGCGCTGGGTGGCGTATCGGTTCAGCAATTCAGTGTCCGGCGTCATACGGTTTCTGTCTTATGGCACCCGCAAGGGGACCAAATCGCACAATGGAACTTGGCGCGCTTTGACTTTCGTGCTCTTCCCGAGGGTATAAATCTGCGGCCCAGCGCTCAAACCGTAAAGGGATCACCCAGTTAATGAGATTGTCATATTCCCAGCAGGCATTGGTCCACCGGGGGGGGTGAGCCGGCTCTGGCCGCGTCGCTACCGCAACCACGCCAAATGCCCTCAAGCGCCCAGGTTGAGCCGCTCCGCCATCCAGGCCAGCGGCATCGTCGCCTGCGAGCGCAATTGCCAGGCCAGCTCACCTTTCCTGGGCTCGCCCTGCCGCCGCGCTTTAAGGGCTGCCCACTCCAGCCGATGGTAAAAGGCCCCAATTTCGAGCCCAGCGCCACCACGAGGCGTCTTTTGGACCCGAGGGTAGCTTGTTTGGCCCCCTCAGGTTTTCCATGTCACAAATAGCTCTCAGGGCAAGGGGGCGCCTCTTGCCGGTACCACCACCGCCGAAGCATACTTGGGCCGGAGTGCGCCCGGGATAAGGGGCAGGAGGGGATCGCCGGTTGACAAGCCAGCGAGTCCTGGCACCCTGCGGCCAGTCTGAGTGCGACCAATAACCAGTTCTGCCTCACTCGCGCAGCGTCAACCGGCTAAACGGGCCGGGCGTTGAAAAGCGAATAGCTGCTACCAATCGACCTTTATCAACCCCGGCTGGCGGAACGAATCCGCGAAACACAGCGAATGCATGATATGTGGCAAAAGGGACTTATTTGGCAGCTCTGGACATCCTGCGTCTTAGTTCTCATTGTCTGCGCCGTGGGCGGGTGGTCCCAAACCGGGGCGGCGGAGGGCGTTGTGGCCGCGAAGCCTGAGGCCGCGAAAGCGGTCAACGTCATTGTCATCAACATCGATCCGGTCCTAAAGACACATAATGGCCTTAAGCTGCATGAGTACTTGAAGTGGTCGGACCCTTGGCAGTTGACGGAGAGGATGGTTGCCGATGCCCGGGCCGCAAGCCAGGGATTCGTCAATTACCGTGTGGTCGAAAAGATCGAGTATGACGGTTTCCCGACCTTCCGGGACGGGTTTACCTATACGGAGGAGACATTTTTGACGATGTGGGAAAAGGACCGGAGCAAGGCGTCCAAAGGGATGACGAGCTTCCAGTGGCTCTTCAAGAAGTTCGATCTGCCGGCAAAGATCAAAGCGGGGAACGTGAGCGAGATCTGGCTCTGGGGAGCGCCCTACTTCGCCTGGGACGAACTGCATTGGAAAATACCGGGAGACTTGATTCCCTACCAGACGGAGAATCCCTGGTTCTACCGGCCCTACGACATCCCGGACACTGGCAAGACGGTCTGGATCATGGGCTGGAATTATGAGCGGGGCGAGGGCGAGATGCTCGAAAGCTACTGCCACCGGATCGAGAGCGTGCTGTCTCTGACGGTGGGCAAGGGCGTGTGGGATCCCAAGCTGAAACGCGGGAATCCGTGGGACCAATTCACGCGCGTGGACAAGGATTTCCCGGGCGAGTCGGAGGTTGGGTCAGTGCATTGCGCGCCCAACTCGGCGGGCGACTACGATTGGAGCAACACCAATAAGGTGTGGACTTACGCCGACGACTGGCTGAGCTACCCGAAGTTGCCGCGGCGCAAGAAGCTCCTGAGCGCGGCGACCGGAGGCTGGGAGGGGATCACCGGCCACCATTTATGGTGGATGACGCATCTGCCGCACGGCAGCGGGGTCACCGATGGGTTTTACAACAACTGGTGGCAGTACATCGTCAACTATGACCAGGCCATTAAGGATTTGCCCCCTCCGGGCGCGACCTTCCAAAAGGCAAAGGTCGCCATGTACGCACCGGATTAATCCTGACAAACGAAGTTGGACCAACGCAAAGGCGCAAAGGTTCAGAGACGCAAAGACGTTCAATTGACACGCACCATCACCCACTGGGTGAGCCATTTGCACCTGTCTTTTCCTCACCTTCTCCCTGTCCCTTGCGTCCTTGCCTCTTGGCGTCTTTGCGTTGACTGCCGCTTTTGGGTTAATTGTTTGCCTGTTTGTTGTGCGATCATTCGCTTTGACTTGGTCCGGGCCAGCAGCAATTCGATTTCCTTTCGCTTTGGCGCGGAAGGTTGCGCCCCCAACCGGGTGACGGAAATCGCCGCTGCCGCATTGGCAAAGCGCGCGGCTTCCAGCAGCGGCCTGCCATCGCCGAGCGCCACCGCCAGCGCCCCGTTGAACACGTCGCCCGCCCCGGTGGTATCCACCGCCTTGACCCGGAAACCTGGAACCATCTCGCGGGTCGAGGCGGTAGCCACGAATACGCCACGGGCGCCCAGTGTGAGAATCACGGTCTCCACACCCGTGGCACGAAGCTTTTCCGCTGCCCGCGCCGCCGAATTCTTGTCGGTGACCGCGATGCCGGTGAGCAGCTCGGACTCGGTCTCGTTCGGGGTCAGAATGGAAACCAGCTTCAGCAGTTTGGCGGGCAAGGGCCGCGCCGGGGCCGGGTTTAGTATGACGGGCACCTTCGCCTGAGCCGCAAGTTCGGCGGCTGCCTGAACGGCTTTCAGCGGCGTTTCGAGCTGCATCAACACGGTGTGCGCCCCGGCAATAGCTCGCGCCGCTTTCTTAACGTCGGCCGGCGAGAGGCGGCCGTTGGCACCCCCGGCTACCGCGATGCTGTTCTCGCCATCCTTCGCGAGAAAGATCAGTGCCACGCCCGAGGGCGCCGTGTTGTCGCGGACTACGTATTCCACGTTGATGCCTTCCTCCACGAACCGCGCGACGGCTTTCTCTCCGAACATGTCCCGGCCAACCCGGGCGACGAACCTGACATCGCCGCCCGCGCGGGCGGCGGCGACCGCCTGATTAGCACCCTTGCCGCCAGCAGCAGTGACAAACTCGGCGCCGAGGATGGTTTCGCCCGGTCGCGGGATGCGATCGAGCGTCATGATCATGTCGGTATTGGAGCTGCCGATGACGAGAATTCGGGGCTTTCCCATAGCGGCGTTCATCCTGAAAAACGAAGTTGAACCAACGCAAAGGCGCAAAGGTGCAGAGACGCAAGGACTTTCAATTGACACGCACGATCACCTACTGGGTGAGCCATTTGCACCTGTCTGTTCCTCAACATCTCCCTGTCCCTTGCGTCCTTGCCTCTTGGCGTCTTTGCGTTGACTGCCGCTTTTGGGTTCATCCGTAGGCAGGCTATTGGTCCGCTACGCGCCACTCCAGAACGCCGCCCGAGAATCCTTCGCGCAGCTTCACCACCAGGCGCAAGGCCTCGGTGCTGACAGATGGGAACGTGATCGTGTTGAAGCGGTCTTTCTCCACCCCCACGGCGGCACCGCCGGCCACCGGTTTCCAAGCCGTGCCCGCACGGTATTGGAGCCGGCACTCGGCGGGCACGCGGCATTGACCGGTGCCAGTGTCATCGAACCAATACACCTCCACTTTGCCGACCGCGCGCGGTTTGCCGAAGGTCCATTGGAGCCACTCGCTCGTGCCGCGCTTCGGCCACCAGGTGAACCGCGGGATGTCGTGGTCGTCGGAATTGCGGGGGAGGATGCCGTCGTTCACCGCCTCCACGGTGTCAGACTCGAAGCAGTGAGAGGCGGTGATGGGCGAGTTGGTGGGTGTGGTCCAGACGTGCGCGTCCGGCCCGGCGCCCGCGACGGGGAACGCCGAGATGCGCAGCCGCGCCGCGCCCAACGGAATGAGCGTGATGGTTTCTTCCCGCTCGGTCGTGCGCACGGGGCTTTGCTGGACTTCGCGGACCAAGCCATGCTGGTCGAGCGTCCACTCGGGCAGGCGCCGGCCCTTGGTCCTGATTTGGATGGGCGCGGCCTCGGCGGCGAAGGGCTGGTTGTCGGCCGGCCAATCGCGTCGCACGACCTCAAGGCTCGCGGGTGTGACGAGCGCATAGTTCCATGGCGACGCTGGCATGATGTCGAACGCTGGCCAGGTGTCCGTCCCGCCGCTGCGGCGATAGTCTTCCTTGATCTTCAGCGAGTAAGTGAGTGGCCCGCGCTCAACCGACGCCGTCCCGCGGTTCTTCTCCCAAGGGTGAACGCGCGTTTCCATCGGGAAACGGATTTCCACCACATCACCGTTTGCCCAGGCACGTTCCATTCGGACGTAGTTGTCCGGGCGGGCGTCAGCAGGAAGCGCCTGGCCACCAAGTTTGAACTCCGGTTTCGAGCACCAGCCCGGGATGCGCAGGTAAAGCGGAAACCTCGCCGTCTTGGTGAGGGCGAGCTTGAGCGTGACGGTGTCCTCGAACGGGTAGCGCGTCTCTTCGGTGATGCGGACCTCGGAGCCGTCGCCGACACGCGCCGTGGCGACGCACGGCGCGTAGAGCACGGCGGCCAGGCCGTTGTCGGGCGTGGTGAACCATGTGTGCTGTGTGAAGTAGGGCCAGCCGTGGCCGAAGTTGTGCTGGCAGCAGCGGTGATCGTGCGGGTTCATCTCGAACATATTCCCGCCGTTCTGGATGCCCGGCGCCTTGCTCGCGCTGTCGCTCTGCGGCTGGTTCGGTGCCGTGAGATAACGCAGCGCCTTCATATCGGCGGTGAAAGCGGCGGGGAAGGTGTTGAAGGCCACGTTCTCGCATCGGTCGGCCCAGACGGGATTGCCGGTGATGCCGAGCAGGAGTTCGTCGGAGAGCATCTCCTCGGCGCAGCCGCAGGTTTCGATCCCCTGGCGCGGGCCGTTGTAGCCGGGGCGGGCGTTTTCGTCCGCGCCGAACATGCCGCCGGGCACCTGACCGTAGAGCTCGCGGATCTTCTGCCAGTTCCGCTCGGCGCCGTTCAGATTTTGGGGGTTCGCACTCTGCTGCCAATAGACCGTCGGCTCGCGGAACGCCTGGGCGACGTTGACGTTGTGCCAGTCGATGACGTCCTGGTCCCAGCGCGCGGTTTTGCGGTGGACCTTCTGCGCGAGTTCAAGCAGCCACGATTCGCCGGTGCGGTTGTAGAGCCAAAAGACGCTGAAGAGCAAGTCGCCGCCGCGCATCGAGGGCCAGTAGCCGGTGAGGAATTTGTCCTCCGGCACGCTTTGGAGATAGCGAAAATAGCGCGTCATTGCGGGAACGACTCGCGGGTCGTGTGTTTGTTCGTAAAACGACTGGAGGCAAAACAGCGCGACCATGTTCGGCCACAAATCCTCGCGGCCCTTCAGGTCGGTGGCGACGCCGGTGCGGCCTTCGCCGGGGCCGAGCCAGCCGTCAGGTTGCTGGCTGCGGAAGATGCCTTCGATCCATTCGCGCGCCTCGGCGAGTTGCTTCTTGTCGTCGAGGAGGAAGGCGCAGTTCTGGAAGCCCTTGAGCCAGTAGGGGACTTCTTCCCAGCCGTTGTGGCCCTTGCCGGTGTTGTCGAGCCAGGCGTTGCCCTCCTTCTTGAGGAACGCGCTGATCTCGGTGAGGTGGCCGTGGAAGCCGGCGTTCTGCAGCTCAAGCTGCCGGCGCAGCCAACCCTCGGGGCGGACGGCGCCGATGGGCAGTTCGAGGAGCGGACTGGGATGCAGCGGCGGACGGTTAGCGGTGTAGTAGGCGTTGGTCGTCGCCGTATCGGGGCGGGCGACGACAGTGACACTGGTTTCTGCGGCAAGAGTTGGGATCACAAGAGCAGTAACGGCGAAGGGAAGCAGGTTTCTCATGGTTCAGGGAACAGTGGTTTGACGATTGCAGACCGCGCTGCCCCCGCTTCGGCGACCACGTTGACCTCGTGGCATGTGCCGTTGCGTTCGAGGCGCAGCGTTTTCAACTCGTAGGGTTTGAAGGCCAGGGTCGCGGGCGCGTTCATCCCGGCGAACTGCAGGTTCGCCGGCGTGGGTTGTCCTGCCATTTCCTGGAGCCGGACGATGACCGCCTTTCCGTCGAATGACTGCTTGCACGCCAGCAAACGAATGGACGGCGGACTTACCCGCAGCAGCGATGGAGCCGCCGTCAGCCGGTCGCCGGCCGCCTGGCCAATCGGCAAGTGGGAATAGACCGCCGGCGGCGCGCTGAGCCAATCCGCCAAACCCGCGACGGTCTGGCGCAGCGTTTCCGCATCCCCGGCTGTGACCAGCAACCGCACCTCGTGCACGCCCTGGTCCATAAACTTCCGCGCGGGCCGGTCTTCGATCTTGAATCCCTGTTCGTGACAGTAGGCGGCGCTGCGCAGCACCGAGAGACGAATTTCTCCGTCCTGGAAATCGAAGCCATGGAAACCATCATGAACCACGGCCAGCGCGGTCGGCCGTCCGTTAACCGGACCCTCCACCAAAAGCCAGCGCCGATGCACCTGCTCCTGGCCATCGGCGCGGCGGTAGATGGCGCCGCCGGGCACTTCGCACAGGACGGTTGGCGTCCGAAACACCGTCGGAAAAGCCAGCTTCAACCGCTTGCGTTGCTCCTGCCAGTGAATGCGCAGGCGGAACTCCAGCACGGGCCAGCCGGCATACGCCACCGTGTGGAGCACGATCCGGCTGCCGCCAAAGCGGTGTTCCGATTCGGTGATCGTGCGTATGGGTCCGCGTTCGATGACCATCACGCTTCCTGCTTCGCTTTCAAACTGGCCCACGACATCGCGGTAGCTCCAGCGTTCGGTGCCCCACGAGTCACCGGTGTCGGCAACCACGAGCGCCTTCGGTAAGGGCCCGCACAGGCACTCACGCGCGCCGCCAGCGTCGAGAGCAACAACCAGGCCGGTTTGCGCGCTCACGTCATGCGCCAACGATGGCGCTGTGGATTCCTGGACCCGCTCGCCTTCACGGATTTCCAGGCAGTAGTGCTTCACGCCCAGTTGCGGAAGATCCGCCATGAAGACGACTTTGCGCCGCCAGCCGTTGAACGGCAACAGCGGCTCAGGCTGTTCCTCCTGGCAAGCCACTTCGTCACCGTCGAGCGTGCGGAGCTGGAGATGCCATTTTCCCGACCACTTCGGGCGCAGGTCGAGCATGGCCTCCACCTCGACCGGCACGCGGGTGCAGGAGGGGTTCGCGTTGAGAACGGTCACAGGGATGTAAAGCCGCTGCGGCCAGCCGGCATTGAATACCGCGGCGGCCCCGAACCGCTGGCGGCGCGTTGTTTCGCTGACCTTACCGTATAGTGCAAGCGCGTCCTGCTCGGCGGGCTCGACGCACGAGCCGGGCAGGATGTCATGAAAGTCGTTGAACAGATGATCCCGCCAGGCCTCGTCGAGGGCCGTTTGCGGATATTCCTGGTTGCGTTGCCACCAGGTCGCGGTGCGAAGCGTCTCCGTCTGGACCAGGCTGGCGAGACTGCTCACTGCCTGCCGCTTCAACCGCGCCAGGGAGGTGTAACAGCCGGTGAAGACGCGCTGGAGTTCGCCTTCGACGACCGGCGCTTGGCACCCCGGCTCCTTCAGGGCGTCGTACAGGCGTTCGGTGGTGCTGTGGACGATATTGACACGCGTTTCCCGCCGCATGAAATCGTCGATGCGCTGCAAATCCTCTCGCGTCGGCCCGCCGCCGTGGTCGCCGATGCCCCAGAAGACGGGCACATCGCGGTTAAGCTTAAGCGCCAGGGCCGCGCCCTCTTCCAGCCGCGACACGATGTTGTCCCGCTCCGTGTGGTAGAGGCCGACGACAATGCGCAAAGCGAGGATCTCAGAGCCCTCGAGCCCGCGCCAGCGATACAGGTCCGAGGGCAGAGGGAGGTCCGGGGCCTGGGGACGCATGTGGAGGTACATCTCATAGCCG
>Ga0209777_10008639_pt1 | contig 11118 bp, 10 predicted proteins | sample FrelakmetHBP12HB_FD_187147 | JGI IMG/M metagenome (GOLD analysis project Ga0209777, IMG submission 187147) | Freshwater lake sediment microbial communities from the University of Notre Dame, USA, for methane emissions studies -HBP12 HB (SPAdes)... | ecosystem: Environmental > Aquatic >...
CTGGTCACCTCTGGAGATAATCCTGCGCAGGGTCCAGATGTCCTGCGAGTTCAGAGGCTTGAGGAAGAGCGCCTTCCTGCCGTCGACCCAACGGAAGAGCAATGTCCAACAGCTTAGGCGAGCCCAACGGAACCGAACGATTCGATGACCATGCCGTCGGGCTTCTTGATGGCGTCAGACACCTTGTACCCGATTATGGTCGACACGCCGGCCTTCGCTGCGATTTCCACCAGCCTCTGCGTGACTATTCCGTCGAATATGATGTGCTTCGCACCCTTGAAACCTTCCAAGGAGGTTGCGAGCTCGCTGACGGGAAGGTGGCCCAGCACGTTCAGCTCCTCGTCCAAGATGAAGCCCTCCAGACTGTCTTTGAGGTCTGGGAAGACCTCCTTCAGCTTGGCGCCCAGCTTCTCCGGAAGCTTGACGGTGGGCTTCGGCGCGACGGGTCTCGGAGCCGGAGCGGGCTGTTCCTCCCTTCTCTCTTCCCTTCTCACCTCTCTCCTCTCCTCGCGCTTTCCGTGGAGTATGTCCAGCAGCTCGACGGGTGTGAGGTCCTCCACTTCCTTGCCTGGCGGGGCACGGAAGACTTTCGAGACCTTCGCCACCTGCTGCAGCTCCTTCTGAATCAGGTCCCCTCCGCGGTCACCGTCCAGGAAGGCGAAAAGGTTGCGTTCCTTTGCCAGCTTGATGACCGAGTCGGGTATCTTCGCGCCCTCCACGGCTAGGGTGTTGTCGACGCCAGCCCTGAGGAGGTTGAGGACGTCAGCCCTTCCTTCCACCAGTATGACCGTGTCGGCGTTGAACATTCCGGGACCGGCGGGCAGTCCCTCAGGCCCATATGAGGCGATCCTCCCAGGCTTTGCCGCCTCTGTGACCTCCCTGATCATCTCCTCGCCTTCGCTGGTGGACTTTGCCGACCAAATCTTCAGGATCTCCTTGGCCCTGTCACTGATGAGCTTCCTCTTGGAGGCCCTGACGTCTTCAATCTCACCCAGCTGGAACCGTGCGGCACACGGCCCGACCTTGTCCACGCTCTCGACCGCAGCTGCCAAGAGGGCAGCGGTGGTGATGTCCGTGGAGGACGGTATCAGAACCTCACCGAACGTCTGATCGTTCCTGGAATTCAGGTTGATTTCTATACGCCCAATCTTCCAGTTCTTCTGCAGCTCGTTGAGGTTTAGCTCGGGTCCGAAAAGGCCCTCCGTCTGGCCGAAAATGGCGCCAATGACGTCTGCCTTCTCTACCACTCCTTCGATGTTGAATTTCAGCCTTACCATATACTTGATAATACTCGATTCCGGCATTTTCCCATATCATCTCATTCTGTTCGTTTTAACGTGTTAAGCGTTAAGCGTTAACAGCTAGAGCCTCCCTGAGGCTCATAATAAACCTTTTTCAGCCATTGGTTCGTGCTGGCTACGAACTGAACCGTTTCAGGTCCTCCACATGGTTGGCCAAGCCGTTCGTCATGGCCCTGATTTCGCGACGAAAGCTGGTGTCCACGTTCATCCCTCTCTTCTGGAGCATGGAGGCGACCTTCTTGGTCATGTTTCGGCCTTTCAAGTCGTAGTCCAGAAGGAGTATCACCTTGTTGTGTGATTCGGCCTCGGCCATGACGGCGGAAAGGGAGTTCCTCGTGTGGCAGAGCTTGAAGCAGCGTCCCTTGAAACCCAGATGTTGAAGGGCCCTCTCGTCCCTAACCCCTTCGACGACCACCAGCGCCCCTTCGTCCAGCTCGGCGTTGAGCTGGGATACCAGAGCGATCAGCCTGTCCACCGCCAGGGCTTCGTCGAGCCTGTTGTGTCTCTCCTCGGGCAGCTTGGCGTAGCTGTCCCCGGATGCGGTGGGTTTGGCTGTCCTCCTGAGGATCTTCCTGGTCGCCTCGTTCATGAATGTAATCAGTTGACCCTAATCGGCTCTTAAGGGAAGCGGCCCAAACGGTGAGGATGGATGGTTATGTCCCGCCTCTGACAGCTGTTGAGTTCACAGCGGGCCTTTATTGGCCCCCTCCCGCAGCTCTTTAACGGGACGGACGGGTGACGCCCTCGCGGACACCACACGCCGACGACGTTCGGCTCCGCCTTGGCTTTAACCCTTTCCTAGGAGGAGACCTTCGAGAGGAACGGACCGAGGGAGACTTCCAGGATGGAGACCGGGTTACGCAGGCCGAAGGAGAGTACCACCTTGGGGGATACCTCGCCTACGACGCCCAGCCTCTCCCCGCGGTAGAGGCATTCGGCAGCCCGCCCGTCCATGAGGAATGGGGCTTGGATAGGCCTGTACGCTGCCTTTACGTTGAACGTCCTCAGGAGGACCGTGTCGATGATGGACTTGGCATCCGTGAAGCCGGCCGTGTTGTCCGTGATTGCGGCGGCGAAGTGGAGCTCCTCCCCTACGCCCGTCTCCGTGCCTTTGGCTGGTGAAAAGACCTCGGCCATCTCGAAGATGCGCTGCGGATACGGCTCGTGGATGTTGTCGGCGAGCAGCTGCAGCAGGGTGGGCGCCAGCATGTCCCTCAGGTACTCGTAGAGGGAGCTCTTCGAAGCGGCCACCTTCAAGGGGGACTCCTTCTTCCTCTCCATCTTCTCGTATAGGACATCCCCGCTGGTCAGAGAATACCCCATCACTTCTTGGAGCCCCAGTCCGATGGCGGACCTCCTGACGGCCTCCATGAGATGCGTTCGAGGAGAAAGTGAGCCCTCCGTGTACTTGAAATCGTAGGATGGCTGCAGCTTCTCGAATCCATATCCGTACATCGCCTCCTCTGCCAGGTCCACCGGGTGGAGCAGGTCGAATCTGTAACGGGGGGCGGTCACGGCTATCCTCTTCCCGGCGATGGCCGCGTCCAGCCTAGACCTCTTGAGCGCGTTCACGATCTCCGAGTCCTTGAGCTTGAGGCCCAACCTGTCGGAGATGAGTTGGTTCGTAACGACAAAGGGGAAGGGTTCGAGGGCAGGCGTGAACGTGGTCTTTCCCCCGTCTCTCACCCCCACGCTGAAGACCTTACCGCCGGCGTCCCAGAATGCCTCGGCCAAGAGGGCCAGGCAGTCCTCGAGCACCCTGCGGTCGGTCCCGGTGACGTCGATGAGCAGGTTCTTTGTCCGAGGGGTGACCTTCGTCGTGTTGCCGTTGATCACCGGGGGGAAGGACAGGACCGTCCTCTTCGCGTCCGTGATGATCGGGTATACCTTGTGGGCGGAGACCAGGGAAGCGTACTTCCTCCCCGTAGGCAGCTCGGAGAGGATCTCACCTACGCTCAGAGGAACCTTCGAGTCAAGAGGAGTGAATCTGAATGAGGAACGGACAGTGGAGTACTTCAACGGGGCCTTGACGGCATCGGCATCATGGATGCCGATGGCCAGCTTCGCCCTCTTCCTGCCCAGACCGTTGTGAAGGTCCTCCTGCATGGAGATGATCTGTCGTATGGTTTCGTCGTCAAGCTCGATCCCCTTCGCCAAGAGCCCCGCAATGTAAGGTCTGACCTTCTTAACAGAGGGGTCCACGAAGAAGATGATGTCGGACTTCGAGAGCCTGTGTCGGGGCATCCCTTTGGAGAGGCCGAAGCTTCCCCTCAGGGACCTCGCGACTCCATAGTCGGTGGAATAGTCCAGCCTGTTGGGGTCATATTCGACCTTGACGGAATCCCCGGAAACCTCCTCCAGGTGGAGGCCGAGATAGGGGAGCCTCTCGACGAGCTCCTTGAAGCCGAGGTCGCCCCCGACAAGCGATTGAAGCCGATCCTTACGGAGCGTAATCACGGGCATTGAGGTACCTCCCTGAGCCAAGAGAGCCTGTTACTGTAGAAGTCCCTCATGTCGGCGGCGTCGAAATAAAGCATGGCCAGCCTTTCGAGGCCGAAGCCCCAAGCAATGACGGGGTTCTTGACGCCTGCTGGCAGGGTGACTTCGGGCCTGAAAACCCCCGACCCGCCCAGTTCCAGCCATTTTCCGAGCTTCTCGGAGTAGACCTGGGGCTCCAGCGATGGTTCGGTGTACGGGAAGAAGGAAGGCTGGAACGTGACCTTCTTGAACCCAAGACCTTTGAGGAAGGCGGACAGGTAACCCATGAGCAGACGGGTGCTGGCGTCCTTCTCCACTACGATCCCTTCAATCTGGTTGAACTCCATGAGGTGCGTTGAGTTGGCGCTCTCGTTTCTGAACACCTTCCCCAGGCTGAAGACCTTGGCATCTTCGCGGGAGTTCTCGGCGAGATACCTGATGGTGATGGCTGTGGTATGGGTTCTCAGCACGGACCTCTCCGCTTCGGAGAGCGACCAACGGTACCTCCAGCCTTTCGATCCCAAGTTCCAGCCGTCTTCGTGCACCCTCTTCACTCTGTTGACCAGCGGCGCATTGCCGACGGTGGACTTGACATCCCGCAGGTAGAATGTGTCCTGCATATCGCGGGCGGGGTGCTCTTGAGGGGTGAACAGGGCATCGAAGGTCCAGAAGCTAGACTGCACAAGGGGACCGTCCACCTCCTCGAAGCCCATGGCGAGGAGCGTCTCCCTGACGAGCCTGAGGAAGGTCGCCATCGGGTGCTCCTTGCCTATTGGGAGGATGGGTGAAGATGATGAGACATCCAGTTTGGAAAGTCTGACCGACCCAGTGGCGGCCCTATCCAGGAGAGCTGCCGTAAGGACCACCTCCTCCCCGGTGTCTAGGCTGACATCCGCTGGTACGTTCAGGAGCTTGACGACAGCCGCCTTCTCGTCTTTCTCGGTGAAGTAATCTGGGCGCTTGGAAAGGTCGCCGAAGATGCGTAGCTCCTCTGGGGAAAGAGTCTCCTTGTCCGTCGGCCCGGCGGACAGCTTCTTGAGGAGCACTTCAGAGGGCTGCGTCGGAGGGGAGGCGAGCGGAGATGCGGCCAGGGCCTCACCCTCCTTGCCGACCTTAATCCATCCCTGCTGCCTGGCTCTTCCCAGGGCCGCGTTGAAGGTCGCTGGCTCCATCTTCAGCTCCGCGTTCAAATGGGCCAGAGGGAGCGGAGCGCCCTTGGTGGAGAGCAAGCGGGCGAGACGCGCCTCGGGGAGGCCGTCCGCGGCGATGGCCTTCCCTTCCTTCCCAAGGGTTATGACGGTGCGCGCTTTGACTTCGACGTCGACATAGCCCTTGGCCTTGAGCCATTCCACGACGCGCCTCAGCTGGTCGATGTTCTCGTTCGATTCCTTCGCCAGCTCCTCAAGGTCTATGGCCTTTCGCCGTAGGAGGATGAAAAGAGCCTTCTTTTCGAGGGGATGGAGAGGCGTCTGGCTTGACAAGAGAGAGTGACTCCACCTGGTTTATGTCATGCCTCAATGGTGGCTGCCTAAATAGGCTTCTGGTGCGCAATGCTGGCGGCCAAACATCCTCCCTAACGTTGAAACCGACCTCAGCCCGATTCTCAGGGCTCTTCACGCCAGCGCGTGAGGAAGGACGCTCGACGACTTTTCCGGCAGCTAGACTGGCTCACAGGTTCCGGGGCCGAGTTAGACAGCCTTGACGCTCCGCTGTAAGGGAGAGTCTTCTAGACCGGTTTCACCCGGAGCTCAAGTATGAGGGCACCACGGAATTACGAGTCATTTGGGTGCACCGCTTCTGGCGGGATGTGCGCTTTGCGCGGTCCGGTGCGGCTCCGGCTCAGGGAGGAGAGGGAGGGAAGGGTTGTCCTCTCCGACCTGAGCCTGTTTTCTGCCTACCTCCTCTATGTGTGCAGCCTGACCACCCCCCTCCCCCGCACAAATCGCACAAATCGGCGCACACCAGCGCACACGCGCACAGACCCTCCGCCGAAGGTAAGCTCTGTCCAACCCGTCATCTCATTAGCGTCTGAGCACTATGTCGGAGGCACTTGACAGGCCGTGCGGCGACGCAAAGAAGGGTGTGCGCAAAGACAGGGAAAGCGCACAATCGAGCGCACACCCGCCGAACTGGAAGCACACCCCCCTCCGAAATCGACACCCCCTAACGGCTGTTGTCACCACCGCCAGGGGTAATGACGAGGAGGACGGCGGAGAGGTAGGGGAAGGAGGAGCCGAGGCAGACGAGGCAGAGACCGACATGGTTTTCGGGTTGATGGTAGATCGATGAGCGTGAAGCCAAACGCACGCCCCCGTTGACCATAATGAAGTGATGGATTCCGCGACACTAGGGACCTATGCGACTTATCCATAGGTCAGATGGGCTTCTGTCCCACGAGGGACCTGCTCTTCTCCAGAAGCTCCTCCGCCTTGGGGGTCATCTTCTCCCGGGCCTCCTGGTGCTTCTTCAGGAAGGATTCCACGTAGCCGGAAGCCTGCAGCTTGCATTCGCCGCAGAGGCGGGCCCCTGAGACGCACTCGTCGTGGACCGTCTTCACCACGTCATCATCGTCCACGAAGTGGTAGAGGTAGAGGTCGAAGACGGGGCAGATGTTGGGATTGGCCCCCAGCTTCCTCTGCTCCTCGATGGTGCTGCGGCCGCCGGTGAACGCTGCTAGTATCTTCTTCCTCGCCTCCTTGGGGGTGTCGGACAGGGTCAGCATGGTCATAGGGTCCCTCTTCGACATCTTGGTGTCCCCCTTGAGAGACCTGACCAGCTTGTGGTATATCGAGGAGGGCGGGATCAGGCCCATGTCGGACGAGTGCTTCTGGGCGATGTCCCTTGTCAGCCTGATGTGGGGGTCTTGATCGGCGCCGACCGGGACCAGGACGGGCTTGGGCCCCCCGAAGGTCTTGGTCTCCGGGAGGAGTATGTCCCCCGCCTGGACGAAGGCCGAGAGATAGAGGCCGATGGGCCTGTCGCCGTAGATGGCCTTGAGCGTGTTGAAGGTGACATCGCGGGAGAAGATGAAGGCGAGGTCCTGGACCGCCAGGGAGTCGGACTGCTTGTAGATTACAGCCCGTTCCGGGTCCAAGCCCAGCGCCAGCAGGTCAGCGACGTTGATGACGGCCATCTTCGAGCTTTCGGCCATGCTCATCCCGTTGTCGCAGTAGGCTTCGACGTCCGCGATCGCGTAGAACGCCGTGGCGCTCTTCGAAAGGGACTGGAAGAAGATGATTTCATCGGCGGTGACCTTGCTGCCGAGGTGGAAGGGGCCCGTCGGCTTGATGCCGGACATCACGGCGTAGGGCTTTCCACTCTTCGCAGCGTCCAGGATCCGTTGAAGTTCCCGCTGGCCGAAGATGAACTTCCTCCTCACATACCTGTTGCCCCTTAAGGCCTCCGAAAGCTCCTGTGGCATGGGCGATATGCCGAACTCCTGGTAGAGGCGGTCGTAGTCCTTGATGTCCGTGGTGCCCCATGGGTCGAGGTGAGGTTCTGACATTGTTACGGTGAATCCGACAGCCGTCCTGTTGAAAAACTTTTCAACGCCTCAAGGAGAGGAGGTGGCCCTCCCTGTCTATCTCCTTGCTTCGAATTCGTGTTGAGGAGATCCTGACACCGTCCTCCGCCAACACCAATGGAACCATTATGACGTGCACCATCCTGAGGCCTGCCTTGACTCTGACCAGGTTGGCCTCCATCCCCCTATCGAGGGAATCGGGGGTTACAACCACAGCTTCGACGGCAGGGTCGCTCGCCAGGGGGCCGTAGGGCTCCTGAAGCTGGAAGAGCTTGAAAGGCTCGCCGGCGTGCTTCTTGGCGATGTACCTTGCCACGCCCATGAACCTGTCGTTGTAGTGCTGTTCGGGGGTCTTGCCCAGGGAATGCGCGAGGGCGTCGGAGACGACCCCGATGAGAAGCATCCGGCCGATTTCGAATCCTTCGTCCAGGAGCGCCCTATGCCCCCTATGAAGGTAGTCGAAGGTCCCTCCCAGAGCGACGACTTTGAATCTTTTGGGGGCGGCCCGCTTCTTATGCAAGTCCTCTACAGGAGAGTTAGCAAAACGTCTTTATTTTAAACCATTCCCAAGAGATAGGCGAGCGCTTGACCCCAAGAGATTCATACGTCAACGCGGGCAAAATAGCATCCGAAGCATTGCGCTACGGGGCCGACTTGGTGGCGGAGGGGATGCTGGTCGAGGAGATTTGCGAAAAGGTGGAGGGGAGGATCATCTCCAGGGGAGGGTTTCTAGCGTTCCCCTGCAACGTCTCGCAGAATTCGGAGGCCGCCCACTACTCGGCTTCCCCAGGTGACGGCCGGAGGGTAGAAAAGAACTCAATCGTGAAGGTGGACATCGGGGTCCACGTAGACGGTTACATCGCGGACACCGCGGTGACGGTCAATCTCAATCCGGCTCTGGAGGACATGGTGCTGGCGAATAGGGCGATCCTGTCGGATGCCTTGAAGACCATCAGGCGTGACGCGGTCGTGGGTAACGTGGGTGAGGTCGTCGAGACCGAGGCGGGAAGGAGGGGTTACAGGCCCATCTCGAACCTCGCGGGCCACCAGCTGGACCAATATATCCTTCACGCGGGGGTCTCCATACCCAACGACAGGGAGCGGACTGAGGCGTCTTTCAGGATAGACACCGCCTACGCCATAGAGCCCTTCCTCGTCTCCCGCTCCGCCCGAGGCTTGGTGATCAACGGTCCCCCGGGCAACATCTACAGGCTCGTGAGCAGGAAGCGAAACAAGGACAAGGCCATGGCCGACGCAACGGAGTTCATCTGGCAGAGCTACAAGAGCCTCCCCTTCAGTTCGCGATGGTTCGCGAAGGGATACGGAGGCACCACGGCCGTAAGCCTGCTGCAGTCGATGTTGAAACAGAGGATCGTCATGACCTACCCGGTCCTCGTCACGGCCGACGGGGTTCCGGTCTCTCAGTTCGAGCATACCGTCTACGTTGGCGAAAACGAGACCACGGTGACGACGCTCTAGCTCTTCGGAGGAGCCTCAGCGTAGATGGCCGAGATGGACATTACGGTGCTGCAGCGCGGGCACTTTCCCGCCTCCTTGATGATGAAATCGCCTTGGGTGAATAGCCTCTTGTTCTTCAGGCCACACTTCGGGCACTCTTCGATGGTGTAGATTATCTGCTTCTGGTTCGCTCCGACTCCTGCACCCATCAACCCATCATCACCATTCTACTGGGCGACACCCAGCGTATTCCCTACGCCGATGACGACGACCTTGCCGTTCTCGGGAATAGTCTGCTCTACAATCCTGTAGATGGACTTATGGACTTCCCCCACGGACTCCGATATCTCCTTCTTCATGGCCCCGATGGCTTCGATGAGGGACTCCTTCACGATGACGGCATAAAGCGGGATTCCCTTCTTGTATGCCGCCTCTTCTATCTTGAACTTCTCGACGCCGTAGCCCCCTATGGCCGCGCCGACGCCTTCGGCGACCTCGCCCGTCTTCTCTCCCTCCATCTTGAGGGCGGCGTCGATCATTATGATGGCCTTGGCGTCGCTGTGCTCCCCGTCAAGGATCTTGACCAGAGCGTCATCCAGCCGGCCCAAGGACCCCTTCGGCCCCTCGGCCTTGAGCAAGACCACCTTCCTGCTCTTGTAGTCCGTCTCCGCGAGCATGGTGTCCCTCTCCACTTGGCTCTTCGGCCTGTCCTTCATCAGGAGGCCGACGCTCATGGCTCCGATTCCGTCGCCCAGCGGTTGGCCCTGTTCCAGCGTGCCCATGGCTGAAACCAGCGCGTCTGCCTGCTTCAGGAGCATGGGCAAGATCATCTGGAGCTGGTAGATCAGATAGAAATTGGAGGATTTCTTCCCCAGAAGGTAGAAGTGACGCACGATCTTGTATACTTGATTCATGGAGGCGGCGACGCCCGCCATGTTCTCGATGACGCTGCGTTCGACTTCATTCGTGCTGGGCATGAGCTGCATCACTTCATCTCGGATACGGTCGTCTTGGGTCGTCAGGATATGGTCCAGCTTCTTGACGACGCCACTGGGGTCCATGCTGACCGGCTGAATCGTGAAATACTCAAGGAAGTCGTCCATCTTCTTTGGGGCGTCGGTGCTGCCCGGAGCCCTCTTCGTGACGTAGCCCAGCAGGGTCTGCTTCGACTTCTCTCTAAGCACGTTCAGACGCGCCAGACTCCTCGCCACGTCTCCCTGGTACTGCATGGTCATCAAGCGCTGGCCGAACACCATGTAGAGCACAAACGGACCGATGAAGAACGCGATCTGTATCAGTAGGTTAGTCATAGACCCTGTAATCTGAAGAGGAATCAACGTAGCAAGCACGACCAATGAGGTTGGTATTAAAGCATTATTTTAAGCTATTACGTGTTCCATGCGCGTGATTCTGCTCCCTTGTCCTGTCTACGGATTATTGGTGATGTATGGCTACTGCTGTGGGTGAATGAATAGGCGCCGGCACCACTGCTTCGCGAGAGCTCGCGCATCTCACTAGCACAGCGGCGGTGACGGGTTTAACTTCTGGGTTCGGAATGGGACCAGGTGGGACCCCGCCCCTATGGCCGGCTAACCAGACCCACATAATGATATGGTAATTAACCTTTGCGCCCTTCGTGTGATGAGGCCGGGCCAGAAAAGGCGGGGCATACTCCCGTAACGCTTTTCAATGGACGCCAATCACCAGAAAGGATGCTGGGCGGGTTGGGAGCGTCGTCCAGCATGGCAGTTCGCAGACAGGACGCCCTGGATAGGTAGGACGGCAGGCTCCAGAGGATTGCTACAGGTTCGCTGATCCCAGGAATGGGGATGATGTACATCTGGAGCACCGGGGGAACCTGTAGGCCGTGGGTTCAAGTCCCACCGCTCCCACCACTCCTAGCTGATTAGCTCAGAGCTTCGCGCATGAGGGGCGTCCGCAAAGCGACCGCGGCCAGTCGATAAAACTGTATCTTCCGCAGTCGCTCGTTCGACGCGGAGAATCGGTATGGCCATCGACGATAGGGGTAAGAAGCTGCTTGAAGCATTTGGTGTAGTGTTCCAGCAGAAGGGGATCATAGAAACGCCAAGAGCCTTTGTGGAATCGATTCTGAACGACGTCAAGACGCTGGACGAGACTCCCTCCGAGTATCAGCGCAAGAACGGAGGAGAGTTCGTAAACAGACAGATCCAACTCTCTTATGGCAGGGGCGCCTTGGAACACCTCCTGATGTTTCTCTGACTTCATTGGACCACCTCGCACAGAGGATTTGGATAAGAAAGGGCCCCAGCGAGGGCCAACGACGAACCTGCACGAGCGCCACCGAATGCTGAAAGCCGAACGTTCATATCGTGGAGG
>Ga0209777_10008640_pt1 | contig 11116 bp, 12 predicted proteins | sample FrelakmetHBP12HB_FD_187147 | JGI IMG/M metagenome (GOLD analysis project Ga0209777, IMG submission 187147) | Freshwater lake sediment microbial communities from the University of Notre Dame, USA, for methane emissions studies -HBP12 HB (SPAdes)... | ecosystem: Environmental > Aquatic >...
GTCGACGACGTCGACCTCGATGCCCGCCTCGCGGACGGTCTCGCCGATCGACGAGGCGATCTCCCTTGTGCTGCCGTGCTTCGATGACACGGCGATCAGCATCTTCATGGCGGTTCTCCCCTGTCTACGCGACCGGCACGCGGGCAAGCGCGAGCGCCGGGTTGGCCATGGCCATCAGCGACACGCCGATGCCGTAGGTCAGGAAACGCCCTTCGGGCATGAGCTCGAGAATGCAGCTCCCCGTCTTCCGCGCCTCCGGGACGAGCTTCTCGAGATCCTTCGACACCGCGCCGATGTCGAGCGAACCCGCCGGGTGGACCGTCGCCCTGGCGTGAAAGGTGATCGTGGCCGGCGGGATGGGGACGAACAGCGCGAGGATGCCGCCGCGACGGACCGGCACCGTGACGGCGACCTGGTCGCCAGTTACGATCTGGCGCGCCTTCCAGCCGTCGGCTGCCACGGCGACGTACAACCGCCGGTCGGCCGTCCCATACACGACGCCGCTCGATCGGGGCTCGCCCGCGGTGCTGACGTGGCTGACGACGGCGAACGAGGCCTTCGCGAGGGCGTGCCACACTTCCTCGCCGCTCACGCGCGCTCTGCCCGTCGTCGCCTCATTCGCTGTCCTGCCGGACAAGGTTGCCGGCAGCGCGGTCGTCCCGTTCGTGCTCATCGATGCCCTCCAGTTGCCCGTGTGCTGATGGAGTTCACCCTGGGGCTCAACCGGCACACGGCGCATCCATCGTTGGACGGACGCGGTGGTTGGTTCTGGAGTCGGGAGGAAGACGCGAACCAGCGTTTCAGCCGAGGAGACCGAGCTCCCGGCCGCGCGCGATGGCCTCGACCCGGTTCGCGGCCCCGAGCTTGCCCGAGATCGTGTGCAGGTGCGACTTCACGGTGCCCACCGTGACGAACAGCTCGGTCGCGACCTGGCTGTTGGACCGGCCGAGGGCAACCAGGCGCAGGACCTCGACCTCGCGAGCCGTCAGCGCTTCGACCGGACCGCCGGGACCAGCCTGCAAACGTGGCCGGGAGTCGCCAGCGCCGCCCGCCGGCACCGGCCCGATGCGCTCAAGCGTCGCCTGGGCAGATCGCGCAACCGGCGCATCGCCGGTGCGGGTCGCGAGCTCGAGGGCGCGACGGGCGGCGACCTCGGCGAGCTCAGCCTGCCCGAGCTCGGCCTGGGCGCGGGCCATGACGGCCCAGACCGCTGCGCTGTCGGTCGCGGCCGACTCCCTTGGGGTCCGCTCGAGCTCTGCCTCGCACAGCCTCAGCGCACCCTCGGGATCGCCGCGCGTGATCGCGATTCTGGCCAGGTCGCCGATCGCGCGGCCGGTGGCGAAGCGGTTGCCGCCGGCTCGAAGGTCGGGCAGTGCGGCTTCGTAGGCCTCCGTGGCCGCGTCGAGATCGCCGTTACGGGCGAGAGCGAAGGCCAGCAGCACGGTCGCCGTGCCACGCAGGGTTGCCCCGGTCTCCTCCGGCAGCCCAGCCGGGACGAGCCCGCGCGCGAGGCGCGCCTGCGCGATCGCGGTGGCGCTGTCCCCTTCGAGCGCGGCGAGATGCGACCGGATGAGCGCGAGCTGCGTCGGGATCGCCGGCCGCATCATCGGACCGCCATCGCGTCCGTCGGCGAGCGCTCGCTCGGCGTCGGCGAGCCGCTCGGCGACGCCCTCGGTCTCGCCGGCGAGGACGAGGCACCAAGCGTACGACGTGCTCAGCTGGGCATGGCCGCGGACGGCCGCCGGCGGAAGGGCGTCGAGCCACCGGCGCACGGTGCTCAGCTCGCCCGCGCTGACCTGCCGGCCCGAGGCGACGGCGACGATCCGGCTCGTGCGTTCGAGATCGCCCGCCAGGAGCGCATGGCCGATCGCCTCGTCGTCATCCCCCCGATCCTCGTGCCAGGTCGATGCGCTCGCGTGCAACCCGGCGACCTCGTCGGGGTGGACCGTCCGCAGCCGGGCGCGGAGGATCTCGGCAAAAAGCGCGTGGTAGCGGTACCAGCGCCGCTCGTCGTCGAGCGGGATGATCAGGAGGTTTGCGCGCTCCAGCTCTTCGAGCCGCCCCTGCCCCCCGGAATCGCACGTGACCGCGTCGCAGAGCGGACCGCACAGGCGCTCCAGGATCGACGTGCGCAGGAGGAACTCCTGGGACTCGCGCGGCAGCCCGGCGAGGACTTCCTCGACGACGTAGTCGAGGATGTAGCGGTGGCTCGCCCCGAACCGCCGCACGAGTTCGGCATGGTCGGGTCGGCCGCGCAGGGAGACCGCGGCGAGCCGCAGCGCCGCCGCCCAGCCCTCCGTTCGCTCCGTGAGCTCCTCGATCTCCGCCGGGGGGAGCTCGACGCCGGTCGACCGCACGAGGGCATCCGCCTCGGTCGAGGTGAAGCGGAGGTCCTCGGCGCGGACCTCGAGGAGCTCGCCGCGGGCACGCAGGCGGGCGAGCGGGATCGGCGGATCGGCGCGCGTGGCGATCACGAGCCGGGCCCCCGGCGGGAGACGCTCGACGAGGGATGCGACGAGTCGGTGGACGGCCAGCTCGTCGATCACGTGGTAGTCGTCGAGCACCAGGACGGCGCCATCTCCAGCCGCTGCGACGCGGTCGAGGATGCCGGCCAGGACGAGCTCGGGATCGAATGATAGGGGATCGAACGCCGAAGGGTCCTCCGTACCATCCGTCAGGCGTGCCGTAGCCAGCGCGACATAGCGAGCGAACCGGACGATGTCGTTGTCACGAGCGTCGAGGGTCAGCCACGCGCCCCGGACGCCCGGCTGATCTAGCCAGTCGGCGAGCAGCGTGCTCTTGCCGAAGCCGGCGGGCGCCGAGACCAGCGCGAGTCGAGCCTCCGGGGAGGCGTCCAGCCGGCTTCGGAGCCGCTCGCGCGCGACATGCCGCGCGCCCCGCGCCTGGACGCCAAGCTTCGTCGTGATCAGGGCATCTCGCCCTGGCGTCTCCATCGTGACCGTCGGCCTTCAAGTACGGGTTCGGGGGCTGGACGAGTCTCCGGCAGTGTACGGGGCGGGGAGTTCGGTCGGACGGTGCCGTTCGACGCGACCTCGACCAACCGACGACGGAGTCGGCCGCCCGCCGAAATCAACCAGCGGCCCCATCGATGGATGGATGCGGCCGCGGGCAGTTGGGCCTCAGGCTCCGTCATGAGATGCGGCAGCACAGGACCGGAGCGTACGGAGGTCCCCGATGCGTCAGGCGGTCCGCTACCGGGTCCGGGTACGAGTCCAGGGCGAGCTCCCTGCCAGCTGGTCGGCCGTGCTTGCGGATCTCGCCGTGCTGCCGGAGCCTGACGGAACGACGCTCGTCAGCGGTGAGCTGCCCGACCAGGCCGCCGTCCATGGGCTCCTGGCCTCGATCCGGGACCTCGGTCTGTCGCTGATCTCGGTCGAGACCGCGGCGATCGCATCGGCACCGACGCTCGGAGACTCTTGATGCCACTCCTGCTCGCAGTGTTCGTCGTCGTGCATGCGTCCATTCACATCGGCTACATCTGTGGTCCGGCCTGGCCATTCGTCGCCACCGATCCCTGGCTGGTGACCCTCCTTGATGCCAGCCCCGACACGGTTCGCACGGTCGGGGTCGCGCTCGTGCTCGTGAGCTTCGTCGCCTACCTGCTCGCCGCGGTGGCGGCAACGGGGTTCGTGCGGTCCCTCTGGAAGGCGCTCATCGTCACCGCGTCGGTGGCTTCGGCGATCGTGCTCATTCTCCTCGTGACGCCGCGGACGCTACCCGGGATCGCGATCGACGCCGTTCTGGTCTGGGCACCGCTCGTAGGAGGCTGGCGACCGACTCCGTTCTTCGGCCGCGCTCGACACGCCTCGACCGCCAGCCGGGCGGCAGTCCGGTGACGTGGCTCCGTCAACGCCGATCAGTGCCTTCGGCCGGTGAAGAACGTCCCCCCGGCCCTCGCGGACGTCGGTCATGTTCGCTACCTATCGCATGCGAGGTTCCAACTCCGGAAAGGAGATCCATGGCAACCACGATCAAGCAGATCGACGACTTCCTCGCGCTCAAGCGGATCGCCGTCGTCGGCGTTTCACGCAACCCGAAGGAGACGAGCTACACGCTCTGGCAGGAGCTGCGGCAGCGTCGCTACGACGTTGTGCCGGTCAACCCGGCCACTCCCGAGATCGACGGCAGGCGCTCGTACGCGAGCGTCCGCGACATCGATCCGCCCGTCGAGGGCGCGCTGATCATGACGACGGCCGCCGTGGCCGAGCAGGTCCTCGAGGAGTGCGTCGCGGCCGGCATCCACCGCGTCTGGCTGTACGGCGGTCTCGGCGGGGGCGCGACCAACGAAGCGACGATCGCGGCGGCCGAACGCCACGGCCTCGACTGCGTCGCCGGCCACTGCCCGTACATGTTCCTCCCCGGGACCCCGGTGTTCCATTCGATCCACGGTTTCGGCAAGAAGCTGACGGGCAGCTACCCGAAACCGGGCTGAGGCGATGCCGACTGCCACCGTCATATACCGTAGCGCCTCGGGCACAACCCGCCGCCTCGCCGAGGAGATTGGCGCGCACCTGGAGTCGCGGAGCATCAACACGACCGTGCAGTCGGTCGGCGATGCCGACCCGGCGTCGCTGGCCGGCGTCGACATCGTGCTGCTCGGGTGCTGGACGAGCGGTCTGCTCGTCGTCGCCCAGCACCCCGACGAGCCGTGGAAGGCGTTCGTGCGCCAGCTTCCGGCCCTGAGCCAGGGGCGGGTCGGGCTGTTCACCACGTACAAGCTCGCGACCGGCTCCATGTTCGCGAAGATGCGAGCGGCGCTGGCGGGGAAGGTGGATCGGGTCGACCTCGAACTCAAGTCGCGCGACGGGCACCTGTCCGAGGCCGGGCGGCTCGCGCTCGACCGGTTTCTCGGGACGGTCTAGCCATGTCGACAGCCACGATCCATGGCTCCCGCCAGGTGATCGGGATCCTGCCTGGCGACAGGCGCTCCATCCCCGCGTCCCATCTGGACCTCGTCGAGTGCCCGCGCGTCGCCGCCCTCACCACGGTCATGCCCGACGGCTCTCCGCAGACCTCAGTGGTCTGGTGCGACTTCGACGGCGAGCACGTCCGGGTGAACACCATGCGCGGGTTCCAGAAGGAACGCAACATGCGCCGGAACCCGCGCGTGACGCTCCTGTGCTACGACCCGCGCGACGACGGCCGGTACCTCGAGGTGCGGGGCACGGTCGAAGAGATGACCGAGGACGGGGCGATGGCCCACCTCGACGCGCTCACCGCGAAGTACGCCGGCCGGCCGATGCGCTACTTCGGCGAATGCGTGCCGGCGGTACTGGCCGAGACCGAGGTTCCGGTGCTCTGTCGCATCCGGCCGACGCACGTCGTCGCGCTCGACGTGCGGGCGTGCACGGGCGACGGACGATGACCACCACGCAGGCCGCCGCGCCCGCCGACGTGGCGGTACCGGACTCCCATCTCGACCTCCTCACAAGGCCCATCGTCGGCGTGCTCACGACGATGCTGCCGGACGGCCAGCCCCAGTCCAGCCTCGTCTGGGTGGATTACGACGGGAAGTGCGCCTGCGTCAACACCACGCTCGAACGGCGCAAGGGTCGCCACCTACTCGCGAACCCGCGGGTCAGCCTGCTGGTTGTCGACCCCGATGACACGAGCCGCTTCGTCCAGGTCCGCGGCGACGCGGAGCTGGTTACCGAAGGCGCCGAGGGCCACCTCGACGCGCTGACCCGGCGATACACGCATCACCCGGCCTACTACGGGTTCATCTACCCGGCCGAGCAGCGTGAGCGGGAAACACGCGTCATCTGCCGGATCCACGCACGGCGCGTGACCTTGGACGCGATCCACCGCTGAGGGACCTCCACCATGAACGCCATGACTGTCACGACCGCCAGTGGCCGGTTGCTGGGTCGCACCGACGCCGGGGTGCACAGCTACCTCGGCGTGCCGTACGCCGCACCCCCCTTCGGCGCCAGCCGACTCCGGCCGCCGCAACCGGTCGCGACCTGGAGCGGCGTCCGCGACGCAATCTCCTTCGGAGCGGAGCCACCGCAGCTCAAGCCCCCCGCCGATCACCCAACGGCGGCGATGGTATGGGACCCGGCCGAGCCGGGCGACGACTGCCTCAACCTCAACATCTGGACACCGGACCCGGGGACGCACGGCCTGCCGGTCATGGTCTGGATCCCGGGCGGGATGTTCGAGGTCGGAACCGGAGCGACCTATGACGGCGGCCGCTTCGCCCGCGACGGGATCGTCTGCGTCACGATCAACTACCGGGTCGGTCCCGAGGGGTTCCTTTACCTCGCCGATGGCGACGCTAACCTCGGGCTCCTCGACCAGATCGCGGCGCTCGGGTGGGTCCGCGACAATATCGCCGCGTTCGGCGGCGATCCCGCCAACGTGACGATCTTCGGCGAATCGGCCGGCGCGATGAGCGTCGGCACGCTGCTCGCCGTGCCCCGGGCCGAGGGCCTGTTCGGGCGCGCCATCTGCCAGAGCGGGGCGGCGGATCGTGTCATCTCAGCCGATACCGCCCTGCGGGTCGGGCGCGAGCTGGCCGAGCGTCTCGGCATCGAAGCCACCCGCGACGCATTCACCGCGATCACCCCCGACCACCTGCTGCTCGCCGCGGCCGAGCTCAAGGGCGACCTGCTGGCCCATCCCGACCCGGCACGCTGGGGCTTCGAGGTCATCGCGAGCATGCTGCCGTGGCAGCCGGTGATCGACGGGGATGTGCTGCCCGGCTATCCAGTCGATCGGATCGCCGCGGGCGCCGCCGCCGGCGTCGACGTCATGGTTGGCTCGAACACCGACGACTGGAAGCTGTTCGTGATCGCCAACGGCTCCCTCGAACGAGTTACCGACGAGACCCTGACCGGCCCGGTTGCGACCCATGGGTTCGAGACTGCACTCGCGTACGGCCTGTCCGCCGAGGCCGTGACGGCGTACCGTGCCGCCCGCCCTGGCGCCGGCCCCGGTGAGCTGCTCGCGGCGATCGAGACCGACTGGTGGTGCCGCATACCCGCGATCTGCTTGGCCGAGGCCCACGCAGACGCCACGTCTGCCACGTACATGTACGAGTTCGCCTGGCCCGCGCCCGGAGTCGGTGCCTGTCACGCACTCGAAATCGGCTTCGTGTTCGACACCCTGGACCATGGTCGCCACCAGATGCTCGGACCGTTGCTCGGCGGGGCGCCACAGGCGCTCGCCGACACCATGCACGGCGCCTGGGTCGCGTTCGCCACGACGGGTGACCCCGGCTGGCCGAAGTACGACCTTGGCCGGCGGGCGACGATGCGCTTCGACACTGTCAGCCGCTTGGTCGAGGATCCGCGTGCATTCGAACGGGGGTTGTGGGAGACGACCGGAAGGTTCGCGACGTCCGTCGCTGCAGGGGCGCGATGACCGAGGTCCGATCGTCGTCAACCGGGGGTCGGGCACGCGCGCCCACCGAGCTGGCGATCCGGCGGCTGAGCCGGTACGACCTGCACTGCCTCGCGGTCGAGACGCCGGCGAGGCCGATCCACATCGGCATCCTCGCCGTGCTCGACGGGACCTCGCTGCTCGATCCGGCCGGGCATCTCCCCCTCGCGGATATCCGCCGCGAGCTCGATGGCCGGGTCGCGGGCGTACCCGAGCTGCGCCGCGTCGTCTTCCATCCGGGTCACCTGGCCGGCCGACCGCTATGGGTCGATGATCACGACTTCGAGATCGCCCGGCACGTCACGGAGGCCCAGCTGTCGCCGCCGGGTGATGACGAGGCGCTGCTCGAGCTCGCCGAGCGGCTCCTGGCCCCGCCTCTGGATCGCTCCCGACCACTGTGGCGGATATGGTTCGTGACAGGGCTGGCAGGCGGCCGGGTCGGGGTACTCGTCGCCCTCCATCATGCGCTCGCCGATGGCCAGACCGCGATGCGCATGGTCCGCGCGCTGCTCGAACCGCCGATGGGGCTCGCGGGCCCGGGTTCGCGGCAGCCTGCGCCGGAGCCGCCACCGCCGTGGGGTGCGCTCGTGCGCGACAGCATCGAGGGCACGGCCTCTTCCGCGCTCTGGCTCGCCAGGCCCGCGACGTGGCGGCTGGTCGCCGGGGTGGTCCGGTCCTTCCGGCTAGTCAGCGCGCTTGCCCGGGAGGCCCCTGTCACGTCTCTCAACGCGCCCGTCGGACCCAGGCGCCGGCTCGCAACGCTGCGGCTCGACCGGGCTGACGTGAAGCGGGTGGCGCGGGCACACGGCTGCGGCGTCAACGACGTCGTCCTCGGTCTCGTCACGGGCGGAGTCCGTGCGCTGCTCGGCGCACGCGGCGAGCCCGTCGCGCTGCTCAGACCGCGCGTCGGCATCGCGGTGGCGCTGTTCGGCACCAGCCATGCAGGCGAAGCCGGGAATGGGATCGGCACCCTCCACGTGCCGCTGCCAGTGCCCGAACCTGACCCGGGTGCCCGGCTGTCGATCGTCGCCGCCGAGCGGGCGCAGGCGAAGGGCAGTCCCTTGGTCGCTGTGGAACCGGTCCTCCGGGCCTGGTTCGGCCGCATCGGGGCCGTCCGACGGTCGATGGAGCATCAGCGACTCGTCAACCTCGCCGAGACCTACCTGCCGGGCCCACCCGTCGCCATCGACATCCTCGGTGCCCGCGTCCTCGACCTTCTCCCGATCGCCCCCTTGGCAGGCAACCTGGGCCTCTCGTTCGTGACGCTCTCCTACGCGGGACGCCTGGCGGTTACCGTGCGGGCCGACGCCGACCAGTTTCCCGACCTTGACCTGCTGACGGCTGCCATGGAGCGAGACTGGCGAGCATTGGCCGGATCGGTGGCACCGGGACCCATTTGCGGGGCGCCCGCGAGGACAGGCACCTGACGCATGGACCTCGGACGGCCCCTGCGGTAATCTCCCGCCCTAGCCGCGACGAGCGCAATTGGCGGCGGATCCGTTCATTGCTCGTCGAGACCCACAAGCTCGTGCAGCCCGGCTGGAACTGGGACATCCGGCGGTGGGTTGGCTGGTTGTTCGATCGCGAGGACCTCGGGACCGACGCTGAGCTGGCAGACGGCGTCGGGTTGTCGGACACGCCTGACGGCCGGCTCGTCGGGGCGGTCCACCAAGAGGCGCCGGGTGAAGCCTGGATCGAGCTGCACCCGGACTACCGCCACCTCGAGTTGGCGATCGTCGTCTGGGCCGAGGAGCGCCTGTCGATCGCCTCCGCGGCCGGGCTCCGCACCGTCGCCTTCGTCCTAGGTGACGACGACGCACCACGCCACCGGTTGCTCGCCTCGCGCGGCTACGCGATCGCGGAGTCCGGCGGTAGGTGACTCTCCCCGGTCCGCACTGAGCAAGGACGAACGAGGATGAGGTCAGTTCCACGGGGTCAACCTCCCCTTGCACCCGCGACCTCATCGATTACTGCGCTCGGCATCGGATCGGCCAGTCGCCTGCACACAGTCGGCTTGATCTCGACTGGCGGACGGGGACGCTCATCGCCATCGCGAAGCACGAAAGTGATGCGGCTCGACCACCCGGCCGCGAAGGGTGTGGCTGACGGGGGTCTTGGCGCGCCCGACAGGACATGAGCCTGCCGACGCCATCTGTTGCGTCAAGGTCCTGATCGTGCGACGACCTTGCTGATCCGCCGGTCGAGGCCTCATCACGAAATGCGTGCTCCGACCCGCTGCGGCAGCACGCCGCCCGACAACCGCGCGGTAACCATTGGGATGACACCCGCGAACCCGACGAAGAACGCGAGGAGCCCGTCGAACCCTTGAGCCTGGCCCCGGCGGTGTCTCTCCGCTTGCGTCGACAGTCGGCCGAGCGGTCGGTGCTGACGCTTTCCACGCTGCGGCTCATCCGACACCCGACGCATCCACCCTTGGACGGGTGCGCTGGTTGGTTCGCTGGGCAGTCGGAAGCAGACGGGAGCGCGATCAGCCTCCGGACAGAAACCAACCGGCTGCTCCATCCCCGGATGGATGCGCCGGTCGGGGGTTGAGCCGCAGGCTCGTCTTCAGATCCGGCCGCAAGGGACCGGACGATGCGGAGGTCGGCGATGGCTGGTTCGGTCCGCTACCAGGTCCGGGTTCGCGTCCAGGGCGAGCTGCCCGAGGCGTGGTCCCATGTCCTCGGTGGTCTCTTGGTGGCGGCCGATCCCGACGGAACGACGCTTGTCAGCGGTGCGCTGGCCGACCAGGCTGCCCTGCACGGGTTGCTGGCGGCGATCCGAGACCTCGGGCTATCGCTGATCTCGGTCGAGACCGCGGCCATCCCAACGCCGTCCCCACTCGGAAGCTCTTGAGCACAAGGAGGTCAGTGCGATGACTGTCGAGGCGTTCATCAGGAAGCAACCGGTGCTGTCCTACTACGCCCTGGCGTTTGCCATCTCGTGGGGCGCCATCCTCATCCTCGTCGGCCCTGGCGGCTTCCTGCAGACGACGTCGACCAGCCCGTCCTTCGCCCTCGTGGGCTTCGCATCGCTCCTTGGTCCCAGCGTCTCGGGAATCCTCATGACGGGCCTCCTCGACGGAAGGGCAGGCCTTCGTGAGCTTCGTTCGCGCTTGCTGCGCTGGCGCGTCGGCGTGCGCTGGTACGCGGTGGCGCTCCTGACCGGGCCGCTGGCGACGATCCTGACCCTGTTCGCGCTATCGCTCACCTCCCCGGCGTTCGTCCCGGCGATCATCACGGCGGAGGACAAGGCGAGCCTAGTGCTGGCCGGCATCGCGGTCGGGCTGATCGTCCCGGTGTTCGAGGAGCTCGGCTGGACGGGCTTCGTGACGCCCAAATTGCGGCTGCGACATGGCGTCCTTGGCACCGCGCTGTTCATGGGCCTGCTGTGGGGGACGTGGCATCTCCCGATGTTCGCCGGCAGTGCGGCCTCCTCCGGCGTGATCCCTCCGGCCCTGTTCATGGCGGCGATGCTGTTCGCGTGGCTGCCGCCCTACCGGGTGCTGATGGTGTGGGTCTACGACCGCACCCGGAGCCTCCTCGTGGTGATGGTCATGCACATGCCGATCGTCGTGAGTCAGTTCGTCCTGACCCCTGAACGGCTCTCGGGGGAGCAGATGTTCATCTCCCTCCTCGCCACGGGCGCAGCGCTCTGGCTCATCGTGGGGGTCGTGGCGCTCGCGAACGGCGGGCACATCACTCAGGATCAG
>Ga0209777_10008641_pt1 | contig 11116 bp, 16 predicted proteins | sample FrelakmetHBP12HB_FD_187147 | JGI IMG/M metagenome (GOLD analysis project Ga0209777, IMG submission 187147) | Freshwater lake sediment microbial communities from the University of Notre Dame, USA, for methane emissions studies -HBP12 HB (SPAdes)... | ecosystem: Environmental > Aquatic >...
GGGGCGGAGCGGCTTAGGTACTATTGACATGCACTTTTAATAGTGCTAAAAGTATAACTATGAGATTGTACACACCTTCACATGTATCAGGAAAATCTTCAACAGGTAGAGTATCAATCAGTGGATTGAGAGCTACTACTCATCATCTTTCATTTAAGAGTTCACTACATGTTATTAAAGCACCTAAAATTAAAACAAGCAAAATAAAGATATGAAAATGAATATAGTAGGTCCAGATATTATGAGAGGAAAAATTAGAGTTGATTCGGAAGAATATTTTAATAAACCTAAGAAAATGGAAGAGATGAAACAATATAGTGATGTTATGCCAGTAGATATTTTCGGAGCATTCGTTCCAGAAGATAAAAGCGACAGTAATTTAAAAAAGACTGAAGCCCAAATCCAAAAAAGATTCGGGCTCAAAAAAGAAGAGGGGGGTGAATAAGCATTATGGCAAATAATAAATTTGCAGGAAAATATAAGGAAGGTACTTTTGTAAATGGAGAAGGTCCAGTCTTAGGTCAATCCATTAGTTCTCAATCAGAAACTAAAGGCGATCTTAATTCAGCAACAAGCGGAAGAAATTTGAAAGAAATAAATGGAAAAGCTGATGCGATGTCAACCAAAGGTGAAGATAAAGGTTTTGATATTCATGGAGCAGGTTATCGTGGTCCAGAAAATTGGCAACCAAAAAACGAAGGCGAATCAAACAATTTTGATATAAAGGGTAAATAGTTTTGTTTGACTACAGTTTTTTATCAGTCTGTAGTCAGATTAAAATACTTATCCATTAAGGAGGCAGTAATGTCCTAAAATTACCGACTCGTGGGCGTAACCCCTAGAAAGGATGTGAGTAACATGGCAGACGATTTAGATGCAATGTTGCAAGGGAATGACGATCCCTCCGCTTCATCAGCACAGAACAGTCAACAGGGTGACTCTATGCAGGGTAATCCGATAGAGCAACAAACTGAAGAAGAGGTTGAATTTAACAAGCAATCTGGTCCAGCTAAAGATCGCTATAAAGCGATTTGGAGCAGAGCAAGAGAGGCAGAAGAAGAACTTGAAAGATTAAGGTCCGAGAGGCAAACTTTTGTTCCTCCCGCTCCAGGTACGCAATTACAACCAGACCAGAAAACTGCAATTGAAACCTTATCTAAGTTCGGAATAACAACCGATGAGAAACTTGATGCTAAACTTAATCAAGTAGAAAACAATCTTAGATGGGATTCAGAAATGCAAAGGCTTGAATCAAAGTACACTGGTAATGACGGTGGACCTCAGTTTGTGCGGGAAGAGATGGAGGATTATATCAGGAAGCATCCTCAATATTTAAATACCCCAGCAGAAGATGTTTTCAAATTAAGATTCATAGATGAATTTGCGAACATTAAAAGCACACAACAGGCACCGAGACGCAGTTCTACTTTAAGACCAACCAGAGCCAACATTCAAAACGAAACCATCAATCCAGATAACGTGGAAGAAATGGTTCAATCGCATAACGACGCTTGGTTTGCAGAACATAAGGAAGAAATAGACAAAGCAGTGTCACAATATACGAAACAGTTTACGAATGAAGGTCAACGGGTCTAGTAATTAAATTCACTCTCTTATATCGAGTAACACTCTTTATGGAGAGTGTTTTTATTGGGAATTTACTTTATTTTATATGAGAATTTTTACACGTGTACAAATTAGAAAGGGGGTGAAATAATTAATGCCAACATCATTTACAACGACTACATCGTCTGTTTTTCTTCCAACGGTATGGAGCAGAGAAGTAGTTCGAGCAACAGAAAATGCTCTAGTTGCAGCAGGTCTCGTTAAGAGATACGATTATTTGGTTACAGGTCGTGGTCAAACCATTGACATTCCAAATATTTCTAATGCGTTCACAGCCAGAGCTAAGGTTCAAGGAACAGATGTCACGGATGATAACTACACAGAGACTCAAACTCAGATTACCATAAGCAATTGGTACTACAATTCCTTCATAATAGAAGATATTGTTTCAGTACAATCAATATATGATTTGAGGTCCGAATATAGCAATAAAGCTGGGTATGCAATTGCTAAAAAAGTGGACACGGATGTCATGGGTAATTATTCATCCTGGACAAATACTGCGGTTGGAACATACGGAATTGACTTGGGAGATGCTACGATAGTAGCAGCTTATGAAGCCCTTAATTTAGCGGATATGCCGCTGGATGACAGAGCTATCATTGTTTATCCTAAACAGATTTCAGCAATAATGAAACTGGATAAATTCGTTAAAGCGGATTATCAAGGAGAATACCAAAAAGCAACTAGGGTCCAAACAGGTCCTAACAGCAGATACCTATGGGGAACTATTTATGGAGTACCAGTGTACTACACAAACAATCTTCCTTATACGGCTGCAACTCCTACTCAATATCACAATATGCTTCTTCACAAAGAAGCTATCGCACTTGCGTTACAGCAAGCTCCGAGATTACAGGCAGCATATTGGCTTGTATCTTTGGGATGGAGAGTTATAGTGGATACTATATACGGATACACAGCTCTTAGGTTGACGGGCGGAGTAGAAATTCGTTCGTAGTTTAGATTGTTAAATCAAACTAAACAGAGTGTAGGCAAGCTCAACACTTGGCCTACACACAATGAAAAGTAAATTATTAGAAAAGTCTTGTGAGACTTGTAGTATAAAAATTCTAGTAAGAATATATCCTTCTGATAAGAAGTATAAATCCCATAAGAATAAAGGGAGATTCTGCTCTTTATCCTGTATGGCTAAATGGAATTGGGCAGGAACAAGAAATCCGAAATATGATAGCAAAAGGTTTGGAGAGAAGAATCCAAATTGGGTTGACGGCAGAACTCCATGGAGAAAGAGGGTTTATAACTCACCCGCATGGAAAGAGTGGAGACAATTTCTTTTTGAACGGGATGATTATACCTGTCAGATATGTGGAACAAGGGGTAGTCAAAATTTACAAGCAAATCATATTAAGAGATTTATAGACTGTCCAGAATTAAGATTTGATACAAAAAACGGAATTACTCTCTGTGAATGGTGTCATAGGAAAAGAGTTAATAATCACGAAGCTGAATGGGCATCTTACTTTAATTTTAATCTTGCAACTAGAGGAATAATTGAAGATGAATTCATATCATTAAATTTATGATTGCTGTAGTGCAGCCTAGTCGTGGACTTATATTCACAGAAGCATTAAACGCTTTAGATAAGGGCTTACAGAAGTACAATCATAAATTCTATAGAACGCATGATATGATAATTCCAGAGTGTTTCAATTATTTAACAGAACAAGCATTAAATGATGGAGCCGAATATATCTTATATTCCGAAGAAGATACTGTCATGCCAGACGGAGCAATGGAAAGACTATTACTGGCAGACGCTGACATCACCTGCATTGATTATGCGGTTTCAGGATATTCTTGTATCGCCAGAAATAAAGATACAGATGAAATCCTCTGGTGCGGATTGGGATGTACTCTTGTCAAATCAGAAGTCTTTAGTAAACTAGAGAAGCCATATTTCAGGAGTGACAAGGTACTCTTGCTAAATTCCTGGCCCAATGTAGAATGGGTATCAGCAGGGGAACAAAGTTACGGAGGACAGGACATTTACTTCTGCATGATGGCAAGAGAAAAAGGATTTAAGATTAAACAAGTAGAGGGAGAATGCAAACACTTAAAGTTAATGGAATTAGGCCGACCAGAAATCAATAAAGGTTTGCACATTGTTGAAGAAAAAGAAAAGATTTCTAAATACCAGACATTATGAAAACAATAGTAGTTGAGAAACATGGAGGGACAAGATTTCATGCTTTTGAGTTGGATAACGATGGAGTAATGATTCACTTTGAAAAGCAGATTGATGATCTCTTGATTAGCAGTCCTGACGGTGATGTGCTAATATCTTGGGACATAATGGAATGGGACGAGAATCAGAATCTTCTTATAAAAACTTATGACAACCTAAAAGAATTAAACAACGTACGCTGCACGATGCTTTTGATAAAGTCCAGAGAGAAATTAGCAGAAGGAAAAAAGTTAAAGGTTTGGATTACATCACAAGATAATTAGAAAGGGGGTGAAATAAATGAATACAACTTATATAGCAGCAGCCAATACAACAACCAACGGTCAAGCATTGGGAGTTGCAGGACAAGACGTTTGTATCAAAAAGATAATTATTGGTCTTCCAGTAGCAAGTGCCAATATTATTATTTACAATAAAGCAGTGGCTTATTCTGGTGATACATCAAATATAGCAGCTAAGATAACTTTGCCAGCTACCTTAACATCAGGTACGGCAACGTATAATTATTCTACAAATATTGATTTCACCAACGGTTCTACATGCAAAGGTTTACAGGTAGACGGTGGAAATGTAATGATAGATCAAGCTTTACAGCTTACTATTATTTGGAGACCAGTTACTGAGGATTCAGACAATTAATTGTTCTCTTGTCTCTTCTCCCCAAAAAGGAGGAAGACATAAGAGAATAATAGAAAGGAGGAAACATTATGCCATTAAAACAAATACAATGTGTTCAAGTAGCTTTTACTACTACATCTGGAGCAACTCCAGTAACTTTAGGTGGAATTAAAAAAGTAATCTTACATACGAGTGCTGATTGTTATATAGATTTTGACCAACCCGTAGCGGCATCACAATCATTTAAACTCTTGGCGGCTAATTCTTCTGATACAGAAGTTAGTCTTCATGATGGAACAATTCAGAAGATGTATGTTCAGGGAGTAAGCGGAGGCGGAACACTTTATATAATAGCCATCGAAGGATAAGATGAAAACATTATCAGATTGTCAAACAAAGGTCAGAACCTATTTGGATGAGGCTGTACAGGCTGATTTCTTAGATACGGAAATAACAAGTGCCATAAATATAGCTTATCATGACGTGGCTTCCTCTGTTATGGACATTTATCAGGAGTTTTACGCTACTTTAGTTCCTTTTACTTATGCTTTGGTAGCAGGGAAACAAGAATACTTAATAGATTCTTCGTTAATTCGGGTAGAAAGAGTGGAAATTAACTATCAACCTGATGTTCCTAACTCGGTTTCAGGCAGGGCAATGCCAGTTAAGATGGATGAGGTAAGGGGAAATCTCGCTAATACCAACGCTACAGGGTCGTTTGTCTCCCCAATTTACTATTTACATGGGGATATTGGGGCTCAACAGATAGGTTTTCTTCCAGTTCCTACAGTTTCAGACACTACAGGTAAGTCAATTTCAGTTTGGGGCATAGCTTTACCCTCAGATTTAGTAAAAACAACCGATAATGTCAACATTCCCTACGCAGACAGGTTCTATTACCTGATTTGCTTGAGTGCTGCCGCCCAAATGTTAAGAAAAGGGCAACAGGAAGAGCAAAATGCAGGCAATTATATAATTGAATATACGACTGGACTTCAAAAAATGGAGGATTTCCTCAAAAACCGTCTTTCCGATGACGGCGATTACATCGTAGATTCTGCACTGGACGATATTGACTTCCAGACAACAGGAATATAGAAATGGTTGATTTAATTTGTACAGTAAAAAGGATCAAAACTATTGATTATAGATTGGGGGTGTCATAAGCCGTCCAAACCTTTAAGGTCCGCCCTCTTATAGAAAGTGAGTTTCTAGGTTATGACGATTTACACCCGTCAGAGCTTCTTGCACCTGGAAAATTCCAAGTAGCTGATAATTGTTTTATCTCCGACAACAAGATTCGTAAGTGTACGGGTTCAACAGCCATTTGTACTCAGATAGCTGCTTACCCTTTTAACGGATTCGTGTCTTTTGAGAAGATTTCTGCTGCCTCTAAATGGTTGATAGCCAATGTGAATGGTGCGTCTAACGCTTCTATTTATTCTTCTGCAGGAGGGAACTTTACTAAAATAAGTGGAGCGAATACTTTTACTAACGGGGCAAGGATGTATTTTACTTCGGCTAATGATTATATCTTCGGCTTCAATCAGAATGAGGTTATGGATTGGAACGGCACTACTTTTACGAAGAATCGTGGTGGAGTTCCTATTGGTTCTTATGCAACTTGGTTTCATAATTACTTGTTTGTAGCGGGAACTTCGGCAAATCCCAACAGACTTTACTTTTCAAATCTCGGAGACCCATTAACTTTTTCTGGAGCCAATTATGTAGACATTAACCCTGGAGATTCAGATTCAATTACAGGATTGGGTGCTTTACAGGATGAAATGTTTTGTTTTAAACGTAATACCATTTGGTCTATTACTGGATGGTCAGGTACAACTTTTGCCGCCACGACAGTTGCAACTGAGAATACCAATGTTCGTTTATTCGGATACGGATGTAATGCTCCTGGTTCAATAGTTTCAGTCGGAAACGACATCTATTTCCTTTCTTATCTTTCAGGATCACCGATGATTAGGTCTCTGAAAAAAACTCAATACGCAGCCACCTTGGGAGGAGGAATTATTTCCTATGATATAAAAGGCACTATGGATTCCATTAATCGCAACTACATGGGTAATACTGTAGGAAGTTTTGACGGAAGGTACGTCTATTGGGCTATAACCACTGGCTCGGCTACGACTAATAATAAAGTCATAGTTTTGGATACTTGGGGCATTAGAAAAGTTAAGGGAATTTATATCTATCCTTGGATGTCTATGAGTTCTAAAAATATCGCCTTTATGGATAAATCTTCACTTTCTGGAGCAGATATAATCTATTACGCTACAACCTCTGCTACCACGGGATTAGTCTACAAGTTTGACTCTTCGGTCTATACCGATGAAGGGAATCCGATTACGATGACAGTCATCCCAAGGTCCTATATGTTAGACCCAAGCCGTAAATCAAAGTGGAAGTATCTCTATATTAAATATGATACTGGCTCACCCTCAACTCTGAATGTCTACTCAAGGGTAGATAGGACAGTTGATTATTCTCTACAGGCTCAGTTTAATCTACGGGGAACTTCACCAGGATTAGGTCCGACTGGAACTTTTACTCTAGGCGTGTCAGTTCTGGGAGGAGGAATGGTGCTCCCAGGCAGAGTCAATTTGGCTCAAATGACGGGTAAGATATTGGACATCAAGTTCGTCGAAACTTCTAACGTCGCTTGTGGTATGTACGAGTTCAGTTTGTACGGAAATCCAAAAGGTCTCAGAGCTACTTAAAGGTAGTCTTGACAGCCTTGAGGAATAGATTAATATATGACTATGCTTAGCAGAGCCCAAATTCAAGACCAAATTAGACTCTTCGCCCAGACCATGACGACTCAGGCCGAGGCTAAACAGGCTATGCACGATTGGATTGATACGCAGACTCTTACAGATATAGACAAGACCCAGATTATGAATGACTTAACGGGATACCAAGAATACAATAATCTAAAATGACAATAACACGTACAACTACATGGGTAGACAATCAGGTTTTAACCGCAGCCGCTTTAAACGGAGAGTTTAATAACTGTCTCAACTCTCCCCAAATAGTTAATGCCGATATATCTGGTTCGGCCGCTATCGCCGTCTCTAAAATAGCTACTGGGCTCTCCAGTGGATTAGTAGGATTAACTGACACTCAGACACTTACAAATAAAGCGATTAACAAGAGAGTCTATACTCAAGCAGACGGTACGACTATCGACGTCAACACTGATTCATACGATGGAGTTAAGCAAGTCAATACTCAAGGTTCAGGAACGTTAACCATTAATAATCCTACTGGAACTCCGACCGACCAAAAAGGCTTAATTTATAGGATTAAGTCTACCAATTCCCAGACATATTCTTTCGGAGGACAATTCAAGGGAGGACTAATTGCATTACCCACTACTCATTCTGGTTCTTCAAAATATGACTATATAGGTTTTGTTTGGAATGCTGATGCGTCTACCTGGGATATGGTAGGTTTACAGCAGAATGTAGGTTAATATGAATCCAAAATTTGACCATGCCAGTAATGCCAGCTCAACAGGTCAGGGAACAAGTATTTCTTGGTCCCATACATTAGGAGCTGTTGGGGGAATAGGGTTAGTTATAGTCGGATTAGAGGCTGAATTTATCTCAGAATCAGTTAGAACAGTCAGCTCGTGTACCTTTAATGGGTCTGGAATGACCTTTATCGGTAGAAATAGTACTACGGGAGGTTCGCACGGCTGCGAAGTCGAATATTGGGCGATATGGGGTTCAAGTGTGCCTGGTCCTGGAACTTATACGATTGCAGCCTCATGGACAGGAAATGCTCACTCAATAAATGGCGGAGCGATGTCGTTTGTCTTCTTGAAATCTAAAACGGCAGAAGCCAGTTCAACCAATACGAGGAATGAAGGTACTTCGATTTCCAACAGCATAACAACCGTTAGCAATGGAGCACTGTTAGTTTCTATATATGGTTCACAGAATGGTCCAAATGCTACTTCTACTACTGGAGACACTAGAGGTTTCTTTGCCCAAAATAGTAGTGGAGAACAGAGCGAATGCGATGGATTTTATCGCACAGTCCCGACAGCAGGAGGAACTACGGTAGGATTATCGGTTTCGAATCCAGAGTCAGAAGTTATAATTTCAGCAGCATGGACCTTTCAAGGTGCAGGAGGAGGATTTTTAAATATAATTTAATATGGCATTACCAATAGCGTCAGCGGCACAATTAGGGTTAAATGGATTACTAGCAAATACGAATGTTGCCTGGCAACAGGCTAATTTGAATGGAACTCCAGCACCAACTTCGAATACGGCCCTATCAAACGCTGGGACTACTGGTTATCAGACTCCTTCTCCTAATCTACCGACATTTAATATCTCTTCTTCTGGGAATATAGTTCAAAACGCTCCTTCTGGGAATATAGTTCAAAACGCTCCTTCTGGGGCTTCTAGTTCAGGCAGTTCTAGTGGAGGAGGACCAGGCGGTATCGGATTAGGTAGCTACGATGCCTCAAAATTAACTCAGGACCAGCGTCAGTGGTTATGGCAACAGTTTGGACATAAAGGTCAGGCATCTCTCGGTTACGGTGGGGAAAGCGTTCCAGGGGCCACGTCTCCCGCTGTTGGTCCGACATTGGCTCCAGTGGCTAAAATTCCTACACTTCCGACTACAGCTACTTCTCAGTCTACAGCTATTCCTAAAGGAGTCGGTGCTGCAACTATTCCTGGTTCTACTATGGGTGGTACGACGGGTTCTACAGTTACTCCAGTCAGTTCTCCTCTTAGTAGTCTTCAATTATCAGGACTTAATTTGGGAGCCAGTCCGACAGCAGCTTCGTCAGCTTCAATGACGCCGAAACTACCGACTCAGAACAATATCTCTCCTCAGTTAATTAATCAACTCATGAGTAATCAGCAGGCCAATACGCCAGTAACGTCGCAGACATCTAAAGCGACTTTCCCTCCACTAAATCTAGGAGCACAACAAGGTGAAGGAGCACCAATTACTGCACCCGCAGGTAAATTAGGAGGAGCTACAGAAAGTTCTCCAGGAGCTAGTGTTATTCCTGACAGTTGGGTTACAAACACATTATTAGGGGCACTTGGGCTTGGAGGAGCAGCACTTACGGGTGGAGCATTAATACCAGAAGAAGCAGCTATCGCAACAATGCTTCCAGAAGTGGAAGAAGTAGCCAGTTCGTTCCTTCCAAAAACTTTGGGTAATATAGCTGGAGGAATTGGGACTGCCGCTCTTGGCAGTAAAATTATTAATCCAGACTCCGCTAATGCTAATTTAGATATGTCTAAGACTGGTCCTCAAAGATTGACTGATACACAAGGAAATCCAACTACGACATTTAATCAAGCAAATGCACAGGGGAATATTACTGACCAAAATTTACAGAAAACAGCAATAATGTCGGCCGTAAAAGACCCAAGTAAAATACAAACCGTAGCTTCTCAAATCGCTAATCCACAAGGTCTACAAACCATTATCTCACTACAAGACCAGGCTCAGAAAACTGGAGACATGAAATCAGTTATAAGTCTAGCTAACATCCATACCGCCGTTACACAACAGCTTCAACTTATCGACCAAATCGGACGTTCAATTTTAGCTACAGCAGGAGGTTTCGGTACTCCTAACGCTCCTGGAGTTACCGCAGCCCGTCTTCCAATGGTACAACAGGGTGTAGGACAGGCGTTAACAGGTGGTGTGCCTCCAGCACCGACTATGGGTCAAGATACAGGTGCTTCTGGTGCTCAAACCCTTATCCCTCAACTACAAGGACTAACTTCAGGTCAAGTTCAGACACAGAAACCAGTATTTCCATATTCATAGAAGAAAGGAGGCTAAATTTATGGCTAAAATGGACAGAGCGGCTTTTCTAGCGATGATAGCATCTAAGAAAAAAGGTGCAAAAAAGGACGTTAAAAAATCAGGTAAAGCAGATGTTCTCGCTAAAATAGCAGCAGCAAAGAAAGGTAAGAAATAAAAATGGATCAAACAGTACCGACAGGATCAGACCAACAAATAATGGACGCAATTAATAAAATGATAGGCGTTACTACTAACGTAACTACGCCTACTATTCCTTCTGCGGACTTATCACTTCCTACAGGGCAGAATTTAAGTGACAAGTGGAATGAATTTTTAGACAGAGCTTCTAAAGACCCTGCAATTTTAACCTATTATAAGAATGCTTTGGATAAAGCAGTCGGAGACACAACTTTAGCCATTCAATATATTGAGAAAGATTATCAGACGGGTACACGTCAGACTGCGGATACACTTTCAGCTACACTTGAAAAACTAGGTCTTACATCTACAGGTGAATCTCAGACATTAGAGAATACATTGAATCAAAGAGGTATAGCTACAACTCAAACTCCTAGCGGTGGAGCTGAGTATGCAGGTGGAGGAGAAGCGGCAACCGAGGTAGGAAATCTTAGAACTTCTCAAAATTTACGCAAAGAAGCAGAAATTAGGAGTGCTCAGCAAGGAATTGAAACAGCAGGATTAAGTAGAGAAAAAGGAATTACAACTGCTAATCAAAATCTCTATAACACGGCTTCTACATTAGGTAAACAGAAACAACAGGACATTACGTCTGAGGCGACGGGTATGAATACTGCCTATCTAAATCAGAAAGCGGCAGACGCTTACTCAGCGACA
>Ga0209777_10008642_pt1 | contig 11115 bp, 8 predicted proteins | sample FrelakmetHBP12HB_FD_187147 | JGI IMG/M metagenome (GOLD analysis project Ga0209777, IMG submission 187147) | Freshwater lake sediment microbial communities from the University of Notre Dame, USA, for methane emissions studies -HBP12 HB (SPAdes)... | ecosystem: Environmental > Aquatic >...
GCTGTTGGAAGAGGTGGCCCTGACCTGCCGGGATGCCTCGATGTGCGCCCTCGGGCAAACGGCGGCCAACCCGGTCCTGTCCACCCTGCGCTACTTCCGCCACGAATTCGAGGCGCACGTCTACGAAAAGCATTGTTCGGCCGGCGTCTGCACCAAGCTCATCCGCTACGTGGTCGTCCCCAGCGCCTGCACCGGCTGCCTGGCCTGCAAGAACGCCTGCCCGCAGGACGCCATCCGGGGAACGCTCAAGGAATCCCACCTCATCGACCAGAGCAAGTGCATTAAATGCGGGGCCTGTTTCGAGGCCTGCAAATTTGAGGCGATCGAAACCGCCCGGGAACCGGCCATCGCCATCGTGGAGGAAGTCCGATGATCAAGTTCCTCATGAACAACCTCGAGGTCCAGGTTGAAGAAGGCTCGACCATCCTCGACGCGGCCAAGTTCTTCGGCCTGGAGATCCCGACCCTGTGCGACCACGAGGGCCTGACGCCCTACGGCGGCTGCCGGCTGTGCCTGGTCGAGATCGGCCAGGCCCCCCGGACCAAACTGGTGGCCTCCTGTACCTATCCGGCGGAAGAGGGGCTGGTGGTCCATACCGACACCAAGCGGGTCATCGCGGCCCGGCGGATGATGATCGAGCTCATGCTCTCGACCGCCCCCATGTCCAAGGAAATCCAGGACCTGGCGTCCAAGTTCGGCGTGACCCAACAGCGGTTCCCGCCCCGCAACGAGGAATGCGTCTACTGCGGCCTGTGCATCCGGATGTGCGACCAGCAGATGGACGCCCAGGCCATCGGCTTCCAGAACCGCGGCTACAAGCGGAAGATCGGGACGCCCTTCAACATGAAATCCGAAACATGCCGGCTGTGCGGGGCCTGCATCTACATCTGCCCGGCCTGCTCGGCCCGGTGCGGCGGGCCGAACGCCGACACCGACATCTGCAACGCTTGTTTGCAGATCGAACCGACCTGCCTGGAAGAATACGGCGAATTAAATTGCTGGATGTACGACGCCGGTCGCTGCGGCACCTGCGTCCAAGAAAAGAAACGTTGACGGACATCACCCCAAGGAGGTAACTGACCATGTCCTTCACAAAAATCAATCGGAGCGCGGCGACGCTGACCAAAAACCGGACCGAAGGGTCGATCAGCCCCTTCAGCGGGATGTGCGTCACGTGCGTGGACGGCTGCATCGGGATGTGCGAAATCGGAAAATCCGCCTACCGGGCGGCCGAGGTCCTCTATCCCCAGCCGTTCGGGATCATCACTGCCGGCGCGGAGAAGGAATACCCCTACGACCTTTCCCATTTTTCAATCATGGGGACGGCGGCCGGGGCTTACGGCTGCGAGGCCGATTCCGACAAGGCGACGTTCGAGAAGGTTTCGACCGAAACGGCCATCGGCCGGAAAAAAGACATCAAGCTCAAGCTGCCGTTCATCGTCCCCGGCATGGGATCGACAAACGTGGCCAAGAACAACTGGGCCGGGATCGCCATCGGCGCGGCCATCACCGGAACCATCCTGACCGTCGGCGAAAACGTCTGCGGAATGGATGAGGAATCCGAAATCAAGAACGGCCGGGTCCTGCGGTCTCCGGACATGGAAATGCGGATCAAGACCTTCCAGAACTGGTCGGACGGCTACGGCGACGTCGTCGTCCAGGCCAACGTCGAGGACACGCGGCTGGGCATCCAGGAGTACGCCATTGAAAAGCTGGGCGTAGAAACCGTCGAGATGAAATGGGGCCAGGGAGCCAAGGACATCGGCGGCGAAGTCAAGATCAAGAGCCTGAAAAAGGCCCAGCAGCTTAAGAGCCGCGGATATATCGTCCTCCCCGACCCGGAAGACCCCAACATCATCGCCGCCTTCGAAAAAGGCAGCTTCAAGGAGTTCGAGCGCCACTCCCGGCTGGGCATGGTCGAGGAGGAGACGTTCATGAAGCGGGTCGAAGAGCTGCGCAAGGCCGGGGCCAAGCACATCTTCCTCAAGACCGGCGCCTATCGGCCGGCCGACCTGGCCCGGGCGGTCAAATTCGCTTCCAAGGCCAAGCTCGACCTGTTGACGGTCGACGGGGCCGGCGGCGGAACGGGCATGAGCCCCTGGCGGATGATGAACGAATGGGGCGTTCCCAGCGTCGAGCTCTGGAGCCTGACCTACAAATACGCCAAGATGCTGGACAAGAAGGGTGAATACGTTCCGGACCTCTGCTTCGCCGGCGGGGTCACCTTCGAGGACCAGATCTTCAAGGCCCTGTCCCTGGGCGCGCCGTACGTCAAGGCGGTCGGCATGGCCCGCAGCGTCGTCGCCGCGGCCATGGTCGGCAAGACCATCGGCAAGCGCGTCGCCGAGGGGCAGATTCCGGTTTACGTCGAGCGATTCGGCAACAGCGTGGACGAAATTTTCGTCACCGCGCCCGAGCTCAAGCGGCGCTTCGGCAAACGCTACGCCGACCTTCCACCCGGAGCGATGGGCGTCTACAGCTACTTCTCCCGCCTGAGCCAGGGCCTGCGCCAGCTGATGGCCGGGAACCGCAAGTTCGGCCTGTCCTACATCACCCGGGACGACATCGCCTCGCTGACCAAGGAAGCGTCCGACATCAGCGGGATCTCGTACATCCTGGACGCGGACAAGGACGAGGTGGAGAAGATCCTCAAGGGCTGAGACTCAACGGAATATTAAGGAAAGGGACGGAGGTTCGTCTCCGTCCCTTTCTTTTTTTGCAGACAATCACCAACAAGCTTGATTTTCATAGACGTCTGAATCCCCTGGAGGTCGCCTCGTTTTTAGGCCGATAATTCCGGCTCTTCCTTAATCCTCCGGGGCTGAAGCCTTTCGCTCGGCTTATACAAGAAGATATTCCTCCCCCTCTATTTTTCGAACAATGGTCTTGTATTTTCTTTTCATTGACAAGGCCGAGAAGCGGGGAATATGATGCGAGTATGGCCGATTCGGGAGAGTTATCGGTCGGGTTATTTTCTATATCACAACGGAAAAAGAAGTTGCTCCCTCGCATATTTCCGGGCGTCATTTACGAGCAAAGCGGCCTTCCCAAAAGCGCGCGTGAAGAAAATGAGGAGTCCATTTTTTTTGCTCGAGGGCGTGCCTTCTCATCTCTGATTCTAGATAGCCGCCAACGTTATTTCCGAGAAAGAAAGGAAGTCCCATGAAAAAAATCACGGCCGTGTTCTTGATGGTCATGATGGCCGTAGGCTTCAGCTGGAGCTTTCCCCGGTCGCAAAGCGACATCGTCAAAATCACTTTCAAAAACCAGTTTCCGATGAGGGTATCCTTTTTTGTAAACGGCAAATTCGCCTGCGAAGCGGAAGCGAATTCGTCGTGTTCCGTCCAAGTCGATATCCGGAGCGCGCCTTTCAAGTTCGAAGTCTGGGGTTACGACAACACCAAGGTCATCGCGGTCAAAGAATTGGAGTTCCTGGCCCCGGGTAAGAATGTTATCTGGTCGACGGGAAACATCGAGCTCAGCTCCCCTTCGGCTCCGACGCCGGAGCAGCCGGCGCCGACTCCCGCGTCGGCCGCAGCCGCTCAAGCCGTCCCGCCTGTCGCGGACATTTTCTTCATGACATCCGTCTCGACGCTCAATTATCAAGGCCGGGAGGCCCAGAATCGCGCCCAAACGGTGTCTATCGCCCGAATCGAGCGCCAATTCACTTCGACCGGAGCCGCGTATTCTCTTTCCGGCGAAGGCGGGCTTCAGGTGGGGAAAGAGGGAACGGGCGTTTTTTACGACGTCTCGCCGGTTACGGTGAACCGGGATGCCGCCGACCGGCTTTCCAGCAATCTGCAAGGGCTGAAACCCTGGCTGGCCGTGATCAACGGCACATTGGACGGCCTCACCCACAAACACATGACCTCTGGGAATTGGGATGAGACCCTTGCCCTTTCCCTCGGCGAAGGGTTTCCGGAAAAAGCCCGCGTCTGGTTTTGGGCCCGGCCCCTTCCGGAACCCGACAGCCACTGGATCCTGATCACTGCCGACAGCGGCTTGCTCTCCTTTGGCGCCCTGGATCCGCAATTTCAAGATTCCCCGATCTACGGCCGATACAGGGGCGTTCTCGTTTATTCGCCGACTCAAGATGATTTCCTCCAAGCAGCGGCGTCCTTCTCGCTTTACCACGGCGAAGATCAATTTCGAATCGAACAGCTGCATTATGGCTCGGACGCCAAAGGGAACCAGCTCCATCCGGGGCTTGACGTGGGGCCGTATCTCAATTTCGCGCCGGAAGAGCCGGTCATCACCGCCCCGGGGGTCCTTCCCTCCTGGTGCGTCCAGGCGGCCCATGTCCTCGAGATGCTGCATCTGGCCGTCATGACGGCCGCGGAAGGGGCGACGAACCAGATCGGCGTCGACCTAACTACTCAGGCCATGCTCAATGCCCTGAATCATGAAAGCTTTTTACGAGAAGTCGCGAAAAATAATTTCTGGAGCAAAGTGGGCGAGATTTTCGATTTCGCCGAATCCCAGCGCCCGGATTTGGTTTCGAAGCCGATGGCTCAACTTGGCCAGAGCCTGGCCGAAAACATCACTCCTCGACTTGATCCGACCTTCAAGAAACCCGTCAAGTCGATTCTGGATCAAAAACCGCTGTATTACGCGGCGAAAAAGATGATCAACGGCCGATGGTATGATATTCAGCTGATCAACGAATTCCCTAATCCGCTAGCTCCGCCGACGACTCCTCCTCAGACTCAACCGGGGAAAGTCAAAAGCCCTAAGATCGGGAAAACGCCGGGCGCCGCGATGGTGCCTTTGTTAATTGTCGCCAGTATCGCGGGAGTAGTGGCCCTAGTCTACCTTGCCATAAAGATCCTCGCGGGCAAAAAAAACGGAACCGACAACGGCGGCAACGACTTTGAAATAGGGGTCGTTAACGCTTGCACCCAGCTAAATGTGACGAGCTTTAAAATCAACGGAACCGAATACGGGCCCATCAACAAGGGGACGAGTAAAACCTTTAAGATAAAAAGGACCGCCTCATGCATGAGGATCAATTGTTCCTATACACTATCGAATGGTCAATCATATTCCGACTATGGGAATTACAAAACGCGTTTTGGCATTCATTTTGAAGACGACCCCTTCTTTGGCCCGAGCCAGGCCCTCGTGGCATGGCCGGTAAGTGATTGCAGTTAACTAAGGCTAATGCGAATTGCCGCCAGGGAATATCCAACCGCCGACTTCGTCCTGGTTTTCGTCTGTTTTTTCACCCAAGGGAGCTATTTTCTTTTCCCAGGAGGCTTATGATGAAAAAAATCGCCGCCGTGCTTGTGATGGTTTTGATGGCCGCCGCCTATGACTGGAGTCTGTCCCAGATAAGCGGCGACACCATTAATATTACGATCAAAAACCAGTTGCCGATTCCTATAAGATTTTATATAAACAGCACGTTCATCTCCCGGGTAGAAGCGGGACAACCCTATTCGGTTCAAATCAAAATTAAAAGCGGCCCGATCAAGCTCGATGCCCGAAGCAACGATAACACCAAAATTGTCGCCTCCAAGGCATTCGATACCTGGACGCCCGGCATGGACATCGTCTGGGAAACGGGAAAAGTCGAGCTCGAGGCTTCCCAGGCTCCAACATCGCCGCAAGCCGGACCCGAATCCTCGTTTCCGGGGCGAACCATGGAAGAAGTGTTTGTGGCGGTCAAGATGGCCCTTGCGGACTGCCAATATACGGTTAAAACGAGCGAAAAAGAGAGCGGCCTCGTATATGCCGAGGGAAAGGCGTTTCCGGCCGACGGAAAAGCGGTCCCCCGAGTGACTATCCTGGTTTTTATGGATCCGACGGGAACTCCCGGCGTGAAAATCCAATATTTTCAACCCGGTCAGGCCGGCGATTCATCAAACGCGGGTAAAAAGCCGATCGAAGAAATCCTGGCCGCGCTTCGGAATATCCTGCGATGAATGATGGCCCGTTCCTCTTCCCGACATCGACAAGGACGAGGTGGAGAAGATCCTCAAGGGCTGAGACTCAACGGTATTTTAAGGAATGGAAAGGGACGGAGGTTCGTCTCCGTCCCATTTTTTTCCACGGACTCTTACCAATATCCATGATTTTCGCGGACATCTGCCCCCCCCCTTGCGGACCGCCTCATTTTTCAGCTGTTCCTTCCGGCTGTTTAGCAATTACCCGGGACCGAAGTCTGTCGGCCCAGGCAAGAAGATATTCTTTCTTCCGCTTGATGATTTTCGTTGTCTTTTTTTCTTGACAAGTTAAAGAAACCAAGGATAGGATATCACCCATGACGAATAGGGATAAGTCGTTGGTTTATGTGTTTTTTGCGGTCCACGGGAAAATCGGATCTCTCTTCCATAGATTTCCGATTGCCGTTCACGAGAAAAGGGCCCGCATAAAAGCATGAGCGAGAACAAGATGAAACGAATTCCACATTCTCGACCGCTAAAACCATATTTTATCTTAGGGAGACAGCAGATGAAAAAAATCCTGGCACTATTGGGAGTGGTTCTGCTTTTTTGGTCCTGTGCCGTTCAAGGCGTCACCCAAGGACGCTCTCAGCAAAAACCCTCCAAGGAAGACCTCGCCAGCCAGAATTCCTTTATGTTTCGAGGAAAGACCAGGGGTGAAGTGTTTGAGGCGGTCAAGACGGCCCTGACGAACTGTCAGTATAATATTAAAACAGCTGACCAAAAGAGCGGCCTGCTGACCGCAACGGGAAATTCGAACGGCGCTGATGAGAGTCTCGCCCCCCAGGTTTCAATCCTGGTATTCACGAATGCGAAAGAAACTTCCGGCGTCCAAATCTATTATTCTCAACCCGGCCAAACCGGCGATTTATCAGCCGCGAGCAAAAAGGCGATAGAAGAAATCCTGACGGCCCTCCAAAATATCCTGAAGTAAGCGGCGGGAATCTCAGGGGCCGGGATTGATTTCCGGTTACTTGCCTAACATATTTTTCAAAGCGGCGAAATCCAGAGCTTTCATAACATCCGCATAGGCTTGGGCCAGCGCCGGTCTTTGATCATCAACTTCGAAAACGATGGAGAACAACTGCGGGATGCCTTTGGCTAGCTTCATATTATAGTAATCTGGATTTTCCTTGACCAAGATCACGGCAAATCGTTCCCCTTCGTTTAAAAAACCGGTAAAATCTCCCTGAGCGGGGACGATGGCCGTTTGCTGAAGGTCGGCCGGCGACAGGCTCTTGGCGGCTTTTTCAACCCCGGACAATTTATCTTCATAGTATTTCTTTGTCCCGGCATAAAATCGATCCCGACTTTGGGTATCCGCCGCATAATCGGTTTCAATTTTTTTCAATTCCCGCTGTTTCACTTTCTGCAGCAGGTCGATGCTTTTTTCCAGATACTCTTTACGGGTCACATATTGAAACGGCAGCGTCTGATCATAAGTAATCAGCCACTGATAATGCTTCACTTTAACTCCCATACCGGAGGACTGCTCCTGTTCTCCCAAATACCAGATCCCCTCTTGGGGGACCGGCGTTATTTTCAACCAGCCGTAATGGGCTTTGTCCTGTTCGTCAATCTCGTCGCCGACGACTTCACGGCTGAACGGAATTTCCGGATTGTTGGCTTTGATGAACACGCTGGTATTGGTTTCCTCATCCGGTTTGGCGATATTTCCGACGCAAGAGTAGGGCATCAAATAGAGGCCATAGTAGTATTGGCCGAGGGACATCTCCGGGGTTAGCCGATCATAAGCCTCCGAATATAAGGCGTCCAGGCCTTGTGGGGAATAGGATTGCTTCATAAGTTTGTGGATTGCGGCAATGACTTTCTTTTCTTTGAGAAGCACATCCGCCGGAATCCCCGTCGTTGAGCCTTTCATTCCTTCTTTCCACGTTCCCGGTTTCTGCAACAAGGATGCTTCGGTGCAATCCTGGGCTGAAAAACCGATCACCGGAAGAACCGAAACGAAAAAAATCCCTAATACGATTTTAAGACTTCTGAAGAAAAACGAGATTTTTAGCTTCATTGTTCGCTCCTTGAAGAGTCGTTGGAAAATAATAACCGGCTTTCCGGCACCGTCGGCGATTTCGGTTCTCGAACCCAGACTCTCCCTCAATAAAGAGAATATGCTTGAGCTTTGAACAAGTCAAAAAACGGCGGGAACGATCGGGAGGGCGGACCGTTGGGGAAAAGCGGGGCCGGGTCAACCCAGAATAACTGGGGAATTAATCGGATTCATGGCCTTCGGGACGATCCCCTACCAAGGGACTCACGAGCCATCCGTTTATCTCTTATACTCTTATGAAATCGAAGGGAACATCCTTCAGCCGGACGATGTCCTGGACCCGGTCCTTGATATCAAAACCGGAAACGCAAATAACCCGGCAGACGTCGCATTTGTCGCAGGATGTGCGGGAGACGTCGACCGTGTCGATTATGTGCCGGGCCTGGGCGATGTTCCGGTATCCATAAGCGTACATGTAGCTGCGCATCAGGGTGGGGATATCCAGATTATGCGGGCACTGGGGGATGCACGTCCGGCACTGCTGACAGTAGAGACCGGCTTCTGATTTCAAATCCGTCAGGGCAAGGTCCTTCCGATCCTGATCGGTCAGCTTCAGGTCCTTGATCATCTCCAGGTTTTTCTGCAATTCCTCGACGGAAGACATCCCGGAAACGATGCTCGAAATGTTTTCATTTTGAAGCACCCATTTGAGGGCGGCCGTGATGTTCATCGGCTGGGTCCGGTTCTTGTCCCGGGCGGCCCCGGCGGTTGTTTTAATGGTGACGATCCCCAGGCCCGCTTTCACCGCATAAGCCAGGTTTCCGTTCACGGCGTCCAAATCCTTGGTCTTGAAGTTATACGCGGGCATCGCCACATCGTAAACGCCGGAGTCGGCGGCGGCCCGGAGAGCCTCTCCACCGGGATTGTGCGTGGCGATTCCCGCGAAGCGGATCTTGCCCTGTTTTTTAAGCTCCATCATAGCTTTTAAGATGGGATCAAAAAGGACAAATTCCTTATTGTCCGCAAAGGGCAACAGGAGGATGTCCACGTGATCGAGCCCGAACCGTTTCAAGCTGTCCTCCGCCGTTTTCATGTAGCTTTCGGCCGTCAGGTCTTTCGGAGGGGTGCCTTCCCGGGGATTGAAGCCCTCGGGAGTCGCCGCCGTTCCGACGACAAAAGAATCGCGCGGCAAGTCTTTCAAGGCCTCGCCCACCAGCCGTTCGTTGTTGCCGTGGCCATAATAGGTCGCGGAAAAGAACAGCTTGATCCCCGCGTCGTAGCCCATCCGGATGAGATTGGCGCTGCTGGCCTCGCCGGTCCCCATGCTGATCAGCGGCGTCGTGATCCCGGTTTTCCCCAGCGTCCGGCCGGGCAACGAGGGAATCATTGCCTTTTCCTGCGATTTTCCGAAAGAAGGTTTCCATGCGCCCGGGATAACGGCGGCGCCGCACATCCCGGCAAGACTTTTTTTCATGAATTCACGACGCTGGATTTTTTTCATGGTTTTTTCCTTTCGGAAGAATTTGAACAAGGGAATCCGGGAAAGCCGCCGGACGTTGAATTGAACACCGCGACCATAGGGAAAACGTATCAAAGGCCGGGCGGCCGTGTCAATAACCAGGATTTGCGGTTTTCATGATTTTCATCGGAATTGACGGCGACGGGCGGCGGGAGTACATTGCCGACGTGGATAAGCGGGGAAATTTATCGTTTGGGCATTGATTGAAAGACCGTGGATAAAAACGAAGCGCGCGTCTGTTTTAGCAGGGAATGAGTTGTGATAGGGAGACACCTATGAAAATACGGTTTTGCCGGACGTTGTTGCTGCTGGTTTTCGTTTTAAGTGCGGCCTTCGCGCAGGACCGGCCCCTTATTCTCGAGCACGTCAACGTCATCAATCCACTGAATGATGCGCCCCTGCTCGACCAGACAATCATCCTGAATGACGGTAAAATCCAGAGCATCTCCTCAGCTCCGGCGACGATGCCGGGCGAGAGAATGGACCTGCGGGGCGCCTGGGCGTTGCCCGGACTCATCGACGCGCATGTCCACGTGATGAATATCGCCGCGGCTCGGCACATGCTGTCTCTCGGAGTCACCACCGGCCGCAGCATGTTCACCTGGAACTACGTCGACGTCGGATTGCGCGCGCTGCACCGGCGCGGTGACGCGGACATCCCGACTATCCTGGCCGCGGGATATCCTGTTGTAGCCGACCTGGTTCGTTTCAAGCCCGACATGTCGGCAATTTTCCTCGACCATCCACCCCTCGATGACCTTCGCGGCCTTGACCGGATCGGCCCCGACGGCGCGCGCCGCATCGTCCGCGCCAACGCGGAGCGCCGCGTGGATTGGATCAAGGTTTTCGCCAACGAGCGGGCCGGTATCCCGGAAACGGACCCGAGCACCCGCAACCTCAACGATGAGGAACTGAGGGCGGCAGTCGAAGAGGCGACCCAACTGGGACTGCCTGTGGCGGCCCATGCCTATTCGGACGAGGGCGTCGCGGCGGCCGTGAATGCCGGGGTTCGCTCGGTCGAACACGGTTCGCTGATCACCGAGCCGACCCTGAAGCTCATGCGCGAACATGGCGTATTCTTCGTGCCGACGCTCTATGGATTCAATCTCACGCCCGATTCGCCGCCCGAAGAACAGGCCCTCAAACCGCGGCTGGAGATGTTGTTAAAAAACGGCCGCCGGGCTGTTGCGACGGCCCTAAGGCTCGGCGTCCCCGTTGTCGCCGGAGCGGACACGGGATATGAGGACAAGGAGCCCACCGTCATCGAGGAGATCATTCAATTGGCCGCCGCGGGCCTATCGAATCTTGAGGCGATCCGGGCGGCAACCTCGCTGTCGGCGAAATGCCTGAAAATATCGTCCGCTAAGGGCGCGCTCAAACCCGGTCTGGACGCCGATCTGGTCGCGTACAAAGACAATCCGCTCGACGACCTGACCGTCTTGCGCCAACCCATACTGGTCATCAACGGGGGGAAAGTCTTTCTGCGCAAATCGCCGTTCTGATTCGACGCTTCTTTCTCCGGCCGGGAACCGCTTGTGGTAATATTCCTTTATGAACAGCGAACAACTGTCGGCCGAAGCCCGAACCAAGATCGGCGCCCTCCGCTCCAAAGTCCTCCGCAAGGCGAACGGCGTCCTCCCCTA